>ENA-ORMJ01000209-ORMJ01000209.1-human-gut-metagenome-genome-assembly--contig:-NODE-209-length-46680-cov-60.968408_pt1 | contig 46680 bp, 70 predicted proteins | sample MGYA00242100_ERZ508989 | MGnify/ENA primary metagenome ERZ508989 (study PRJEB26280, sample SAMEA2531403) | human gut metagenome | biome: human gut; feature: human-associated habitat; material: faeces...
CTTCGAAACTCTCCAAAGCATCCAGGCTAAGACACAACAGCCCAAGGTGGCAGCCGAAGAGAGCAACAACGCCTCTACACCAAGCGTGGGCAAAGAGCGCACAATCATCTCGTTGCTTCCCACCTCAATGCCCAACAGGAAGAGCAACAGCCAGATGAGCCAGGTGACGATTCTGCCCTGCCATCGCGCAGCCACATCGGTGAGTGAGATGCGTGCTCCTGTCGACAGCTTGCGACAGAGAATTCCCGACAGTATTCCCAAAAAGATAAACAGAATGACAATAAACATAACTTCTCGACAGCCTTATTGATTAAGGGCAAAATACTTCCACAAAGGGGCTGCCATCAAACTCTGCCATACCTCGCCTTTCTGCAACATATCTTCCACTTCCTGGCGTGTAAAGATGCGCACCTGCACATCCTCACCCTCATCTAAGTGCTGTTCACTTAATAGTTCAACGTCTGTCGCCAAGAAGCAGTGAGTCAGATTGGTATGCGTGCTTGGGTTGGCAGAAATAGTCATCCATTCCTGCCAGTTGCCACCACCAAATCCTGTCTCCTCCATCAACTCTCTTCTGGCAGCAGCCATAGGCTCCTCACCTTTCTCTATAACGCCCGCACACAACTCGTTCACCGTCTTGCCCAAGGCATAACGGTACTGGCGCACAAAAACAAACTTACCTTCCTTCGTGATGGCTATTGTGTTCACCCAGTCGGGGTATTCCAACACATAATACTCGTCAATGACAGCTCCTGTCGGCAACTCCACCTTGTCAACCCTTGCCGTGAGCCAGGGCTTCTCTATCAGATAGCGTTGCGAGAGCGTCTTCCATTTCATATCGTTATTTTCCATCTTTCTCATTTTTGGCTGCAAAATTACTAAAATTCTTTCGGATAATCTTATGATAGGTGCAAAAACCGTCATCTTTGTTTGTCTATTTTACTCACATATTACTCACAAAACACTTGAAAAGCATGAAAATTTAGTGTAAGTATACTAAAAATAAAATAAAAAAATAAGGTGCTAAAAATCATATAACAATCTGATTTCTAACACCTTATTCTTTGAGCGAGATACGGGAGTCGAACCCGCCTCCCGGGCTTGGTCGCAAGATGATTCATGATCGTTATTATTGCACCATCCAACGCCATAAGCGTCTTCGTTATCAAACCAATGACAGTTGCCGCAACATTTTTCTTTATATCTATTACCTTGTTTCATTTTTAGTTTTATCTAATACTGTTAAAATAACAGCACTAACTACTTCTTCTGCATAATTCTTAGGAACATAATGATCATAACCTCTTAACTTGCAATTATTAATAGTAATCCTATAATTAATTCTAAAAATTAATTTATACACATCGTCGTCAGATTTACATTTCCTTAATCCATCTTCTATATTTGTCCTAAGAAAATACGGAACATCGTGAGTTTTTATGTAATTTAAAACTATTTCTTTGTAGCTCATATCACTTAAACTTAATGATGAAAAACTCTGTATCAAGCCACTTGTCGGGGCATAAGCCTTTCTTAGGCTTGCCGATTGATATACTATCAATCTCCTTCTCGATACGTGGGGCATCTTTGCGGTAGCCGTTGATGAAGAGGACGTGGGTGTAAGGGCGATAAAGCACCTTTCCGCAATATGTTTCTGCCGCCACATCATAAGCTACTTCGCAGTTAGTGGTCAGACGTTTAATCCAATAAGGTTTTATCTCCCGATACTCCTCTGTCTTTTCGCCAGTCACAATCATGTCGAACCATTGCTTACTGACGGTGAGGGTCAATACATTCTTCTTCATCTTTTACACCTCCTCCCAGTCTGTTGCAAGTATATCCTCTGAGAGCATTCTTTCTTCCTTGTATATATGATGCCCATAATGATAGAATATTCCTTCCTCGTCAGTACCAAACGGATAAAGCCCATTTTTCCGCTTTACGAGCTTTCCTTTTCTCATACGCTTTAAAGCCTCTGAGAAGTCAAATATTTCCTTCTTCATTTCTTCTTTCTTTTTAATTGATATTTAATATTAAACTCCCAAAGCAGAAAGGCTACATTAATTTCATAAACACCACTATAAGGCTTCCATACGATTAAACTTGGAATGAAATAAAAGCACCAATCGTATTTGGTTATAAGATATTTGAGATTAAAACTTATCTTCTTCATACGTTATTTCTCTAACCTTTTCTTGAATGTCGCAAGTATATAGATTGAACCGCAACAAGGTATCGTAGATGCTGTTACCAATGCAGATGGTGGAATTAGGTTATATTGTACTAATTCCCAACCATCATAGCCGTATTGATTAAATTTATCAGATAGAACCTTGGTCATCTCATCAGCTTTCTTGATAACTATTGAAGTTACCATATACTCATACTTCTTCATTTCTCACCTTCCTTTCTATCAAACTTGTTGCCACAAACAGTCCATTTTTTAAACAAGACCAAGAAAGAAAGATGTCTATCTTGTCCTCCATCTTCGTCGGTTGGGATAAAACATGATAGACAATTAGCCCAAGTTACCGTTCTCTTTTCAAATGGGAAATCATGATTTCCGATAATGTCTCCTTCCCAAACCTCATTGCCTTCACAATCTGTCATCCCTGTAAACTGACAGACGGTAGAAGGGTCAACTCTGTGCACTATTGGTACATCAGAAAATTCATCACTTGGGTAACTTATGCCGACATAACTTGTGCTATGTACCAAATCTCCTTTTACCCATTCTCCATTGTCAAGACGTTTTGCTTTGAATTTGATTGTTCTCATAATGATTTATCATTTAAAAAATCCTCAACATCAATATAATCTATACCAAAAGTTTCAGCACATTTCTTATCTGAATCAGAGAAATTTCCAGGCTTACCACTGGCGTCACCAATCATTATCATTTGGCTTTTATCATTCTTGCCAAAGTATTCTTGTAAATGTTCTAACATTCCTATATTTGGCTTTCTATCCTTGTTATCTTTATCTGTAGAGGCACAGTATAATCCAGAGACAATTACACTCGTTTTTATACTACTAAATTTAGGTATTCTGTTTCCTAAATATGAGCCAACAAACTGGATAATACATTCAAACTTTGTCTCAAAGTCTCTTTTTGAGACAAATTGAGGTATCCCTCCTTGATTGGTAACAATACCTATCCAAAATAAATTTGGCATCCTTCTTGCAATTTTATCCAAAACTTCTTTTCGGATAATGAAATCTGTGCAATCTTTAGGAAACGTATTCCCAGATGCCGTTTTAATTAAAGTACCATCCAAATCAATGAATAGTACTGTCTTATCAACTAATATGTTCATAACTATTTAACTTTAACGTTATACACTCCATCAATTACCTCAACATCATAACAATCAGGGCAATAATGTTTGCCATCTATCATTTCCCAATCTGAGTAGTCGCCAATATCAACTTCTTTGTTACTGAATAATGCAGAGCAAGTATCTGTGCCACCAAATACTTCTCCGCATCTATCGCAAACAATCTGATACATTGTAATCGGTCTATACATAACTATTCTTCGTTACATAAAGTTTCTACTACCTTTGTTCTTGTGGTTTTTGTTGCAGGGTCATATTCGTCATGAAGAGCCTTTGTCACACCTTTTTTGTTGGTAAAATAAACCACTCTGTCACCATCATAGAAACGATATACGGTTATACCATCCACAACAAATAGCCTCTCTACTTTAATTTCATTAATAGAATCTGATGTTGGAACATTAATTCCTTTGTTTTTGTTGCAAGAAACAAGCAGGAATATAACCGATACAAATAATAATATAATCTTCTTCATACGCTACTTCTTTTTATCTAACCATTCCATTATGTTATGATAGGCACTATCTTTATAACTTCTCATAAAATACTCTAAATTGTCTCTATTTTTGAGATAATCAGATAAATCGCCTCGCCAATAACCATACAGATTAGCGAGTATTACTCTTGACATTTCATTGATGCAATACTTGATGAGCTTTTGTTGCTCCACATTCTTGTTATAATGAAAGAGTGAATACGATGCATGTTTAATACATCTCCACCACTTTGAGGTATACTTCTTTACTTCTATCTTTTTGGGAAGTTCCTCTCTTCTTGTGTGCATATCAATGAGCGTATTATACTCTTCTATGCTAATTGTTATTTGTCTTTCCATACACTACTTATTTTTATCTCCAAATAATACATGTCTTCGATAAGGGAAGAAATAGCAACGTTCTCCTGGACACCACCAATTAGGAGCGTTCTTCATGCATCTACGACATAACGCTATATTCTTCTCAGCTTTTTTGTTGTCACGTTCAAACTTTCTTCGTTCTCTTCTTGTAAGAGGAGGATAAGGATAAGACTCTTTCTTAAATACCTTAGCAGCTAAAGCATTCAGTTTTCGAGATACTTTTTCTAATATTTTTATCATATGCTACTTCTTTTTATGACAAGGGCAGCTCTCTGCGTGAATAACACAAACTCCGTGTTTCGTGTCCACAAGCAGATAGTCATGCCCTTTCTGGGTGAATATTTTTATATTAAACTCTTCTTTTTCGTGTGGAGTTCCTAAGTTGAAAGAAATCCTAAAACCAATTGCCCCTATTATAAAAATCAAGACGAGCCAAACGGCTGATTTGGTTAAGTCTAATATCTTATTCTTCATACACTAATTAATTTTCTCCTCAATCGTTTTGAGATAGTAAAGTGTATTATTGATACCTGTAAGTTCCTTGCAAGGACTTTGGTAAGTCTCAGAGATTTGTTCCAAATCCTCGATAAATTGCTGTAGCTTAATTTTATCCTCCCAATCGAGAACTACAACTTTTCTTGTTTCTTCTTTCATACGCTAAAAGATTAATTGTTTATTACGATTACAGGCATGTAGATGTTTTCTTCTCCAAGCAAGGTTTCTTTCCACTTTGATATGTCCGTCTGGGAATTGATGTACTCTATCCCAATAAGCAAACATAGAGAATATACTTTTCATAAGCTATAATTATTTAAGTTCTACTGGCTCATCGTTCCAGGATAATTCTCTTCCGATGAGCTTCTTAATGCTGCCATGAGGTATAAGAATACAACCACCGATACTAGAATATGTAGGATTCCAATATCCATATTCTCCATATCCACTTCTGTATGGTTTCTTTCTGAAAAGAAATTCCTTACATCTGCGTTAACTGCTACCCATGCCATAACTATTCCTCCAATTTTGGACTCCAGTATTTTTCCCCGCAGTACTCTTCCCCACATAGCTCTCTACTGTGTTGATACTGACAATTAGAGCAACTTCGCTCGCTTGGATTCCACAACATGAAATCAATTGCATTATGAAAACCTTGGTCATATATCGCTTGTTCAAATGCGTCAAAATATTCCTTATAAGCTCCTTCTTCTTTTGCTTGTTGAATTATTTCATTTATTTTTTCATCAATTTCCATAACTATTCCTCCTCTTTCAAATAAGGACAAACAACTACCTTTCGATAGAACTTACACTTATCCTTGTAATCACAAATATCACAAAAACACCAAGCCATATTATTCCTCCACTTTTACGCCAAAAGGAACTCCATCAGCAAAAACAAATCTATCGAAAACCTCTTCGAAAGATATAACAACAGTTGGCGAATCGTACGAAACACCAGTGGTAGCCACCTTTGTGATACTATCTCTTATATTATTAAACCAATCATACGTATATCCAAACGGCTGATGCTTCAACATCTCAGCCCAACACTCTTCTGCGTTCTTGAATGGACGATACTTTGACTCTGGCTTGATACGATACTCTATACCATTCCAAAAACCAATTTCTTTCATTTCGGTCCATTCATTCGGAATACCGGCGCTTATAGTTCCTGGTTTTGCCCTACACTCAATTACCTTTCCTTCGGCAAAAGCTACCAAAATAGGCAATAGCTGTTTCACTTCTTCTTTTGTCATGATCAATCATTTTTATATTCTTCCCATCCATTCTCCCATAAGCCACCTGAACGGATAGTCCAAAACTCTTGATGAAGAAGTATAGTCCTTTCTATTACGATTTTTAAAATGCAATGCTAAAGCGCAAAATGATAACAGTAGCACTAATAATTGTCCTGCTTCCATATTGTATTTGTTTTATTGTTTATTTTTTTATAATTTGTATTTTGAAATCCTCTCCACCTGTCACATGGAGAGGATGGTTAGTTACTCTGTTATTCCGTATGCTTTAGGCAATTTTCTGATTACATCTCCACCATAAGCATCCATTGTTAGCTCAACAAACTCTCTCACGGAAGTCTTATCACCGAGAGACAAACCTTTGCTATTTACAAATAATTCTCTTCCCATACGGCAGCTTCCTGTAAGCACATGATGATAGGCAAACAAATCTTTGTTGTCATACTTAGTGTCGTAGGAAGGGAACTTCTTTACGAATGCCTCTATGCGTTCTTCTTCTGTACTATCATCGTATAGTTTTTCGTGTAAAGACATATATGCGTCTCGTAATGTTTCGCCATGAGCAAACTTATTATTCTCTTTAACGATATAACAAGGGATTGTTTGTAAGTCTGATTGCAAAATGAACCCTTGCGCTACGTTTGCTCGTACTGATGTGATTATAGTAGGTGTATTGTCAACAATATAAACAATACTGCCGCTTACCTCCTTAACGCCATCGCCATAGCCAGAGCCATCGCCATAGCCATAGCCAGAGCCATCGCCAGAGCCAGAGCCATCGCCAGAGCCATCGCCATAGCCATAGCCATCGCCAGAGCCAGAGCCATAGCCATAGCCATCGCCATAGCCATAGCCATCGCCATAGCCAGAGCCATAGCCATAGCCAGAGCCATCGCCAGAGCCATCGCCATAGCCATAGCCATCGCCAGAGCCAGAGCCATCGCCAACATCTATAGCTAAGAATTTCCTGATCTTTTCTTCTAACGCTTCCATACTCTCACCTCCTCGATTGATTTGATAGCCTTTACCGTGCAAGGGATAATCTCAATAGTATCAAGGATTGTGATACTATCAACGGACACAGTGAACTTGCAGCTTGATGGGTTTGACGTGCCGTCCTTCGCTAACTGAGATAATGACGCAGCACCATCCCAATACCAGATACGACGAGCATTCTTCAAAGTAACCTCGCTACCATTTTGTGATACCAACTCTCCAAACTCAACTCCGCTTCTATTTCCACGGATGAGAACTTTCTTTCCAATGTTTGTATTCATTTCAATTAAACTTTAAATTAAATTTGTTGCTATTTATATCCTTTGCAGGATGGTTAGTTAATTTTCTTGATACTATCAATTTCTCCATAGTAAAGTACGAACTCTCTATTAGAGCGAGTACCATCTTTCTTTGCAGGATTGACTCTTACCTCAATATCTCCAGTGAAATGGTTTCTATATTTCTCAGGAACAATACTTGCGATCCAGCATACATCACATCTGCGGCAACTTACTTTGTCGCCTACCTTGTATGGAAGGGTTTCAATGTATTGCATTACATAGGAACAAATCTGATTTTCTGTATGTTCAATAATACTTAGTTGTTCCTCTACTTTTTCATTTAAGTCTTCTTTTGTCATAATTTATCTATCTATTTATGCCCGAAGGCGGTTAAACTTTACTTTCATAATTTTCACATCCCATATCATCTCCAAACCCCAAAGTTATATGTCCTTTGAGTTTGCAGTCCATATTTCCTGTGCTATAATAATAATGTTTTAGATACTTGCACCCAAAACAACCTAAACTGTTTCTGCATGCCATACCTACATCTCCATTTCGTGTTTAATTCCAAGGCCGTAGAGAAGGTGCTGGAGTTCGTGGCAGTATTGTATCTCTACCATATTATTTCCATCAACCTCTACATATAGATGACCTTTATTAGATTTATGCTTAAAGTCTATCCCAATATAAGAAATAAACCCTTCTGCTACATCTAAGTAATAGTACCATCTGTTTTGTGTTCTCCACCCATTCTTTTTTAGAATCTCTGGAGTAAGAGGAATTTCTTTTAAGCTCTCAGCTTCATATTTATAGATATTTCCATTAGGAAACATCACGTCATAATTTTGAATAATATTCAAATTATAATTAAAACACACAGCCATAATTTTAACTATATCGCCATTAATCATTGCTAAATCTCCAGGAATATATTTATTCAGTTCCATACGCTTAGTCATTTTTATTAATGAAATCCTCATACTCACCTATCGTGATTTCCACGAAGTCTGGATTTTGCTTCTCAGCTCTAATACTATCATCGAAGTAAACGAAAATGCGTTCTTTGTGACGTAAAAGTTGTGTGATGGAAAATCGTCTGGTATTCGGAACTTCTATATTCAGTTCCTTCAATACCTTGAAATGATGGGTAAAGGACTTATATGATGTAAGTACTGCGGCTATTGCCTTACCTTGCTTACATCGCTTATTAGGCGCAATAGCTACATAATAGCCATCTTCCAGCTTTTTACCATCTACCTTCTTCCATACCTTCTTATCAAGTTTTTCGTATCGCTCGGAAGAAACCCATATAGCAGTAACCTCATACATCCTATTTATGGTGTGGTTAGGCTGATAACCTTGATATTTTTCAACCTCAAAGCCTACAGCTTCTTCTACTCGTTTCATGTAGGCTTGATACTCTTCAAATTCAGCATCGAGAATACTCTTAATGTATTCATAAGCCTTTGTCCCTTGTTTTGCTTCGTACAACATACGCTTTACTTTTTATAGTTGCTATTCTCCTTATACCCACCACTTACAAGCCATTGACCAAATTGTTCAAGACTTTCTATGTTATATATAAGACTCCATTTGTCACCTATATCATCAGTTGTATAAGCTATAAAAGTCTTATGTGTGAGCACATTCCAACAGATTTCCAATCTGTGTAAAATGGTTTTTCTAAAATTATATCTTGCTGCCATACGCTTTACTTTTCTAAAGATGTATATATTCGTTCACTTCACCCAAAACCTTTGTAAGCAGTCTTTTTAGGATTTTCAATTCATCATTTGAATATGTAGCTATTGGATAACCATCAAGAGTAGTATCACCAGAGTTACGGCTTATCTTTAATGAATATTTGTCTTCTTTCATTTTTCTTTTTTGAACCTTAACTTCTTTAAAGATTACATTCTTGCCGTCTAAGCGGGTATAGCAGTAGTCTGGGCAAGCATACCCTTCCTTTGCGAAGAAGCAGTCTTGGCAAGAAAAACTTGTTGCTTCAACCACCTCCAAAATTATTCTTTCTCCAACTTTAAGTTCTTTCATTTTCTTCCTCTCTTTCTATTTAAAAGTTTCTGTCCATACTCCTTTGGAGAAGTCGTATTAATGACAACCTTTGGCATTGATTCTCTTGGTAACCTTTGATAAAGGTAATAACCATCTTTATCACGATACATCATTGCTTAAACCCTTTCTTTTTAGGAACATACTTTTCTGAATTATCGTCAAACTCATAGCAGTCTGGGCAGTAGTGCTTATCACCTATTTCCACCCATTCGCTCTCCATTGCTTGCTCTTTTGCAGTTCCTTCTTCCAACCAAGCTACAATGCCATTAAACTCATCAATGAATGGTTTCCCACATCTGTCACATACGACAGAGTACATAGTAACTGGTTTAATCATTGCTCACCTCCTTCCCATTCATCGGTAGTACCCACGAGGATCTTAGTCTGGTCGTTATAAGGAAGGATAATTAAGTTAACCAAATCTTCATCTATAGACATACCCATTGGAGTAGCACCATACTCATCAACATAAGAAACGAAACTTGCTTGCCATATAGAGCCTTCACAATTCCGTATCTTCCAAATACATCTGTCGAATGGCTTAAACTCGCACTTTGGCTTCAAATCCACAACCTGTTTCTTCTCAGCATCCCACGCCTTGCCTGCCTTTGCTAAAGCGTCAAATAGAATTATTTGTTGAGTCTCTGTAATAGGCTGTATCAGCTTGTCTTCGAATGATAACCAATCTTCAAATTTCAAGATGTTCATGTCATTTAACACGTAGTATTCCAGCTTCTTAGATGAATAATCTATGCTTTTGACTATACCATAAGTAAGATACCATATGCCTGAGATGCAAACTATATCTCCATCCTTGAACTCTAGCTGTTTTTCAATCTCTAAAGTCTCAAGGTTAAGCTTACCACATAATTTCCTTTCAATCTCTTTGATATAATCATGTGCAATATTATCATCTAACTTCTCAAACTTAGCAGTTTCGGTATTTAACGCATCTTCATAACCATCCCTACTATTAGAATAACATCCATTGAACTTTGTGTAATCATCAGATGCCCATTCTTTGAAAATGCACTGAAATCCACATTCGTTGGTAAGTAAATCGCCTTTCTTCCAGGCGAACTTATACCAATCTCGCATTTCTTTTGATGGAAGAAGAATCTGTAAACCATCAGGACATCCTCTTACAGTACCAAATTCGGAATAACCACGATGGCAAGTAGTATTATTATCGGTCTCATTTGTACACCAAACTACTGTTTCTGTATCTGTAGTACTGATTGTATCTAACTCTACATCTCTATTATACAACCAGTCGTACAATTTAGTTCCTTGCGGTTTATCTTTCAGGATTTCCGCTATGTTAATTTCTTTTTCCATAATCGTATTATTTAGTCTTTGTAAATCGTATCCAAGATTTTTCGGAAATTAGGATTGTCTATGACAGCTTGAGCATCTTTTTCGCATTTGAAATATACCGTATTGATATCAAAAATAGTTTTATAATCTGTTGTATAGCATTGAGAACGATTACAAAATAGAATATGATATTTATTTTCTATACTACTCCAATTAGGCTTCCAATCTCCATTGTAAAACTTAGCTATACACATAAGTCGATTAATAGCGGATAGTTTTGCAGAATTGTTGTCATCAACAGATATACATATTAAGTTTTCGTTGAGTTTTAAAGAAGCCTTTATATCTTCATAGGTCAATACTTTATTCTTGAACTTGATAACTCCTGTATCAAAGTTGCTATTCTGTAAGTCTATCTCCATCCCTTCTGGGATATTGATAGTGAGTTGATTATCTTTGATTTCCATATCTTTAACTTCTTCAAATTTAACATTAGCGCCATCATTCCTCAAAAAGTCCATACAATTACCTGTAATAGACCTTAAAGAAGAACAATTAATATGTATAAATGCGCAATTTCTACAATCGTCAAATTCTGCTACCTTATAAGTCTTACCTTGGTACTCAAAGGTTTCTCCAATCTTTCTCTCCATAAGCTCGATAATTTAAAGATGGTAACGACTACTCGATACCCTGCACCCCCCCAATCAAAACAACCTGTTGCGTCGGGTTTTAAGAAACGTAGCTCCAACTTCTTTAACGCGGCTCTGTGCTTCTTCTCAAGGTTGACGCAGTGTAGCTTCTGAGCTAACTTAATTTGCTCGATGATTCCCTTTCTGGCTACTCGATATTGCTTTTCTGACATCATAAGCTATCCTCCTCGTTAATCTTGTATACAAGCCCAACAACAGCTTTTATAAGTTCATTGTTAGTCATGGGTCTGGAATCGGTATTGCCAAGTTTCAGTTCGTCGATGATACGACCACACACTTTGTTTATGTGCCCCATTTTGGAAAGAGGGAAACGTTCGATATCCGAAGCTTTATCAAGACGGAAGCGCTCACGAAGGTATGCCCCGCTGATATACTCTGTAGAAGAACGATGTCGAGTGATTACCCACACGCCCTCTGGTAGAGAGTCATGCAAGAGCATACATGCTGGTTCGTACCTTCCATTTATCTTTTGATAAAATGTATCATACGTGTCACATTCGGGAATCTTGTATTCCTCGTAGCGACCTTTATTATTCTTTGTGTATAACTTTGGAATCTTTTTCATTTTGTTTTCTTTTTAAGGTTTGCCGTTCTTATAGCTTTGAGGTATTTAGGAGATTTTTTCAATCCAAGCTCTTTAGCTTTCTTGTTTACCTCATAAACGCTGCGGCCTACAATATGTGCGACTTCTTTTGTAGGAGAATCCGGGAACCCTATAGTAAGCGCCCTTATCTGAGCCTCATTCCAAGGTGTGCCGGTGTTGATGATCGGATTTTTCTTTTCAGACCCGTTTGGTGTTATATTAACTCCGTTAAGTTTGCATGCCTTGGATAAGGCTTCGTCAGCACGATGGCAATCAAGGATTTTGAGACCGATAATCTCGAAGCCAAGGTTAAACTTGTCTTTGCATTCCGAAAACACATTGTTGTCTATAGAAACAGGATAAAGAAGTTCCTTCACGTTGCGTATCCTGGCATAAACACCCTTGACCGGCACAGTGAACCGGCTGCCAACGGTAAATGCTGTCATGCCGTAGTTCTTCTGCATAACAGACGAGAACTCATCCACAGACTTACAAAGCATTCTTGATAAAATCTCGGCCATGAGAATGAGGGTGTAGAGTTTGTGCTGCTTAATACCGAACTTCAAGAACTGGTTATCGAGAGCATAAAAGCATTTCTGTATATCGGGCCTAATATCCTCCTCGATAGCATCTGTGAGGTCGAGCCATATCTGCTGCATACCAATCTTGCCCATGTAGAACATGAAAGATTCAACAAGTTCGTCAGAACATCGTTTCGCCTCCGTAAGCCGCTTTTTTGCCTCCATGCGGAACAGTTTTTTATCCTGTCGCGCATAGTTGTATACATCGGTAATCTGTGTCTGAACCACAGAGGCGAAACCTCCTATCATGGAGTAGAAAAGCATGTAAGCCTTGTTGACCTGTTCCTGTGATGGTCTTTTCAGAGGGATACCTGCTATTAATGGTTTTGATCTGTTTGGTTTCCACTGCATATCAGACCTCCCTTTCTACAAAGAACACCCCAAAAATACACACCAGCGCCACTGAGGCGAGAATGTAATGATGGATCATGAAGCAGAGGAAGCTGAGGCAGAGTATCGCCGTTGCAACAACGATCAGTAATATGATGATTGTATGTTTGTATTTTCTCATTTCTGCGTGATTAAATTACTTATCATAAACAGCCTTGTAGCTGTCGAGTTGTTGAGATATATGCTCCATATCCTTATCGTATCTGTCACGTTCGGCACGCGCTTTGGAGATAAAGATGAAGCTAACGATAAAGGAAATGATAACCGTTAGTGTTATGAAGAGCCAGGGAAGTCGGTATACTGCCTTATTGATTGCTCTTCCAAGGTTTCTGACGATAACCCAAGAATAAATACCAATGAACACTAACGCCTGCTTTGTGGTAGCGTTCTCAATACGTTCTTTCTGTGTCATAATTCTAAAATTTACTTGGTTTGGTTACACCAGTTATCAGTTGATTTCCAATAACCAGCCATCCATATTTCTTTCTTTGTCGCATCAGGGTGCTCACTGAGCCATTCCTCTGCCATTTTACTTACGTCTGCCATTTTGGTCTCGTTTTGATTCTTTTTCAAGTTTTTGTTTCAGTTCTTCAAGAGGTGATTCTTTCGGATCAACACCTTTCCTCAAACAATACTCTTCGTAGGATATAGCGTTCGCCTTAGCCTTCTCACCCTCTATCTTCTGCTTGTCGCGGTTTCTCTGTCCGTCAATTTCGGCTCTCTTTTCGTATACCTTGCACATATACTTTTCGAGAGCTATAAAAAGTCTCTGAGGATTCACGGTCTTGCCGACATAGATTTCACCATACTCGCCAATAGAAAACTCGTAGAAGAATCTGGTAAGCTCGCTTGGTGTAAGGTGATAGTATTCTTGTCTGATGCGCTGCGCCATAGCCTTGAACTGGTAAGAAGTAGTTGAGTCGATAGCTCCAACAACCATAAACAAATCAATGAGCATTACCTTAATCCAGAACTCGCTTGCACCATCTTTGAAGTACTTATCAACTTCAACAAAGGACATACCGCCTCTATCGACAGAATCGTATATGGAAGTTATAGTGTCCGTGCGATTTTGCAGAGTAGGATATTTCTCCAGGAATAGCGCATATTGTTCACCATATTTCGATACCGCTTGACTATATTCAGTCGGCAAGGATTGAATTAATCTTGTTGAAAGTTCGTTGCTGTTGTTCATAGCTATTTACACCATTGTTTTTAGGAGCGAACAACCCAGTGTAGTTGTTGCCCATAGAATACTCAACGATAACCTTTGCGTATTCAGGATTTCCGTTTGACAACTGTAGAAGTTTCTTTTTAAGAGCTTCTAACCCACGTGGCTTGTAAGTCTGACGTTTTTCTTTCTTGTATGCAAGCCATGCTTCGAGAGCTTCCTTGCAGGGATAATCATCACAGCAGGGCTGTTCGTCGCTCTGAAAGTCGGACAGGTCGTATCCAAGTGCCATTGCGGCTCCCATCAGAAATGCCTTGTGAGCCTCATGGTTGCCGGGGAACAACTCGTCAGACTTATTTCTTATCTTTTTGGGTAATATCATTTGCTTAGAGATAATTTTTAGCATTGTCAATGTCGTGCTGTATGTGAAGAAGTGCGATATATTCTTCTGATGACGGAATGTAGATACCAGCCTTGTCTGTAGACCAGTTTCGGAAACGGTCTATGGCAAGCGAAAGTTCTTCCTGTGTCAGCTTTGTGGTAGACAGAAGATATGTTCTGTCGTCACCAAGAATATCATCGTGTTTGTGCCTCACAAACAGATCGCTATTGACAACCCTCTTGAAGTAGTAACTTTTGACTTCTTCGAGCGTGTTGCCTGTCTGCAAGCCGAAGTATGAGAGGATGGTATGAAGATAAGCATTGGCCTTGAGTGACCGTGGCTTCTTGCTTATCAGTTCTACCATCTCTCCGTGTTCTATCAGCTTGTCGACACGAAGCCTCAAGTTCTGCGCCTCAAGAGGGTTGCTTGTGTTGTACATCATACTATTACAGCATTAAATGATTTTTGTATAAGTTTCACCTTATCATCCAGATCAGAATGGAAGGTCATCGGATTTCCCTGCCGGTGCTCCTGGCTGTTGTGCTGGAGGAAACGGATTGTTTTGGTTCGTTGTGTTAGCAGGGCCGGCTGTCGGTTGAGCCGATTGCGCTGCTTGTGCTCCAGCCTGAGCATTGCCGTTATAATTCACACCCTGCGCAGGATTTTGCTGCGCCACATTCTTAACATCCCAAGCACGGATCTGGTTAAAATATCTACCTTGATATTCATGCGCATCAATGTCAAAGCTAACATCGACAACCATGCCAACCTGAATGCCAAAATTGACAATTCTATCAGCTCCAAAAACATCAAAAGCCATCTTCTTAGGGTATTGCTCTTGTGTTTCTATTACATAAGTCTGACATTTCCACTCGCCTCTTGCCGAAATGCCGCTTCTTTCAGGTAAAACGGCAATAACCTTTCCTTGTAGCTCCATTTAACTGTCTATAATTTTGTTAATAAAATCGTTTGCGAGGATTACCCTCTGTTCCATAAGATTAATATCATCCTCAACTCTTTCAATCTCAGCCCAGTGAATAGGCTTCGTCAGCCAAGGGCAATACACGATGAAGACTCCGCCTTTAGCGCCAGTACAACTCATCTCCGCCATCATTTGCCAGTAGTACTTCGGTTCTGTTTCTTTGAGCGAAGCTGCGTCGTGAATGAGAGTTCGGTACTTCATATATGTGTTGATGTTTGGGCACTTGACCTCGATGATTTTGAGGTCTTCGCCATCGCGACAATATATTGCACCGTCGGGAGAAGCTGCGAAGTAAGGTATTGTGTCGTGCTTACAAGACGACAGCTCCGCCATCTCTCCTTCAGGGAAGTTCATCTGCATATAGAGAGCCTTAGCAGCATCCTCCTGGTCGGCTCCCCACTGCATAGCCTTAGTGTTGACAGAAACTTGGTCGATGTAGTCTTGAAAAATATCATCATCATTCAAGAATGCAGGATTAAACATACGTTCGCCTGCAACCTGGAAGAGATACGCTTTTGCCGTGTCGGAAAAAATCTCATCTTTCTTGCGACCAGATTTCATGATATCGGCAACCTTAGAACCAGTTATGCAGCCACATCGCATCCTGTGCCATTCTAAGCTGCGCTGTTCTACATTGTCGGTAATCATTTCTTATCCTCCTTCTTTGCGGCATCAGCCTTCGCAGCGTCAGCGGCCATAGCAGCAACAGTCTTCTTGTTTTCTTCCTTACGGTACGGCTTCATCAGTTCGTCGACCGTTGTATCGCCATCTTTTAACGACTGAGTGATACCAAGAAGCAGGGCAATTTGATCTGCCTTAATCTGGTTGACCGTCTGCTTGCCACAGAGCATAACAACCTCCTGCTCGTTGATACCATACTCATCCTTAAAGAAGTCGATACACTTCTTTCTGCGCGAAATTACTTTTTCTTCGTCAGAGAGGTCGCCTGTAATGCACCGCTGTGCAGCCTGATATACCTTATCTACAATCGCCTTCGGAATAACAGAGAATACCGCATTACGATAAGCGATAGCATTTGCAGCATTACCCGTAACAGTAATCATATCGTCAGAGAATCGATTACCATTCTTCCCGACGATAGAGCGTCTTACCTCAAATGCTGTAGCTACATTGTTCTCCAAATCCCAACAAGTACCGCGACTGATAACTTGTTTGTCGGTAATCTGAACAACCTTTGCTTCTGCTCGCATGTTACCCCAATTTGAAACAAGAAGCTTGGCAAGATGGACGCTTGGGCCCGTAATAGGCTTGCCACCACGTGGAAGAGCATAACCACAGCTCTGTGCGGTAGCATAGTCCATTGTTGCCATAACGATGGAGTTGTTTACACTTCTTGTAAGATCTCTCGGATATTGCTTTGCTGTTGCAACTTGAGAGTCAACATTTGCACGCTCTACAGGGTCCATCTGAATGATACTATTGTCATGGCTAACCTGCATGACCTCATATCCGTTGTTTTCGTTTTCCATTTTATCTAAAATTTAAAAAATTAATCACTTTCGTATCTAAACTCCCATCTTTCGCACGTGTGTTCCCATGTGCGTCCAGACTTCTTGTCGTCGCACTGACCTCGCCAGAAGCAGCTCATACAGCCATGTTTCATTTCTGGTCAATGTATTTGAACGAAATCTTATCGACAACTTTCTGTCTTCCGTCTGCATCGGTCTCAACAGCGGGGATGACAAACTTTCGTCTGCCCTCTCCTGCTATGTAGTTAAGAAAGATGGCTTGTTGTTGAACCATAAGAGAGTTGTTTCTCGTAAGATTCATAAGACACTTATGTTCTGTCCTCTTTCGCATTACGGCCTCTGCTACCTGTGGTGTGAGGCGCATGAATACGGCCTGTAAACTATCCCTGTTCATCATTAGCCTTAACTTTATGAATAAAGAAACTGTCAAAAATCTGAGTTTCTGAAACAGAAACAGAAGAGTAGTCTACCATCGATCCACGCATAATCTCGTCAAGATAACGGGTGGCCCTGTTGAGGCAGTTAGCCTGGATGAGCATCGACTGCTTGGTTTTCTTTGGTTTGCCCGTATTCTCGTTTAAAGTGATGTAGTCGACGGTTCCCTTATAGAACTTGTCGTCATCGCTATCACAGGAAGAGTAGACCTCACAGAATGCGGCAGGAGTGATATTGAGTACCTCAACATCGCCAACACTGTAATCGCTCATAGAATCTGACGCCTTGAGCTCTGCGTCACCAAAAGAGGTCGCTTCGACAACAATAGTCTTACGCACCTTTTTCACTTCGCCATCCTTGTCTTCAACGACAGCTACAGCGACAACATAGAAATTGCCTGAATTACATTTTAACTTCTCCATAAAATATATCTTTAATGTTTAAAATAAGCTTAACTGAACAGCTTTTGGCCTCATGAGATCGTCAAGAAGTTTGATGAGTTTCGGAGAATAGTTGTCTATCTCGTGATGAGAGTAGTCTGGACTTGAGGCTCGTTTGTGCTCAAGAAGATATTCTCTAACCTCCTTACATGCTTCCAATACAGCTTCACGCTCGGTGTTGCAGTCTTTTTTGCATGGCCGTTGCATACATGGCTCTCCAATACCTCCGTTGTGCAGGGTTATATCGTAACCGTATATCCACTTCCCATTGAAGACAGCTGTCTTTATGTAGAACCCGGGTATGACACCCCTCGTCTTTGTGTTCTTGTTGTTCTCCCAGACCTCGATGACGTTATGGTTCAGACACACATTGTTCTTGTTGAACCTAAACTCCTTCTCCATCATCTTCGTTTTTAAAAGAGCTGACACTAAAAAGAACTACCACAAAAGCTGCGAACAGAAACACGATCACTGTAAGCAGAAATGATGCTATAATAATTTTCATAGGCTTTCTGAATGAATTTAAAAAACAGCAGGCGCATCACTGCGGCCACTGTTAAAAAATTTAAAAAAATGATTCAAGTAAAGTCATGTATATGGTTAAATAATCACGTTATTCGTATATGACTTTTTCGCCATCCGAAGGATAATCGACAATACGTAGTGTTTTGCTATTCTTGTAAATCGCCTTTCGGAATATCACCTTAGCTTCTCCGTGATGCCGCTTGAGATTATGCTTTACTATAAGCGATATGCAATTCTTCATCGTAATTGAGAACTCGCGAAGCTTAGACGTGTATTCTGACTTAACATCGCAGATGACGAGCTTACCGTTCTCGAAGAAAACAAAGTCTGCCGTGTAGTAATGCCCTTTTACAAGGCTTCGTTTGACCCACTTTACTTTTGTCTTGAGCGCTTTTGGCACGAGTACGTACAGAGGTTTGATAAGACACAGCCTAACCTGTCTGTGAATACAGGAGACATCCTTGTCATCGAGGAGAAGAATGTAGTAACGAAGCTCTTCTCCACTGTCGAACTCAAGCCCTTCGTACTGGACCTTTCTGTTCATTACCCGTTTTATCGCCATTGTTTGCCCTCCTCGCTTGGCGTTTTGAAAAGATTATCGAACGCAACAGCTCCGAACCTCTGGTATTTTCCACTTTTCCACTGAACGATATAGTCGTTCTCGGCGACCTCTCTCTTTCCGTCAGTGAAATTCTGTTTGAGAAGAACTACCATGCGGCCTTTCTCGTTATTGAATATTCTCTCTACGGCATCAAGCTTGGAGAGTTCGTTTATATTCTCTTTCTTAACTCTTATTGTGTATATTACTTTCATTTTTTTTCTTGTTTTGGAAAAAGGAAGGAGGCCGTGCGTTTTTTTTACGACCTCCGTTCCCATTCAAATAATAACCAACAACTACAAAATAGAAATATGATCTATTCGTAACCTTAGAAGGTATCGAGCCTTCTTCTCTTGCATAACACGTAACGCAAGCGCATTTCCTAATTGCTTTAAGGTTTAAAAACAGAGCTCTGTCTTCACAGACAGAGCTGAGCCATTAAACTAATATTCATTTTTGAAACAAAAACGCCACGCCTGGCGACACTAACGAGCAAAATTAACATGTGCAATAAATTTCGTTGCGGAAGGTGGACTCGAACCACCGACCTTCAGGATATGAGCCTGACGAGCTACAAACTGCTACTATTCCGCTGCAAAAAACACCACCTTTCTTCACAGATAAGTGGTGTAAAATAATGAATAAATTATCTAAAACAAACAAAAGAGTGGAGGACACGATTGGAGTTACACCAATTCCTGTCAGACGATAAGATAAGGTATCATTGGGTTGTCTAACCGTGACATTCGTACACCACGTGCCTCTTTGAATATATAAACTATGAGTGATGTGAACTCATTATAATATAATCACCAGACTGCATTATTTTCGTATGTGCCTACATCGACAATTCTTCTTTCCGATGCGGTTCGTCAAACTACTTAATGCAGAAATTAGCTGGATTTCCGTATGTCGTGCGTCCTTTCGCCAGGTCACGGCGCTCATTGCGCTATCCGGCTACTTCTTTTCCACGCATACTATGTTGTCAACCATTAAGCCAAAGAGCTATTGTTTGCTATTGTTTTTAAAAAAGATGCAAGATTGTAGACGCCCACACTACCTACTTTATAAGCTTAAAGGACGTTAGCTTTGCACCTAAAAATCAACGAAGCAAACATTGCGGACACAGCAGGGATCGAACCTGCGACACTTTCCTTAGGAGGGAAATGCTCTATCCACTGAGCTATGTGTCCGTGTGGGGACTGGCAATGCAACTTACCAGTCCCGTTTCGGCCGCTGCCGACAATAAAAGATTTTAAACCTACCCTCACGGGCAACATTCTAACATTAACTTTCAAACACCTATAAACTAATCATTATTTGTTGCTTTTTCCATACTTTTTAGAACACCCTATGCGTCTCCAGCATATTATCTATGTCTGTTTTCAAGAAAAACGCTGTGTTGCCTATCATACAATGGCGGATTTGACCGCTCTTTCTCAAGTCGTGTATATATCCTGTACTCATACCGATATACTTGGCGAACTCCTTTGTGGAGAGCCATATCTTTTCGACAGGCTCTACTGATACTTTCTTACGAGGCATAGGCTTAATCTCTTAATGCAAACGTTGCTGCTGAAAGGTACGCCATCAACTCTATACAGTCCTGCTTAGTAAGAAACACTTCTATTTCCTTATCACAGGCATCATTAGCGTTTAGTACAACCACATCACGAGTTACGGGATTTTTGCCTTCATCTTGTGTCGTAATAGTGGAAGTTCTCACAGACACATTGTTATCAGTTACAGAACCAATGTTTAACGAATCAAACATTTTGTTCTCTACATCTTTGCATTCTTTGGAATCTCTCAACATATATATAGAATGAAAGAATTTGTTTCCAAAGCAAGCTATATTTGTAAAAATTTCTTTTCCTGCCATATCTCATTTTTTATTAACGTATTCAACCATCTTCGATACAATATCGAACATCTTTCCAAGGAAGCCATGCTTTTCGGCAATATCAAGTTTCGTTTTGCAATCTTTATCCTTGTACGAATTAATACTAATGCCATAAGCATAGTATAAATTATTGTAGATATCGTGCCAAATGTCACGCTGACTTGTATTTGTTGCAGCGGCATATTGGTTAACCAGCCTACGAATCTTGTTGCGCATCGAAATCTCAGGAACATTGTTGCCCGATACTTCAGCCTCTAAAAGAAGCTTTCCATTTTCAATACGCTCCTGCTTCATTTCGGCAATCTCCTTCTTTGTCTCTGCAACATCACGTTCAACACTTGATAGGCGATGTTCCTGCTCTACGAGCTGATTGATAGACATCTGAAGAATTTCAAGCTGAGACTTTGGCTTTTGAGAAGCCTTGATCTGCGCTTCCATATTATTGAAAGCATTGATGTATTCGAGTTTGAACTGCATCGCCTTCTTGCCCTTGAAGTCCATAACGAGCAACGTAAAACCATCACGGTTCATTAGATACATCGGATAGGTTTGCCCATTCTGTTTATTTACGTAAGATGTTTCTTCAAACATGGGGTCAGCCGAAATCTCGGCACACCCCTCAATCAACTTTCTGATTGAATCAAGAACATGCTTGTGTTCTTTTCCAAAACTTTTAGCTACTAACAAACTATTTGTTAATGCCTGGTCGTTTACACCACGAAATACGATTTCATTCATACCTTACATATTAAGTTCACTACTCAACCGGAACAGCCTCGATAACCAATGTCTTGTTCTCAAAGTTAGCCTTCGTTTTGTACCTAGCCACGCCTTCAGGCGGTTCGGTCTTACCTATCAGCCAAGCGTACTGTCGAGCCGACATAATAGCTTTTGCTGTCTCAAACACAAAAACCTCGATTTTCCCGGGCTTTATGCTCAAAATGTCTGACTTTGTCAACTTTTTCATCTTGCTTTATTTAATATTAACTAAAATAATTTGGAGGGGACACAGGAAAGTTTTATATTTGCAGTGCTAATGTAAGATACGATACTTTCGGTCGCATCCGCCTCCGTTTGTGTCGGTATTGCTTTATTGCTTGAACCGGAACACGAATGCAAAGGTAGCACAAAAAGGCGAACAAAGCAAATCTTTTTCGGATTTTGTTCGCCTTTTTAACCTATATTAATCATTTGACCGGTTTTAGTTGCTTATACATAACTAAAATGTATGAATTATGAATGGAGTTATCGAAAGAGTTAACATTCTCATCAAAGACTTAGGGTTAACACCTAACGCTTTCGCAAAGAAAGTCGGTCTTGGATCGTCTAATCTAAGCAGAAAGCTTAAAGGAAGTACGCCTTTCACCGCCAAAGACTACCTCAAGATCAGCGAAGCGTTGGAGATAAGTCGAAATTGGTTAGAAAAAGGAGAAGGAAGCCGATATGATGATGTTCTAAGAATGTATGATAGAAAACTAGTTAATATGGCTATCGACAAGTCTGTCGGACAAGCGATTCATGGGAAAGATGCAAAGCCGTTCTACGATGTTGACTTTGCATTAGGGTTCTGTGAGATGTACAATGATACGCCGAACACCCCTACGAAGTACATATATGTCCCAGGTTACGAGAAAACTGATTTCTGGTGCAGAGCTTCTGGGGACAGCATGAAGCCTCTAATAAGTAATGGAGACATCATTGCCTTGAAGGTCATACCTGACTGGACAGAATTTTTGCCTATGAATGAGATTTATGCAATAATGACGAAGAACGACCTAAGGACTGTAAAGGTCATCTGTAGGGGTTCAGACAATGAACATTTCACCCTTCACGCAATCAACGAGGAGTACGAAGACCAGGAAATAAAGAAAGAAGCCATCACCAAGGTTTTCAAGGTACTTGGCTCATTAAAGGCATTATAATAATGAAAGTATATATAGATGTATATAAAGAGGTGAAAGAAGCGTTACCCTGGGCGACAGAAGACATGATTCGGGAATTCGCATACAAGAGCTGGAAGGCCCAAAACCAAAAACAACCAGAAATAAATGCCGAAGCACCAAAAGTCGAATATAAGAAAAGGGGGAAACTTCAACCAAAGCTATATCCTATGACATCCAAGACTTGCCATGAGTTAGCCAATTCGCACACTACGAGGTTCAAGTTTTGCGAAGGCAGGAAGATTCGACATAAGTTTATATGTAACCGATGCGGATACGGCAGAAGCTTCGGTTATATAACACCTTATGGGTTGCTTTGCCCTCAATGCGCCGCAAAGAAAGCAGGTGGACGTGGAGCGCCGCATTACATAACAACACCAATGAGGGACTAGAAGAAGTTAAATAATAAAATATACGATTATGAAGAAGGTATTATTAGCAGCCATGATACTTCTCGCAGGAGTGTCATTCACATCATGCAGCAGTAGCGATGACTCTTCTATCAACGAACAAAAGATTCAGAACGAGCACGAAAACTATCTCATCGGCAAATGGAAAGTTATCGGTGGCGGTTCTGGAGGTGGAGTTTATAATCCAAAAATCAGAATAGAGGGAGATTGCTATCTGGAGCTTATGAGTAGCGAGAGAACGAAGTGTACTGGCGAAGCAACTGCTTATGTATACTATGACGGAGAAGAACCTTTTATAACGAAAGACGTAAAAGAAGACTTGTCGTTTATAAAATGGAGCTTGCAATACTACGAAGTAACTGGTTTTACATTATACACATATAAATCGGAGTCAAGCATGCCAAGAACCCATGACATAGACTTTGAAAGTGATGGTACAATAAAGCTTTGGTTTCACACAACTTACAATAGCTATTACACCCTCAAGAAAGTTAAATAGAATAGAATTTGTGAGTAATATGAGAGTGCAGTATTATTCGATAATCCTAAGTATCAAAGCGTTAGCGTTTTATCAAAACACGCTAGAGTCTTCCCAAGCAGCAGTTCATGAAGGTGACTGATATAAGTAATTAGCCGCTTATCTACTTACGGATAGGCGGCTTTTTATTAAAAAAAATCATGAAAACACATTGAAAAGCACATTACAATACTAAAATAAGTTAAAAGTTATTTTTACTTACTTTAATTAATCTCTCGATTTTAAAATTTCACCTCACGTGAAAACGATTTATGCAGCAGTGTATTCAAAACGCTTGTCCATATTCTTTACTTGAACGAGCTCGGTTTACACTATAAACTAAACTCTTGCACGTAAAGAAAAAATAATCTACCTTTGCTGTGCTTATTAGTAGTCGCGCACTAAACAGCTGACATACGAGTATGATTAAGTGATTATTCACTTTCCTATACGACCCTATCCAAAGTTTGGAGCGCGACCCAAACGGCGGATAGGGTTTTATTTTATCCCTATCTCAAAGTTTCAAGCAAAGACATACGAGGTTCAATCCGTGCAGTCCTCTTCGGAGTTATCGGCCGATATATAAAACTGCTCTGTCAGGTAAGTTACATTATGGTTGTGTAAATCCCGCAACGTGTCACCTCACGACGGGTGCCCATATCAGAAATGAGAAAGCCAACCATAACAAGCAAAGCTCTGTGGGTATCAGAAGACTTATGCTGGCTTTACAAGAAGTACGAACTACTATGGTATATTATTTATATTATAGTTGATAAAAAATAAGGTTCGGCTCGCTTGGCTATCCCATTTATTCTTATGGGTATAGAGGTGTTATATACATAAATAAAAAATAGACGCAATGAAGAAAATTAAATGGAAAATCGCCGCATTCGTGGCGTGGGTTGTAATAACCCTCATGGTCGTAGATGTCGGACTCAGGGGAGTGAGCAAGGCAGACACGACAACGAACATCGTAAGCGTAGCCATCCTCCTGATATGGCTTCTCGTTTCCATCGCAACGGATTGTTTAACGTTTAAAAATAAAAAAGATGAAAAAGATTAAATTCGTGTTCATGTTGTCGCTGATTCTTTCAGCGCTGTGTTTAACTTCTTGCAGCGAGCGCATTGACGCAGGTTCTGAGGGCATCCTGGTGAACCTCTATGGCACCGACAAGGGTGTTGATGACGTTAGCCTCGTTACCGGCCGTGTATGGTACAATCCATTCACTGAGGAGGTCTATGAGTATCCAACGTTTGTTCAGACTATCGACTACCCTGCGTTCACCATCAACGCAAAGGATGGCTCTGAATTTACCGTAGATCCTACCGTGTCACTTAAGATGGTTGACGGTAATGCTCCGAGAGTATTCAAGAAGTACCGCAAGGAACTGAAGGATATTGTGAACGGAACTTTATTCAACTATGTGAAAGATGCTTTCCGTATCCAGCTCAACAAGTACACAACCGACCAGATTGTCAGCAACAGGGATCTTGTTGAACGCGCCATCGAGACGCAGCTTAGTAAGGCTCTTGCTAAGGAGCATTTTCATCTGGAGCAGTTGACATCAGGCTTGAAGTATCCGAGTTCCATCGTGGAGGCCGTAAATCAGAAAAACAAGGCTATCCAGGAGGCACAGAGAGCACTCAACGAGGTTGCGGTCAAGAAGGCTGAGGCGGAAAAGATGCTCGTGCAGGCACGTGCAGAACGTGAGGCCAACGAGCTCAAGACAGCTTCCCTTACTCCTGCTATCTTGAAAAAGATGTGGATTGAGAAATGGGATGGCAAGCTCCCGGTTTACGGGAACGTTCCTCAGATGATGATGACAACAAAGTAAATCGCCGAATCCCCACGCCATTTTACTGATGACGTGGGGATTTTCTATGTTAACCGTTATTCAGATAGTCGATGACTTTTCGGTTCGCCTCGTCTATCTTCTTGTTGTCGAATTTAATATAAAGGTCAGTTGTCGATGAGTCCCACTCGCTATGACCAAGCGCTTTACCTATTGTGTCTTTCGGAATGTCGAGTTCTGCCGCCATGGTTGCCCAACTTCTTCTTGCCGTATACCAAACTATATCCTTGTGTAGAGGAGTTATCTTCTTCTTGATCAGAGCACCTCGCTTATTCTTCTTCATCTCTGTTGGCCCGATTCTCTTCAAGTAATCTCCAAGCGTTCTGCGGAAACTCGATTCTTTCGTGCCGTCATCAAGAATACATAGGAGATGATTCTTTCCCTTATACTTTTTGATGATTTCCATCGCCTCAGGCTCAACCTTGATGTCGTAGAGTCTGCCGGTCTTGTTTCGTCTGTACTGGATACGCCCTCTCTTGATGCAGTCGGCAGGGAGTTCAAGCAGATCAGAAAGATTGATGCCTATTAGGTAGAATCCGAGCATGAACATATCACGATACTTCTCCATGAAAGGCTCTACAGGGAAATCACGATACTTCCTCATTTCATCGGCACTAAGATACAGGTACCGCTGACGCTCTGTCTTGATTGAGAACTTACGGAAAGGGTATTTGGTTGTAATTTCGTTATCTATGGCCCAGTTGAAAACTGTACGTATGTTTCTGAGGTCGATGGCTATTCCACCGCTCTTGCGGCCCTTCAGGAGCTCATGCGCCTGGAATCTTTCAAGCCAATCCCTGTCGATATTATCGAAGCCTGCATGATCATCGAAAACTTCAATCCTCCTCTTTGTTCTTAGAAATATTTCCTTGGTACTATCCTTGGTCTTGGTTTTAATGAACTCGTCGATATAGTAGAGGATATTCTTCTCTACAGTCGAAGCTCTTCCGCTTATGATGGCCTTTAATTCATCCTTCATCCTTGCCGTAGGAAGATTACTGTTCATATAGATGTATTCTTCCGCTGATGAAAACAGCCTTGCCAGTGCAGCCGTCTTAGCTCTTGCATTTGGGACATTCTTCGGGAAGACCATCCCGCTGAACTTAACCGTACTTGAAATACCAGTATACACTTGGAATCTCTTTCCGTGATAATTAATGATGAAGAAAACCTTGAGAGATTTACCTTCAACGTATGTCTTGATGCTATTCATACTTACTCACAATTTTACTCACAATTTACTCACAACTCAATTTTACTCACATATTACTCACAAAATTACGTATTTTGGCGCATATTATGCACGTTTTTGTACCTTTTTTGTAAGCAAAAATAGTGGATTTTGCTATGTTTTTTATGATGAAAAATGATGTAAGTTGCTGATTATCAATACTTGAGCGAGATACGGGAGTCGAACCCGCCTCCCGGGCTTGGGAAGCCTGTGCACTACCGATGTGCTAATCTCGCACAACAGGAATGAGCCACGAGCGGGACTCGAACCCGCGACCCACGCATTACGAATGCGTTGCTCTACCAACTGAGCCATCATGGCTTGCTTTTTTAAAACAACTGCAAAGGTAATGAAATAATTTCAACCGATGAAATTGTTTTTGCGTATTAACCTATATTAACTTTGTGGATTGAAGGTCAACTCATCCTTGTTGGGGTTCTTGCCAATGACGATAGTTTCACCCGCAGTCAGCGAATCGCCCAGCAACAGTTCACAAACGCCATCTTCGATGTAGGTTTGGATGGCACGCTTCAAAGGACGGGCGCCAAACTGCACGTCGTAACCCTTTACGGCCACAAACTCCTTCGCTTTGTCAGTGATGCGGATGTGGTACCCCATGTCCTCCACACGCTTGAAGAGCGACTTCAGTTCAATATCGATGATCTGCTTGATGGCATCGAGGCCCAACTGGTCGAAGGTGATGATCTCGTCGAGACGATTCAGGAACTCAGGCGAGAACTGCTTGCTCAGGCTCTTCTGTATAATACTGCGTGCATACTCCTTGTCCTTTTCGTCGAGCAGGTTGCCATGAGCACTGCCCGCATTGAAACCCACGCCACGGCCAAACTCCTTGAGTTGGCGCGTACCCGCATTGGAGGTCATGATGATGACTGTGTTGCGGAAGTCGATGAGACGGCCGTTGCCATCAGTGAGTCGGCCTTCGTCCAAGACCTGCAACAGGAGGTTGAACACCTTGTCGTTGGCCTTCTCTATCTCGTCGAGCAGCACGATGGAATAGGGTTTGCGTCTTACCTTCTCGGTGAGCTGTCCGCCCTCCTCATAGCCTACGTATCCCGGAGGCGCACCTACAAGACGGGAGGTATTGAAACTCTCAGAGTACTCGCTCATATCAACGCGAATCAGGGCGTCGGCAGAGCCAAACATCTGTTCTGCCAACTTCTTGGCGAGATAAGTTTTTCCCACACCAGTAGGTCCCAGGAACATAAAGGCCCCAATGGGATGGTTGGGTTCTTTCAGCCCAACACGGTTGCGCTGGATGGCTTTCACCATAGTGTCGATGGCCTTGTCCTGGGCGATGACAGCACTCTTGAGGGTGGCGCCCATCTTGCGCAGACGACTGCTCTCAGCTTCCTCCATGCGTTCAACGGGTACGCCCGTCATACGGCTCACCACCTGCGCCACGTCGATTTCGTCTACAGGCAGGACCTCCTCGCCTTCGCCACGTTCCCACATCAGCTTCATGCTCTCCAGACGATTCTCCATCTGCGCCTGTTGGTCGCGGTAGCTGGCAGCCAATTCAAAATTCTGGTTCGCAACTGCTTTCTGCTTGCATCCCTTCACCTTCACAATATCTTCCTGCAGGTCGAGGATGGGTTGTGGAACAGAGGAATGGCTGTGATGAATGTGTGAACCTACCTCGTCGATGATGTCGATAGCTTTGTCGGGGAAGAAACGGTCGGTGACGTAGCGGTCTGCCAATTTGACGCAAGCCTGCAGGGCATCATCGCTGTAGACGACATGATGGTGCTCCTCGTAGCGTTCCTTCACATTGTTGAGTATCTGGAGTGTCTCCTCAGCAGTGGTAGGTTCTACTATGACTTTCTGGAAACGGCGCTCCAAGGCACCGTCCTTCTCTATCGAGTTGCGGTATTCATTGAGGGTAGTGGCACCGATACACTGTATCACGCCTCTTGCCAAGGCTGGCTTCAGAATGTTGGCTGCATCCATGCTTCCCTGCGCATTGCCTGCTCCCACAATGGTGTGGATCTCGTCGATGAAGACGATGATGTCGGGCGATTCCTCCAACTCACGGATGAGTCCCTTGATACGGTCTTCGAACTGCCCACGAAACTTGGTTCCTGCCACCATGGCAGTCATATCGAGCTCTACTACGCGCTTGTTGAAGAGCAGTCCGGACACCTGTTGTTTGTCAATGAGCTGTGCCAGTCCTTCCACGATGGCGCTCTTGCCCACACCAGGCTCACCTATTAATATAGGGTTGTTCTTCTTGCGTCGTCCCAAAATCTCGATCACGCGCTCTATCTCCTTGCTGCGTCCCACTACAGGGTCGAGCTTACCTTCGGAAGCTGCCTGGGTTAGGTCGTGACTGAAATGGTCGATGATGGGGGTCTTTGACTTCTTCTTGGTATTTACCTGACGTCGATTGGCTGAGGAAGTGTTCTTGCTTGCGTTGTCGCGAACATCATCGTCATCGTCGTTGTCGGCGAAGAGACCGTCCTCGTCTTCATCGGGGAAAGAGAATCCGTCATCGTTGCGCAGGGTCTCTGCGCCCTGACGCATGAGGTCTAAGTCTATCTTATAGTTAAAGTCTTCTTCTTTCTTTGTCATATTCGTTTGTATTGATGATGAATAATGCATAGCAAAGGCTGTGCCACACTTAGCAAGATGTGGATTTTGCTACCCATTTCGTTGCAAAAGTACAAAAATTATTGTAAATAGCAATTATTTTGAGAAAAGTTCTTTACTTTAACATTCAAAAGTAAAAGAGTATCTATCCATCACCCATAAAGTCATGAGTTGTTTTAATACTATACAAATTGTTTCAATTAGTTATGAATTACAGAAGACAGCGATATTGTTGCATGAATAAAGGGTGTTTCATCAGCCATGCTTAATGAATGGCAGGACGAAACACCCTTATTCTTAGTTTGCTATATTAATCAGCATCCTCGGTCTTCTTCTTGCGAATAGAACGCTTGCGCTTTGGCTTCTCCTCTTCTGGAGCGCTGATCTTAATACCAGCCAACTCTGGGTCGATGAGAATACGGCCACAATACTCACAAGGAATGATCTTCTTGTGCATCTTGATGTCAAGCTGGCGCTGAGGAGGAATCTTGTTGAAGCAACCACCACAGGCATCACGCTGTACATATACGATACCCAGACCATTGCGGGCACCCTTGCGGATACGCTTGAAGCTGGCAAGCAGACGAGGTTCGATCTTCTTCTCCAAGTCGAGCGCCTTCTCCTTCAGACGCTCTTCCTCATCACGTGTCTCCGACATGATGTCGTCGAGCTCAGAACGCTTCTCTACCAAACCCTTCTCGCGGTCGGCCTTGTGCTCTTGTGTGTAAGCCAAGTCAGCCTGTCTCTCCTGAATCTTCTGCTGCCCCTCACGAATCTTCTTCTCGCAAAGTTCGATTTCCAACTGCTGGAACTCGATTTCCTTGCTCAAAGTATCATATTCACGGTTGTTGCTTACAGTGTCGAGCTGTGACTGATAGCGCTTCAAGCTTTCCTGTGCCTCCTGGATCTCGCCGTTCTTCTGGCTTACAGCCTTTTGGAACTGCTCAATCTCGTGCTGTATCTTCTCGATACGAGTGTTAAGACCAGCAATCTCGTCTTCCAAGTCCTGAACTTCGAGAGGAAGCTCGCCTCTCAATGCGCGGTTCTCGTCGATACCCGACAAGGTAGTCTGCAGCTGGAAGAGGGTTTTCAATTTCTCTTCTACTGTCAAATCTGTAGGATCTTTCTTTGCCATTATATTATAAATTATATGTGTTTAATGTATATTGCTTTCCTGTAACTTCTATAGACTGAGTCCGTATTGTTGTTCAACTTTCTAAAGATAAATGATCGGGTTGGTGTTGATTTCAGAGATCAAGCACTTTACTCCCGGACATTTCTCCTCGATGATACTCTTGAAGATTTCGCTGGTAAACTGCTCGCTCTGGTAATGACCGATGACGCAGATCTGAATCTCCTGCTCATGACCGAAGTATTCATGATAGTGCATTTCGCCTGTGATAAAGGCATCAGCACCAGCCTGTATGGCAGCGTCAAGAAGAAACGAGCCTGCACCACCGCAGAGAGCCACGCGCCTGATAGGACGACGAAGCAACTGATTACATTGCACACTCTCTACTGCGAACTTGTCGCGCAGCAAGAGCACCAGGTCATCGGCAGCCCACCCCTCTGTTTCGGGCACTTCGCCTATCACTCCTTCGCCACCTTTCACGCCATCCACTTCTTTCTCGCCTGCAAAGAACTTCAGGTTCTTCAGCCCCAATTTCTCTGCTATCTTAAAGTTGACTCCACCCATAGCCGCATCCATATTGGTATGCATGCTCACGATGGCAATGTCGTTCTTGATGGCTTTACGCACAGTGCGCTGCACATAGTTCTCGTCTGATATTCTTGCCAGTTTGCGAAATATCAGCGGATGGTGGCTAACGATGAGGTTGCACCCCTTTTCTATCGCTTCTTCCACCACTTGCTCAGTAACGTCAAGACACAATAATGCCCCTGATACTTCCACCGTCTCTGTCAATCCAACTTGCAGGCCGGCATTATCATATCCTTCCTGCAAGGGCAGAGGCGCGTACTGTTCAAGGGCATCTACTACCTTATTTATTTTCATTTGGTTGCAAAGTTAACGATTTCTTCGCAAATATGAAGCGCTCCCCCTTAGAGTTTAACTAATTTTATGAATATCCATAGAAGAATTCATGTAAAACCTCGCATTTTAGTAAAAAAAAAGAGGAAAAGAGAGTCTTATTATAGAATTTTTCGTAATTTTGCAAATGATTGTCGATTATCGGCAACACCTGATCATAAAAATAGTAAGAACAAAATAAATCTAAAGCCTATGTATCAGTCATACCCTTGCGATTATTCGCTACCGGCAGAATGGTCACCTCAGAGCGGAATCATGCTTACATGGCCTCATGGAGGTACCGACTGGAAACCTTATCTGCGTCAGATTACCGACACCTATCTGGAACTGTCTGAAATCATCACACGCTATGAGCAGTTGCTTATTGCCACGCCCATTGTTGAGAGTACTCGGCGAATGTTGGCAAGCCGTCTGTCGAAAGAACAGATGGATCGAGTACATCTTTATGATATTGATTCCAATGATACCTGGGCACGTGATCATGGCCCTATCACCTTGGTTTCCAAGAACAGTCACAACGGCCTAATCGTTCCTATTCATCTGCTCGACTTCCGATTCAACGGATGGGGCGAGAAGTTTGCCTGGCAAAAGGACAATGCCATCAACCTGCAACTCTACTATCAAGGAGCCTTTCAGGCTGCCCTCGAGAACCATACAGGTTTTGTCCTTGAAGGTGGAAGCATAGAGAGCGATGGAAAGGGAACCATCTTTACCACAAGCCAATGCCTGCTGGCGCCTCACCGCAACCAGCCTTTCACCCGGATGGATATAGAGAAACAATTGCTCAACTTTTTTCATGCCAAGCGCATAGTGTGGCTCGATCATGGCAATTTGGTTGGCGACGACACCGATGGACACATCGACACCATTGTGCGAGTAGCGCCTCACGACACCTTGCTTTATGTGGGTTGCGATGATGCCTCAGATGAGCAGTATGCTGACTTCCAGGCTTTGGAGAAGCAACTTAAGAGTGTTCTTACCTACGAGGGTTACCCCTATCGCCTGCTTCGCCTGCCTATGCCCGACCCTATCTACGACGATGGCGACAGACTGCCGGCTACTTACGCCAACTTCCTGATTATCAATGGTGCTGTGATTTACCCCACATACAATCAGCCAGAGAAGGATGAGGAAGCACGCCGACAGATACAGTTAGCCTTCCCAGACAGGGAGATTATAGGAGTTGACTCGCGCACCATTATCCGTCAGCATGGCAGCATCCATTGTCTCACTATGCAACTGCCAAAGGGAACCATCAGGGAGACAAAATACAATAATATTCAATACAGATGAAAATAGGAATACTACAGCAGCACAATACAGCCGATGTGGCTGACAACAAAACACGCCTTGCACAGGGCATCATAGACTTGGCTCACCGTGGAGCTGAACTGATAGTTCTGCAAGAGCTACACAACTCGCTCTATTTCTGCCAGATAGAAACTGTAGACAACTTCGATTTGGCAGAACCTGTTCCTGGCCCATCCACCGACTTCTACGGAAAGTTGGCCAAGGACTTGAATGTCGTCATCGTGACATCTCTCTTTGAGCGTCGTGCTCCCGGACTCTATCACAACACTGCAGTTGTCATAGAGCGTGATGGCAGCATCGCCGGCAAATACCGCAAGATGCACATTCCCGATGATCCAGCCTACTATGAGAAGTTCTATTTCACTCCAGGCGACCTGGGGTTCCAGCCCATACAGACTTCAGTGGGTAAGTTGGGTGTATTGGTGTGCTGGGACCAGTGGTACCCGGAAGCAGCCCGCCTGATGGCTCTTCAGGGTGCCGAACTCCTGATCTATCCTACAGCCATCGGCTATGCCAAGTATGATACAGAGGACGAACAGCAGCGCCAGCGCGAGGCTTGGACCACCGTGATGCGAGGTCATGCCGTGGCCAATGGTCTGCCGGTAGTAGCTGTCAACCGCGTAGGCTTCGAGCCCGACCCAAGTGAGCAGACTGGAGGCATTCAGTTCTGGGGCAGCAGTTTCGTGGCTGGTCCGCAGGGCGAGCTCTATTACAGGGCAAGCGACAACGAGGAAGAAAGCCTTGTGGTAGATGTTGACCTCAAGCACAGCGAGGACGTTAGGCGCTGGTGGCCTTTCCTTCGCGACCGTCGCATCGATCATTACGGCAATATCACTCGCCGTTTCATCGACTAAAACACAATCATTAATTTTCAGGATAATGCAGAATTTAGAAGTAATGGTGATGCTTTTCACCATGGTTATATTGGGTTACACCGCCTGTAAGTTGGGGTATATGGGCGACAAGTTCGACAAAAAGCTGTCTTCCATCGTTGTAGACATCACTTGTCCGCTCTTGGTGCTCTCGTCGGTTATGGGCGACGAAATGCCCGACCGCTCGTTGATTCTTCCTCTTGTAGGTGTGGGATTCCTCACCTACATCATTTTGTTGGTGTTTGGTTTCTGGGTTCCCCGATTCATATCCAAGAATCATGACGACCAGGGCATGATAGGTTTTTCCCTGATGTTTGCCAACGTGGGGTTCATCGGTTATCCTATAGTGGCTAGCATCTTTGGTCCGAAGGCTGTCTTCTATGCAGCCTTGCTCAATGTGCCCAATACCTTCTTTATCTTTACTGCAGGTGTGATGCTTGTCAAGGGCGAATACAGCATCCGTCAGTTCAATCCGAAAGTATTGCTCAGTCCGGCTCTCATAGGCGCCTTCATCGCAGCCTTATTGGTAGCTTTTGGCGTGCATACTCCCGAGATGATAGCCCGTCCGATTACGATGGTGGGCAACATTACTGTGCCCGCAGCCCTGATGATTATAGGCAGTTCGATGGCACGTCTTCCACTTCGCGAGATTATAGGTTCTGGCAAGGTTTATGCCACCTCCTTCCTCCGACTGGTGATAGTGCCTCTGTCCGTGTATTTTCTGTTCCGTCTATGCGGAGTCAACACGCTCATCAACAACATCAACACGGTAGTAATAGCCATGCCTGTGGCATCTTTCGGCACAATGTTCTGTATGAAGTACGGCAGAAATCCTTCACTCATGACCGAAGCGACATTCATCACTACCCTGTTCTCCATCATTACCATTCCTCTCATCACCCTGCTTTTTGGAGCATAGAATGAGAGGTTTCCTCCTTCTCTCCTGCCCTTCGCTTGACTGTTTGTCTATGCTTCGCATATAGAAAATTCTGCTTCGGTCATAGAAAATTCTGTCTCGCTTATATAAAGTTCTGCTGCGCTTATATAAAGTTCTGCTTCGGTTATATGACTATATAAAAAAAGGTGTGTCATAAGATTATGGCACACCTTTTTGGGGTTATCGTTCGTCGAGCGGAGTGTATTCCAACTCACCCAAAATGTTCTTATAAGCAGGACGGATGATGCGACGGCCTTCAAAGTTGAGCTCCTCGATACGGTGGGCTGTCCAACCCACAATACGGGCCATGGCGAATATTGGTGTATAGATCTCCTGTGGCAAACCTATCATCTCATAGATGAATCCACTGTAGAAGTCGAGGTTGGCACAAGCAGGTTTGCTGCCTCCACGATGCTCCTGCAGGCACTTGATACCCTCCTGCTCTATGAGCTTCAGGAATTCATACTCGTCCTCTCTTCCCTTCTCCTTGGCCAATTCGCCAGCCAAACGTTTCAGCTCTACGGCACGAGGATCGCTCAATGTGTAGACCGCATGACCGATACCATAGATAAGACCAGTCTTGTCGTAAGCCTCCTTGTTGAGCATACGGGTGAGATAAACATCCAGTTCCTTCACATTTTTCCAGTCTCTGATCTGCTCTTTCAGGTGATGGAACATATTGATCACCTTAATGTTGGCACCACCATGAAGCGGACCTTTCAAGCTGCCGATACCGGCGGCAATAGAGCTGTAAGTATCTGTGCGGGTGGAAGAAGTGACACGCACGGTAAAGGTAGAGTTGTTACCACCACCATGCTCTGCCTGGATGATGAGCAGCAGGTCGAGCATTCGTGCATCGAGCTCCGAATAGTTCTCGTGCTTCATCATATAGAGAAAGTTCTCTGCGATGGAGAGGTTCTCGCGAGGATGACGGATATGCAGACTGCGGCCCTGTACCGAGTGGCGGTAGATGTTGTAGGCATAGGCGATAATGGTTGGGAACTTGGCTATCAACTCTATGCTCTGACGCATCAGGTTGTCGCGGCTGATGTCATCAGGATTGGGATCGAATGTGTACATCTCAAGCACGCATCGCGCCAGTATGTTCATGATGTTGCTGCCCTCCAATTCGATGATGTGCGTGATGGTGCGGTGGTCGAGCGGCATGTTGTCGTTGAGCAGTTCCTTAAAAGCTTCCAACTCCTCCTTGTCAGGCAACTGACCTGAAAGCAACAGAAAAGCCACTTCCTCGAAACCGAAGCGCTTCTCCTTCAGCAGAGGACTCACCAGGTCGTCGAGCTCATAGCCACGGTAATAGAGCTTACCCTCTGTAGGTGTCAGCTTTCCGTCTGCATCTCGTTCGTAACCCACTACATTACCAATATTGGTCAAACCGACGAGAACACCCGAGCCATCGTCATTTCGAAGACCACGCTTCACATTGAACTTAGTGAAAGCCTCCCTGTCAATCTTGCATGAGTTTTTTACCTCATCGCTCAGTTTGTATATTAAATATTCCTTGTTCATTTTTATTGATGTTTTAATGGGTAATGTTTAGTGTAATCGCAAAACACTATTTCTTTGCCGCAAAATTCAAAGCCGAACCTGCCTTGAACCAAGCTATCTGCGTATCGTTGTAGGTATGTTCTACCAGGAAACTGTCCTCGCTGCCATCCTGATGCTTCAGAGTTACCATCAGCTTGCTGCCTGGGGCAAACTCCTTCAGACCGGTGAGCGAAATACGGTCGTCTTCCTGTACCTTATTATAATCATCCTTGTTGCAGAATGTAAGCGCCAGCATACCCTGCTTCTTCAGGTTGGTTTCGTGAATGCGGGCGAAGCTCTTGGCGAGGATCACCTTCACATTGAGGAAGCGAGGCTCCATGGCTGCATGTTCACGCGAAGACCCCTCGCCATAGTTGTCTTCTGCTACCACGATACTGCTGATACCCTGTGCCTTATAAGCCTTGGCTGCGGTGGAAACCTCCACGTACTTGCCGTCCAACTGGTTTTTCACCTTGTTGCTCTCACCGTTGAAGGCGTTGACGGCTCCCATCAGGAGGTTGTCGGAGATGTTCTGCAGATGACCGCGGAACTTCAGCCAGGGACCAGCCATAGAAATATGGTCGGTGGTACACTTACCTTCAGTCTTGATGAGCAACGGCATATCGGTCAGATCCTTTCCGTCCCAGGCTGCAAATGGAGCCAGCTTCTGCAAGCGGTTGCTTTCTGGTGAGATCACTACCTCCACATTAGCGTTGTCTGCGCTTGGTGCGATGAATCCCTTGTCCTCTACGGCAAATCCCTTAGGAGGGAATGTGTAGCCTGTTGGGGCATCCAGTTTCACGCTGTTGCCTTCCTTGTCCAACAAGGTGTCTGTGGCAGGATTGAAGTCCAGTCTGCCGGCAATGGTCAGCGCCACTGTCAGCTCTGGGCTGCCGATGAAGGCGTAAGTATTGGGGTTGCCGTCAGCACGGCGGCGGAAGTTTCTGTTGAATGAAGTGACGATGGCGTTCTTACGTGTATTGTCGTCAGTATGACGCTTCCATTGTCCGATGCAAGGACCGCAGGCGTTGGTCATAATCAAGGCACCGATCTTCTTGAAGTCGTCGAGGATGCCGTCGCGCTCTGCCGTGTAACGAATCTGCTCCGAACCTGGATTGATAATCAGCTGTCCCTTCACTTCGATGCCTTTCTCGTAAGCCTGGCGTGCCACACTGGCTGCACGTGCAAGATCCTGATAGGATGAGTTGGTGCAACTGCCTACCAGCCCAACCTCTACCACCATGGGATAATCGTTGGCAGGGCCCTTCGCCTTCATGTGCGAAATAGGTGTGGCTGCATCGGGAGTAAACGGACCATTGAGGTGTGGCTCCACCTTGGAAAGGTCGATTTCTACTATCTGGTCGTAGAAAGCCGAAGGATTAGCCATCACCTCATCATCGGCGCGGAGTTCTGCCGCATTCTGCTGGGCGAGAACAGCAATCTCCTCACGGCCCGTCTTGCGCAGGTATTCGTCGGCGTTCTCGTCGAAGGGGAAGATGGAGCAAGTGGCTCCCAGTTCTGCTCCCATATTACAGATGGTGGCCTTGCCTGTGGTCGAGATGCTGTCGAGACCTTCGCCGAAGTATTCAAGGATGGCATTTGTGCCGCCCTTGACGGTCAGAATGCCGAGAATTTCGAGAATCACGTCTTTAGGAGTTGCCCATCCAGAGAGTTTGCCCTTAAGATGAACACCAATAAGACGAGGCATCTTGAGTTCCCATGGCTGTCCGGTCAGCACGTCTACCGCATCTGCACCGCCCACACCTACTGCTACCATACCGAGACCTCCGGCATTGGGCGTATGCGAGTCGGTTCCTACCATCATACCACCAGGAAAGGCATAATTCTCGAGCACCACCTGATGGATAATTCCTGCTCCTGGACCCCAGAATCCAATATGATATTTCTGTGAGACTGACTTCAGAAAGTCGTACACCTCCTTGTTGGTCTTGCAAGCCTCAGGGAGGTCGGCAGTAGCGCCTACATCGGCACGAATCAAGTGGTCACAATGAACCGAAGCGGGTACGGCCACTTTGTCCTTACCGGCATTCATGAACTGCAAGAGAGCCATCTGGGCTGTAGCGTCCTGCATCGCCACACGATTGGGACGGAAGTCTACATACTCTATACCTCTTTTATATGGTCGCAACTGAGTGGGATCATATAGGTGAGCAAAGAGCACCTTCTCAGCATAAGTGAGAGGTCGTTTGACTGTAGCCTTGGCTTGTTTTACACTATCTGAATACGAAGCATAAAAGCTTCTCAGCATTTCAATGTCCAGTATCATCGTTATTCACTTTTAAATAAAAAATTCACTACTTTTAGAAATCTGTTTGCAAATATACTAATTAATTTGCAATTAGTCGTACAAAATGCAGAAAAATTATCATTTTGATATTATTTTTCTGCATTTATTATGATTTAGCTGTATATTTATGCTGTTTTAGCGTTCTGTTACGCGACAAACTCTGATTCCTGTCTGTACCGGATGCTTGCTCATATAAGTGCGGAGCAGCATGGGTTCGTCGATCACCCGATGATGTATGCTGCTGGCATTGAGCAGATGCAGACCGTCTGCATGCCACGACGCCAGTCCGATGTGAGTGGTGTCAAGTCCTTTCTTGTTGGTGATGATGACAATGATGTCGCCGTCGTGAATCGCCGACCTGAAGAGTTGGTTGTTCGCAATCTTGTTTTTCGGGATGTATCTGTAGCTTTTACCTGTAATGCTTCGTTCCATGGCCTTGATGCCTGCCATCCACTCGGGATGAACTGTGAGCATCTTGTAGTTGGAGGAATGTGTGCTCATCCAGTTGACAGCCACTTTCTGAACAGCTGTGAAGGGAGGATTGGGATGTATGTCGGTCACGATGCCCTCCTTCTCGTTGTCGTTGATCCACACCGTGAAATAATGCTGACGTCTGGTGTACTCCACCTTTCCACCAATATACCTCACGTGTTTTAGATGCTCGCAATATTGCGCAAAGGAGGTTTGTCCCTTCTGGGCGCATAGGGTCAGTGCTGTCACCATCTCCACATAGGTGGTGCAGTCGAGCTGGCGAGTATTGATAACCAACTGCTCTTCCTTTGTGCGGTCGAGGGTTCCTGCCACATAAGGCACACCGATAAACTTCTTGCCAAACCAAAGCATCCAGCTCTTGGGCTTCTGTTTGAGCGACTTCGCCTCCTGCAGCAGGCTCACTATCTTCATACTGTCCTGACGGTTGTAAGCCGAAACGTGACAAACCAACAGGCAAGCCAACAAAAGAATCATCGTTTTTTTCATAATGCTATTCATTTTATGTATCAAAAGACGAACCTATCGTTTTCTGCCAAAGTTGACTCCCACATAGAGGTTGAGCTCTCCGAAGGAGTTGTTGGTTGAGAAACGGTCCTTCTTATAATTATAGGTATGCAGGATGGCGCTTGCACCGGCATACCAGTGGGTGTTGTTCCATACCAAGGCAAAACGGCCAATGCCGTCGAGGTTGAAGTTGCGGAAACTGAACTCACGGGTTTTCTTGTTCTCCTCGCGCTCCACATCTGCCATCGACTGGTTGTAGGCCAAAGCCAGGGAAAGGGAAGCATTGAAGAGAAAGTCCTTGGCGAAGACCCAGTTGTATGCATAGCCACAACTGCCCGATACGTCGGTATACTTCACCGTACCAAAACGCAGTTTGTTGTCGATGTCGCCACCGAACTTTTCACCCATCTTGTCGACTACCACATCTTCCAGTTTCTCCCAGTCCACCTCCAGCGTATGGCGGGTGTAACCTATGCCTGCCAACCAGCTACCGGCGCTTCTTCGCTGAACAGTACTCTGCGCATAAGCTGCTGGATAAGAGAATTTTCTGTGGTTAAATATGTAGTAAAGATTAAAACCTTTTACACTCGATTTCACGCCGTCGAAGTCTACTCCTTTGACGGGCGATGTGTCTATCCCGTCGCCTAAATAGAAGCTCTTAATGTGATAGTCGTTTCCTGTCTGTCGCCAGAACAGGTCGATGCCCAGCAGACTGCTGTAAAGGCTCATCGAGAACCCCTTCTTGGGTGAGTGGGAAGAACCAAAGCCGATATTCTTCAGATCGATGGTGTAGCCTAAGAACACCCATCTCCAGCCAATATAAGGACCTAAGCGGTAGGTGATGTCGGGAGCAAACGAGATGCTCTGCCCTTCCTTGCTCGAGAGTGTGTAGCGTTCGTAGGTGTTGGTGTTCTGCAGCATCACGGTATAGTTATAATGCTGCGACTCGATATAGTTCTCGTCGGTGGTGTTGAACTCGCGGAACAGTTTGGTGAAGACATCGCCCACTCTGTGGAAAAAAGTCTTCTTGTGGCGGGCATAAGTAAGACTGTCTGAGGAATTCGGCTGGAACATCGTAGCATTGAACAAGGTTCCCAGCAAAGTGGAATCTGCCGTCTCCTCGGCACTCCAGGCAGGAGAGCCGAAGCCAAGGCAGAAAACGATGAGGGTGTAAACAAACTTGTTCTTCATTGCTTTATATTTTACAGGTCGTGCTGATGCAGCAGTCTGCCGGACTCTCAGTCGTGGGGCCTGGGCTGACTGCAGGCGACAAGGTTTAGTTCTTCCACAATATGCGGTCGAGCACCCAGTTGGTAGGAGTGGCTGCCACACAAGTGCTTTCGCAGGTGCCGATTCCCTGCAGGTCTTCTATCACTGTCTTGATGATAGGCAACTGTACATACGAAGGGTTGGGCACTACGATGCTTGTCTTGCCTGCACTCGTAACAAGCAGGATGGGGTCGTAGTCAAAAACCGAGAACGACAGCGACCCCTTGTCGCCAACGATCTCTATGCGGTCTTCCTTGGCACTCTCGTGTCCCACAAAGCACCAGCTTCCACTGCCGGGAATACCGCTCTCGAAGTAGAAACAAGCCGAGATGGTGTCCTCTGCTTCATACAGATGGGCACGGTTGGCGGGATAGCCGTGGGCACGGGTGATGACTCCGAAGATATCCTGCAGGAGGTCTATCTGATGTGGAGCCAGGTCGTAGAAATAGCCACCTCCCGAAATGTCGGGCTGCAGTCGCCAGGGCATTTCCTTGCCCGAAGTATAGTCGAGGTCGCGTGGCGGCACCGAGAATCTCACCTGTACGTTGAGCACATTGCCTATGCCTCCCTGCTCCACTATCTGTTTCACCTTGCGGAAGTATGGCAGATAGCGACGATAGTAAGCCACAAAGCAGGGCACTCCCGTCTGTTCGCTCACTCGGTTGATGCGGATGCAGTCGTTATAGCTGGCAGCCAGAGGTTTCTCCACATACACCGGCTTGCCTGCCCTCATCGCCATGATGGCGAAGGTGGCGTGCGACGATGGTGGCGTAGCGATGTAAATGGCATTCACGTCGGGATCGTCTATCAACTCCTGGGCATCCGTGTACCATTTACGTATATGGTGGCGCTCGGCATAACTGCGGGCTTTGTCCTCACTACGGCTCATGACAGCCACTACCTTCGAGCCCTCCACCTCGTTGAAGGCTGGACCCGATTTCTTCTCGGTCACTTCTCCGCAACCGATAAATCCCCAATTTATCTGTTTGATGCTACCCATAATATCTTTGACTACTCTGTCTTCTCGCAACTTCATAGCTTACGAGAGTTCTATACCTTATTATATATTACTCCTTATATATTACTCCCTTTTCGCTGGATTCTGAAGTTTCTGAAGTATAACTCTTTAGTTTTACAGACTTATTCAGCCTCCTCCAAACTCTTGTTGATTTGGTCGATGTAGTCGAGCACGTCGTCGCGACCCAACTTCTTCTCGCTGCTGGTGATGAAGTAAGGAGGCAGTTCCACCCAACGGTCTTCCAGCGCGTGCATCCACTTCTCGGCATTCATGCGGGCCTTAACTGGGCCCAACTTGTCGGCCTTGGTGAAGACGATGCAGAAGGGCACGCCACTCTCGCCCAACCAGTCTACGAACTCACGGTCAATCTTCTGTTGGTCGTGGCGCACGTCGATAAGTACAAAGACGTTAGCCAACTGTGGACGCTGCAGAATATAGCTGGAAATCATCTGCTCCAACTGTTTCTGTACGGTCTTCGAACGCTTGGCGAAGCCATAGCCCGGCAAGTCGACCAGATACCACTCGTTGTTGATGATGAAATGGTTGATAAGCAGGGTCTTTCCCGGTGTGGCCGATGTCTTGGCGAGTCCCTTGTGGTTGCAGAGCATGTTGATGAGGCTCGACTTTCCCACGTTACTTCTGCCGATGAAGGCATACTCCGTCTTGTTGTCCTTAGGGCACATGCTCACACGTGGAGCAGATATGGTGAATTCTGATTTCTTTATTTCCATATTGTTGTTATTTCTATTTTTTATTCTGTTCTTTCGTTCTGCACTTTCGCTTACTCTCCCGCTACCCTTCTATCTCGGCGAGTTCGAGCCAGCGCATTTCCTTCTCGTCGATCTCGTCCTTGATTTCTGGCAGACGCTTGCTCTTCTCCGTCAGTTCCTCCACCGAGAGTTGTCCGCTGCAGAGAGCTTCCTCCAGGGTTTTCTGCTCGTTTTCGAGCTGTTCCAGTTCCTTGGTCAGCTGCTCGTACTCGCGCTTCTCCTTGTAGGTCATCTTTCTTTTGCCCTCTTTTTTCTGGGTTGCAGAAGGCTGTTCTTTGGCTGTAGGCTTAGTGGCTTTCTTCTCGGCTCCCTCGCCCTCGGTTTTGGGTTGAAGTCGGCACCATTCACGATACTGGGTATAGTTGCCAGGGAAATCCTGTATCTCGCCTTCGCCCTTGAAGACCAGCAGATGATCCACCACCTTATCCATGAAATATCGGTCGTGGCTCACCACAATCACGCATCCGGCAAAGTCTTGCAGATATTCCTCCAGCACCTGCAGCGTCTGTATGTCGAGGTCGTTGGTAGGCTCGTCGAGCACCAAGAAGTTGGGGTTGCGCATCAGTACGGTACAGAGGTAGAGCTTGCGCTTCTCGCCTCCGCTCAACTTGTACACGTAGTTGTGCTGTTCCTCTGGCGTGAAGAGGAAGAACTGCAGAAACTGCGAGGCGGTCATGTGTCGGCCGCCGCCCAGGTCGATGTAGTCGGCTATCTCTGTGATGACGTCTATCACCTTCTGGTCTTCCCTGAACTTCAGACCTTCCTGCGAGAAGTAGCCGAAGCGCACCGTCTCGCCGATGTCAAACTGTCCGCTGTCAGGTTTCACCTCGCCCAGCAGCATCTTGATGAAGGTGGACTTTCCTGTTCCGTTATTACCCACGATGCCCATCTTTTCGAAGCGTGCAAAGTTGTAATAGAAGTCGCGCAAGATGACTTTCTTCTCGCCGCGGTCGTCGAAGGCCTTGCTGACATACTGGCATTCGAAAATCTTCGAGCCGATGTAAACGGTAGAAGCTTTCAACCTTACCTGTCGGTCCTCAATGCGCTGTTTTGCCGCTTTCTCAAGCTCGTAAAAGGCATCCTCTCTGTATTTCGCCTTATGTCCACGGGCTTGTGGCTGACGGCGCATCCATTCCAGCTCCCGGCGATAAAGGTTCTTCGAGTGCTGAATCTCAGCCCGAAGGTTGTCCATGCGCTCCTGTCGTTTCTCCAAGTAGTAGGCGTAGTTGCCGCGATAGGTATAGATGCCCTGATCGTCGAGCTCCAGTATCACGTTGCACACCTTGTCGAGGAAGAATCGGTCATGGGTCACCATAAAGATGGTCTTGTTGCCCCTGTTCAGATAGCCTTCCAGCCATTCTATCATTTCCAGGTCGAGATGGTTGGTAGGCTCGTCGAGCATCAGGAAGTCGGGCTCGGTTATCAGCACGTTGGCAAGCGCCACACGCTTCTGCTGTCCACCGCTCAACTGTCCCATGGGCTGCTCCAGGTTGGTGATGTGCAGCTGTGTGAGTATCTGTCGCGCCTTGAGCACTTTCTCGGGATCGTCCTTGTGGTTGAAACAGGCATCGAGTACACTTTCCTCGGGATCAAACTGGGGCGACTGTTCCAGAAAGCCCAGTTTCAAGTCACGTCGGTAGATGATAGATCCTGACTCATAGCCTTCCTTGTCCATCAGTACCGACATAAGAGTTGACTTTCCCGTGCCGTTGCGTGCAACGAGTCCCACCTTCTGTCCTTCTGCGATGGAAAACGAAATATTCTCGAAAAGAACCTGAGCACCAAATCGTTTGGTGAGGTTCTGAACATCCAAATAGGGTATCTGCGTAGCCATTTATCAATTTTTTGTGCAAAGATAAGGAAAAAATTTGGCAGAAACGAATTTTTTAATTATCTTTGCACTCGATTTCAATTCTTATAGGCGTTTCCCCACTCTTCGAAACGCTTATCATCAATCAAAACATCATATACTATTTTTATAATATAATGTATAGCATAGACGAATTAAATGCAAAAAATGTCGCTCAACTGAAAGACATTGCAAAAGAGATAGGTGCTAAAATCAAGTCTAATGACAACAAAAAGACGATTGTTTACGCCATTCTCGACACCCAGGCCGAGACGCCCGTTCTGAATGCTGCAGCTCCCAAGAGAAAGAGAGTGAGGATAGCAAAGACGGAAGACAAGGTGTACTCCGTGAAGGGCAAGGACGGTGAAAACTACGACGTGATGAAGAACCAGGTGAAAGGACCTGTGTCCACCGATACTCCTTTGTTCAAGGAACCCTTACAGCAGGATGAGCCTATAGCCGAAACCGAAGCACTTCAGCCCGCTGCCGGTCAGGATGCTCCAGAAGCCGAAGTGCCAGCCGTTACTTCTGCCGAAACAGCGCAGAGCGATGTAGAGCCAACCATGCTGAAACCTATAGCCAAGCACAGAGGACGTAAGAGCAAGGCTGAGCTTGAGGCCATTGCAGCTGCCAAGGTGGCTGCCATGAAGGAAAGAAACAAGATGCAGAGTGAACAGGAAGCCAACAGCCCTTCTGAAGACACAACCTCGGAGGATAATACGGAAAAACAAAACTCGGTTGACGAAAACAACCTCATTCCCGAACAGGATTTTTCTAATGCTGCCGACAACGGCGAGAGTGACGCTGCAGCCCTGGCTGCACAGTTGCAGGCCAAGTTGAATGCCCAAAACGAGAAGGCTGGCGAACAGACTGTTGCACAGGATGCCACAGGCATTTGGGAGGGCGACCCTGGCGACGGCACCGACTTTATCCCCGTAGTCGACCTTCCTATCGAAGACCAGGCTGCCATGCCCACCTTCGACATCTTCGATCGTCCTACCACTCCTACAGCTTCTGCAGCTCCTGTCCCTCAGCCAGTACAACAGAAAAAAGCTGAGTCAACATTCGACTTTACCAACATCATCACATCCAATGGTGTACTCGAGGTCATGCCCGACGGCTATGGTTTCCTGCGCAGCAGCGACTACAACTACCTCTCTTCACCCGACGATGTGTATGTGCCCAATAATGTCATCAAGCGCTATGGTCTGAAGACCGGCGACGTGGTACAATGCCGTGTGCGTCCTCCTCACGAGGGCGAGAAGTACTTCCCTATCACCGACATAGAGATGATCAACGGTAGAAAGCCATCCGAGGTGCGCGACCGCATACCTTTCGAGCATCTCACACCTCTCTTCCCCGATGAGAAGTTCACACTCTGTGGCGACCGTGCCACCACTAACCTCAGCACTCGTGTTGTCGACCTCTTCTCGCCTATCGGTAAGGGTCAGCGTGCACTCATCGTGGCTCAGCCAAAGACGGGTAAGACCATCCTGATGAAGGATATCGCCAACGCCATCGCTGCCAATCATCCCGAGGCCTACCTCATGATGTTGCTCATCGACGAGCGCCCTGAGGAGGTTACCGACATGGCTCGCACCGTCAACGCCGAGGTCATCGCCTCTACCTTCGACGAGCCTGCCGAGCGTCATGTCAAGATAGCCGGAATCGTATTGGAGAAAGCCAAGCGCATGGTGGAGTGCGGTCACGACGTCGTCATCTTCCTCGACTCCATCACCCGTCTGGCACGTGCCTACAACACCGTGGCGCCAGCCTCAGGCAAGGTTCTTACTGGTGGTGTCGACGCCAATGCCTTGCAGAAACCTAAGCGTTTCTTCGGAGCTGCCCGCAACATCGAGGGAGGCGGCTCGCTCACCATCATCGCCACTGCCCTCATCGATACAGGCAGCAAAATGGACGAGGTGATCTTCGAGGAGTTCAAGGGAACGGGCAACATGGAGCTTCAGCTCGACCGCTCTCTCAGCAACAAGCGCATCTTCCCTGCTGTCAACCTCGTGGCTTCTTCTACTCGTCGCGACGACCTGTTGCAGGACAAGACCACCCTCGACCGTATGTGGATTCTGCGTAAGTATATTTCCGACATGAATCCTGTGGAGGCGATGAACACCATCCACAAGAGCATGGAGCATACCCGCAGCAACGACGAGTTCCTGCTCTCCATGAATTCGTAAGCAGAAAGACTTTTTGCAAATAACAATTATAATAAAAGGAGTTGTCCCCATCAGGACGACTCTTTTTTGTTTTTTTATCCGCCATCGTGCTCGCTGATTTGGTGATGAAAAGAATAAGGTAAATTCATAAAAAACTGAAGTTTTGCCCCACACGCCCTGAAGGGGCAGAAGCTCTTAGCCCAGGGCAGCGCC
>ENA-ORMJ01000213-ORMJ01000213.1-human-gut-metagenome-genome-assembly--contig:-NODE-213-length-46117-cov-14.164300_pt1 | contig 46117 bp, 39 predicted proteins | sample MGYA00242100_ERZ508989 | MGnify/ENA primary metagenome ERZ508989 (study PRJEB26280, sample SAMEA2531403) | human gut metagenome | biome: human gut; feature: human-associated habitat; material: faeces...
AAAACTGCTTGCGAATACGTTTAGCACGTGAAGAAAATTGGAAACAAAACAAATAAGTTGTATCTGTACCATCATCTGCATAATCTGCTTGTACAATATAATCAGAAACAAGGGGTGTAACATCATAATCTACACCATTTCCAACAATCAAAGAAGGAAAAGGAAGACTTGCAGCAGAAAACTCTGAACTAAATTTAAAGCGACTTAAAAGCACATTCTTATAAGTATCTAAAGAAGTAGAGATACCAACATCAACCTTAACCCATTCATATTCATTTAAACCTGTAATATTTTTTTCATATATCGTAACACGTGAAAGACATAAAAGATACCAAAGCAAGAAAGAATTAGTTGTAACTGGAACTTGTGTAGGTTTGACAGACACACCCGAGGGAGTCGTAAAAGAAATACCACTTAACAAACTTTCATAATAAGGTACAACGTCTGTCATTTTTACAAAACGTGCATAGTTCTGCAAATACATACGAGCAAACGAGGGCGTAGGCATAGGAGCCAAGCGAACTAACTGCTTAGAATTTACACTAATAGAAGAATTAGGCAACATATACTGCGAAAGGAGTGGCTGCAAAAAACCGAAATCCATTGTAGTATTGTTATCAAAACTCATGTTATGAGTATAATTTTTATGGGCAGAAGTGCCCAAAAGGACTGATTTAAAAGACATAATATAAAATTTAAAGATTAAACATTTGCAGGTTCTTGTGCAGGTTCTTGTACAGGTTCTTGTACAGGTTCTTGTGCAGACAAAGAAGAATTTAATATATTCTCTACATCTGAATACGGATTATTAAAAATAACGGGGTCAACAGCATTAAGAGGTTGACCAGTAGCCATTAAAGCCGACAACTTGTAATCGTCAACGCATGGGAATGTTTCCGCAATCTCTGATGCATCAACTTGTACAACGGTTTCAACTTCTACACCGTCAACTACATTAGTTTTAACAACATCGTCCATAACCTTGCAAGAGCGAGGAAATAAGGGATTAAAAGAACAATTTCTAAAAGCCATAAATATAAAATTTTAAGTTTAACATAATTTTTCATCATAACCGTAAGCACCTTGAATGTGTTTAGCTTTCTCTATAGCTTCACCACGCTTTAAGTAATGAAATAAATTATAATCTTCAAGAGCTCGAGAAAGTCTGCAATAATTTTCTTCAAAATCATTATAATAATTAAGTTCTTCAAAGGTCAACTTATCGGATATTATGGGAACATCTGGGAACATAGAAGATGTTAAAAGTATATCAGACAAAGCAATATTATCATGTCTTAAATAATACACATTCTCCCAAAAATCAACATTCCAAAAATTCGCCTTGTTATCTCCGAACTTATAATAAAACATTTTAAGTTGAGTGGGAGAGAACTGCTTTAGAAGACAATGCCATAAGGCTTGCTTTTTGAAGTCTGAACGAATGAACAAAGAAGACAAACCGAACTTATTAGGTGTGAAATCCGATTTAAACTTAAGTTTGCTATGAGATACCAAAAGCATACGCTCATAAATCTTCTGTGTAACACGTTCAACGCGTGCCTTAAAGTTGAACCAAAGCCACTTAGCACCGAAATTTGATAACACACGCTCATACACCCTTTTGCGTGTCTTGATGCTATACAAACCAAAGTGCATGTTATCATACATAAGGCGATTAACGGCACTATCCCATAGTTTAACATACTTCTGTTGCAGAGGAGACCAAACACCTTTAGTAATAAGGTCTTCAATGTCCTTTTGTGTACCATTAGCAACAATTCTTGCTACAGGAGCGAAGCCGATATTATTAGACTTGTAAGACTTAGGGCAGCAGTTACGAAATTCGGGATATTTCTCATAAAAATAAGTAACATCATCGTTTTTCATATACGCCAAATCTTTACAAATATACTTACATACGTACTTGGCACCTGCTTTTTGAGAACGAAAACGAGGGTCTTTATTACGTCCTTTGTCGTCAACATATACGCCAAAACGACCAAGTTTAGGGAACATAAAGCCAAGACTACAAGACGGTTTATAATGTCCATTCTTATCACGTTCGTAGAGACAACACCAACATTCACGGCACATCTCTACAAATTCCTTATATCGCTTTTCGTCACGAATTAAAAAAATAGTATGATAATGTGGACGTTGAGTGTTTTTGCCGTACTCCGAGCAGACAAAATGGCGATAAAAATCATTACCGAAAGCACGGCGAGAACGTGTTTTAACTCTATCCAAAAAAGCTAAAATGTCAGAAGATGAAAAGCAAGGAACAGAAATGCCTTCACGCTCAAAGTGAGGAAGACAAGCATTATTATAAGTGAAAGTAAGCATTAAGCCAATACCACCATTCTTGTACCATTCGGCAACCTCAAGGCAAAGGCGGTCTTCCCATGTACTCTTGCGTGCGTCACGGCAGGAAGCGCAACGACCACACGGCACCACATTTTGAGCAGAAGACAAATGAGGCAAATAGTATCGGGCGTTACTATGAATGGTGATAGGGCTTAAACACATATTATTTAATTTTTATTGATAAAGTACCGTCATGGTAAATGTAAGTGGTGTCTACAGTACAAATACTCGTACGTCCGTAGCTTTTGGAGTCGTAACGAGCAGCAGCACAAGAAGTGAAAAAAGCAACAATGGCGGAACAGATTGCAACAAGAATTGCAATAAGAAGTTGTTTAAATGTTTTGTTATTCATACTTAGATATTTTTTTAAATTTGACAAATGAATATAATTTCTCACGCAAGGGAATATCAAGGTCGCTATTTGTAAAACACCTTGCAATATCACGAAGTACGCCATTTTGCGTGCTCATACAAACTTTGCTAACTTCTGCAAGAGGGATGAAAGTTTCTAAATGTTGAAAAGGCACATCTACACCGCCAATATGATGCACTTCAACATCAGAAGAACACAAAGGGCAAACATTAGCAAGAATGTACTTGAATACAAGAAGATGCTTTTTACTCATTCCTTTTAAAACCACATTATAGGTATGTGTGGCTTTGTCATAGGTGATTTTACGTTTTATCATATCATTATTTATTATTATTAAAATAAGTAGAAATAATTTCTCTAATAAATTTCCATTCAGAAATAGACAAATCATACTTACCTAAATAAATACGAGTCAAAAAAAGGCACAAATCGGCAGACTCATTAGGAGTAAAGGAAAAGGAACCATTAAAATTTTTTTTCATAATGTTTATTTTTTTTGATTACGATGCAAAAATAAAGTAAATAATATTATATAATGGACATTATGATAAATAACTAATTGTTTGTATTACAATTGAAAACTACCGCCTAATCAAAAGAATACTCCATCTTTAATTTCGACTTTGTTTTCATTTTGCTGTTGATATATCATTTTTGATTAGAAAGGCATACCAACAGCAAAATGGAAAGTCATATCATTCCAGTGTGGATTTGTTATTGGAAAGTGTTCTTTGCGTGTATCATAAGCTGGATTTACGGCTTTCATACCGAAGTCGATACGCATAATGAAGTAATCGAGATTTAGGCGCAAACCTAAACCATATCCAACTGCGATTTGTTTGTAGAACTCGTTGAATCTGAATTGACCTCCAGGTTGATCTTTGTAATCCTTTAGAGTCCATATATTGCCAGCGTCTACAAAGAATGCACAATTGAACTTCCAAAATAGAAATGTACGCAATTCCATATTCATATCAAGTTTCATATCACCAGTCTGATTAATGAAATCAATACGTCCATCCTTTCCTTTGAATTTTCCAGGGCCAAGAGCTCGAACATTCCAACCTCTTACAGAATTTGCACCTCCAGAGAAGTAGCGTTTTTCAAATGGAAGAATAGTACCATTTCCATATGGATACGCAATACCAAGACCAAAATGTAATGCAAGTGTATTCTTTGTATCGATTTTTACAAGACGAGTATAATCGAAATCGCCTTTAACATACTGTGCATAAGCAATTTTGAAAAGCGTATATTGGTTTTGAGCATTACGTTTTTCTCCAAACAAATTTGAGATGGCATATAGTAAGTTGCCACCAACCTCTATGTTTGATCTCAATGCATTCTTAGAATCACTAAACGAGTAATTCAAACCAGTACGTAGAATGAATATATCCTCGTAATTATACCGAAGTATAGCATTTCTATTTGAAACGTCATCGAGATACTCCTTCTTAAATGTTGCAGATATCCAAGGCATATAGACATAGTTGATGTCTAAGAAATCGTATCTGAATGATGATTTCTTTTTGCTCATACTCCAATGGTATCGCCATGCTGCAGTAAGGACGCGCCGATGAAATTCGGGTCTATTCTGTAGATTATAGCTAAATAACAGCTCTGATTTCATGCGATTTCTTTTACGAAATCCATCTGAAAGAAATGGCGCAATAATGCGTGGAAAAGCCAGTTTGGTTTCAACATTATACTCTATATAATTTTCATTTTGATAGCCTTCGAGTCCCTTGATTGCTTCATAGGCACCGCGCAACTGCACACTGAACGTTTCACTTCCTCGAAACAGATTGTTATTAGTGTATGTTAACGAAGCTGCTGCACCAAAATCACCGGCTGTATTTGTTCCTTCTGGTTGAAATGATATAGAGTTGGGTTTTCTTGTACTAATTTGTATATTACAATCCAACAAGTTTGTATCGGGTAATTCTTCGAAGTGAATATTTGTGAAACGCACGGCCTGAAGACGTGCAAAATTATTGTAAGTATTTTGAACATCTTCTGAGCAGAACTGCGAATTTGAGGTTATTGCTACATTATTAATAAGTACACGACTGCGCAATGGCAATTTCTTGCCATCTCCAGAGCGAAAATAAATATTATTTATACTATAGTGTTTATGTGGCGTTTCTGGACTATTGTTAGAACTTCGATACTTTATAAGGTGAAGTTCCACGTCTACCCTATTGCTTTTCCCTATTGTATCAACCACATAGTGTATGAAATCCTTATTGAACTTATAATAGCCATTATTAAGAAGGTATTGGGCGATGCGCTTGCGTTCAGCATCAAGATTTGATGTTGAAAATGGCAAACCTTTCTTTAACATTTTTCCTTTTATTGCTTTTGATTCTAATAAAGGTAAAAGTGTCTCATCTTCAATCACATACTTGACAGAATCTATAAAATATAATGTACCAGGATTTACTTCATAGTTAACTATTGCTCTTTTATTTTTTTTCGCAACTGTATAAGATGCATTGGCTTTTAAGTAGCCCATTGATTTCATTGCAGAAATCATATTATCGCAAGACTTTTTTGTTTTTACTGAGTCAAAAACAACAGGTTCCTCTCCTATTCTTCTTAATGTACGGTTTATCCACTTTGTTGAATCACGTCCAGACATATTATATATTCCCAATGGAAGTTTCATCAGAGAAAACCATTTAGAGTTTGGACGTTGCGCGTAATATGATTCGAGTGATTTTGTATTGAAAGACTGGTCCTCACAATTAATTGCGCAACTTTTTAAAAGACAATTGTCTTCAGTAATAAATTTCGTTGATGAACATGACGAGATAAGGGCCAATACACACACCATCCCAAATGTTATTAAAACGAACTTATACTTTACCTTAGACAACATCTTTATTAATAGTACTTAATTAATACACAATATGCTTGAAAAACCTTGCAAAGGTACAAAAAAAAACGATAAATATTACTACCTTTGCAAGGTCTTTTACTCAAAGATAGAATTCATAACGTATTTTGATAGTTTTAATTAAGAAGATGTTAAGTAAAAATAAAATTAAATATTTACATTCGCTTAATACAAAGAAATCTCGTGACGTAGAAGGTGTCTTTGTTGCCGAAGGTCCAAAGGTTGTTGGTGACATTTTTGCAAGCCATCCGTCCAATTTGACATTACTCGTTGCAACATCCGAATGGCTCAATGGTGATGGCAAGAAAGTGTCTGCATCTGCAAATTGTGAGATTGTCGAAGTTACTACCGAAGAGCTCGCTAAAGCAAGCTTCTTATGTCATCCGCAACAAGTATTAGGCGTTTTTAAGAAACTCAAGACTCCTGTTGATACAACCATGCTTACAAGCAAACTAACTATTGCGCTTGATGGAGTGCAGGATCCTGGCAATCTTGGAACTATTATTCGTATTGCCGATTGGTTCGGCATTGAAAATATAATCTGCAGCCGCGACACCGCAGATGTTTACAACCCCAAAGTTGTCCAGGCAACAATGGGTAGCATAGCGCGTGTGAATGTAGCATATATGTATCTTTCAGAGTTGTTCTATTCACTCCCTGCCAACTTCCCCATATATGGGACCCTTCTTGAAGGCGAAAATCTCTACGAACAAGAGCTTTCTGACACCGGTTTGATTGTAATGGGAAATGAAGGAAAAGGCATTTCGCCAGCGATTCGCCAACTTATAAATCGCGCTTTGCGCATACCGAATTATCCTAAAGGTCGTGAGACGGCAGACAGTTTGAATGTAGCAATAGCCACATCTATTGTCTGCGCAGAATTTAGAAGACGCTTATAATATGCACAAAATAATATTATCAGTAGGCACAAATTTTAACTACGAGCAGAATGCGAAACTCGTGAAAGAAAAACTTACAGAGGAAATAAACGAAATACAATTCTCAGAAAATCTGCTTACCGAACCCATAGGAGAAATCAAAAGCAATGGAAAATTTCTCAACTTCCTTGTTTATGGTTTCACTGAGAAGGAAGTCGAACAACTTGTTTCTATATTAAAGCAGATAGAAGCCCAATGTGGCAACACAAAGTTCTTACGCGACGAGGGAAAAATAGCGATGGACATAGATTTACTGAAGTATGACAATCAACGTTTTCATGAAAGCGATTGGACAAGAGATTACATCGTAAAGCTAATGAAACATTTTGACAAATAGGTTTAAAACAATATGAATTGAATATGATGAACATATTTAGACTAATAATATTCATGATTTGCATCTGTGATATTATATCAGGCAAGGCACAAAACAAGTCGGTAGACTTTAATGAACATTTCTGCGATAGTACATTACGCATTGATTATATATTCTCCGGAAACGCTCAATCGCAGCAAATTTCACTTGACAAGTGCAACTTAATGCCTCGTTGGTATGGCAAGAAGAACAATTTAAATATTCTTCCAGTCCAAGGAAATGGACAGATTACCGTGCGGGACCATCACACAAAGGAAATTATATACATCAACTCTTTCTCAACATTGTTCCAAGAATGGTTAACATACGATGAGGCGAAGACTATAAGCAAGTCGTTTGAGAACATTTTTCTTGTACCAATGCCGAAAGACATTGTAGATGTAACTGTCGATTTACGCAATAATCGTCACGAAATAGTCACATCAATGACACATGTTATAGCCCCGAATGACATTTTAATTCGTCATACTGGCTTTAGCTATGTAACGCCTTACGCCACATTACAGACAGCTGAGGATACCACAAAATGTATTCATATCGCATACGTTGCCGAAGGATATACAGCAGAGGAAATGCCTATATTCTTAGAGGATGCTCGCATTGCAACAGAAGCCCTTTTCGAGCATGAACCATTCAAGACAAAGCGTAACCGCTTTAATATCATTGCTGTAAAGTCGGTATCAATGGATACTGGAACAAGCATACCTTCGCAAGGAGTATGGAAGAAGACGATTTTAGGCAGTCATTTTGACACATTCTACTCCAATCGCTATCTAACAACCCTCAATCAGAAGAATTTACACGATGTGCTTGCCGGAACTCCATACGAACATATCATTGTGCTGGTAAACACTTCGGAATACGGAGGCGGTGGCATACTGAATTCTTACAACCTTAGCATGACGCACCATCCACTTTACAAGCAGGTCGTTGTACATGAGTTCGGTCATAGCTTCGCTGGACTGGCAGACGAATATGCTTACGAGCAAGAAGCCATACCGATGTATCCACATGACGTAGAGCCTTGGGAAAAGAATATCACCACACTCGTTAATTTCCATGATAAATGGGAAAGCCTTATTGCACCAACAACTCCTATCCCTACCCCAACAGACTTGGGCAAAAAGACAAATAACAAAAAAAAGATTGTTAATACACATTCTATCGGTGTGTATGAAGGTGCAGGTTATAGCCTCAAAGGTGTATATCGCCCTTCGTTCGATTGTCGTATGCGAAGCAATGCCAATCCCAACTTCTGTGCTGCTTGTCAAAAAGCAATCAACGAACTGATTGATTTCTATACAGAATAACTCATAACATGAATATATCAAAAAGAATCACGTTTTTTTTATTGGTATGTTTCATCTCTCTCCCATGTATTGCTCACAGACATAGTGGCGCATATGCCTCTATTTTAGAGAATACATCAGATTATACAGATGCTGAAAAACTTTCAAGAGCTGTTGAATACTTCCAAAGCGGCAAGTATCATGAGGCACTGATATGGTTCTCTAAACTTGATAAGAAATACAAGCTTAACCCTCGCTTTCAAGCATACATGGGAGTATGTTGTTATTATGATGGCGAATACGAACGTGCTATAGAGGCTTTAGAACCTATTCTTCCTAAGCTCAAAGCCTTTGCCCCGCACGAATTGGCTGTATATTATTATAGTGTCGCTGATAGCTATTTTCGCCTGAACAAATACATCGACGCAGTTCCATTTTATGAGAAGCACACATTGCTTTGTTACAACAACGAGAAAGGCGATTCGCTTTTTCGTATAGGCATTTGCTATAGATGCTTAGGCGACATCGAAATCGCTCAAGAGTATTTTGTTGAAGCCTTGGCTTACTTCCGTCGTTATAATGATACAGACCGATTAAAATATATAGAACGAGAGTTAGAACGCAGTACCGATAATTAATGGCATGTATTTTGCATATACAATATTGCCTACATATAAGGCATGAAGTAATATTAATGAACATAATTTATCAAGGATAATATAAATGACAAATTCGTTTTCACTAAGAGTTTCTGAAAACCTATCTTTCAGCAGAGAGGAAGCAATAAGGCTATCTTCTGGCGTAATACGTCCCGAACATATTGTGCTTGGTATGTTGAGAGACAAACATAGCCCATTGAAAGCACTTCTCATGGGTGCTAATATTGATGTTGAAAAAGTAAAATTGCAACTTGAGCAGAATGCTCAGGCTGACAACACAACAATGACAGAATCAAACAATGGTAGCATCTCACTCGATGAACATGCTAATAATATTCTCAAACTATCAATACTTGAAGCCCGACTTCAACATTCAAAGGAGGTAGACGTGGAGCATATAATTCTTGCTATTTTGCATGACAAAATGGCAAGTGGTGCAAAGAATGTACTTTTAGAGAATGGTTTAACTTACGAGAAGGCTATGAATTTTCTTATGCAAACAAATTCAAACATAAAGAATGGCGTTGGATTGTCCGAAGATGATGACAACTTAATGTCGCAGGACAATTTTGCTTCTCGTAATAGCGGGAAGAGTAAAAATTCCACTTCTGATACTACAAGCAAACCGATGGGTGGCGGAACAGATAAGACACCCGTACTTGACAAGTTCTCCACCGACCTTACCCTTGCAGCAGCACAAGGTAAACTTGACCTTGTCATCGGACGCGACAAGGAGATACAGCGTGTCACCGAAATTCTGTGTCGCCGAAAGAAGAACAACCCTATTCTTATCGGCGAACCAGGCGTAGGCAAGAGTGCTATTGCTGAAGGACTTGCGCAGCTTATCGCTCGCCGTCGCACTTCGCCTCTGTTGTTCAACAAGCGCATTTTTAGGCTTGATATGACCGCTATAGTTGCTGGCACTAAATATCGTGGTCAGTTTGAGGAACGCATCCAAGCCCTCTTGCATGAGTTGGAGCAGAACCCAGACATAATCGTATTCATTGACGAGATACATACTATAATAGGTGCTGGTAGTACACCAGGCTCAATGGATGCTGCCAATATAATGAAGCCTGCACTTGCCCGTGGATTGGTTCAGTGCATCGGTGCAACAACTCTTGATGAGTATCGCAACTCTATAGAGAAAGACGGAGCACTTGAACGCCGTTTCCAGCGTGTCATGATAGAACCATCCACCGAAGCAGAAACGCTTGACATTCTGAAGAATATAAAGGAGCGCTATGAAGACTACCACCATGTTCGTTATACCGACGAAGCATTGGAGGCATGTGTAAAACTTACAAGCAGATATGTTTCTGAGCGTGCATTCCCTGATAAGGCCATTGATGCAATGGACGAGGTCGGAGCAAAAGTACATTTGCAACATGCCGAGATACCACCTTCAATCATAGAAAAGGAAAAAGAACTGTCCAACATACATCAGTTGAAGATTGCAGCAGCAGGCGACCAGAACTTTGAACTTGCAGCCACCTATCGCGACCGTGAGACACAACTTGAAGGCGAACTGAAAGAACTCAACGACAAGTGGGTGGCTTCTGACGACGGACATCGTGAGACAATCACTGAGGCTGATGTAGCTAATGTTGTATCTATAATGTCGGGCATACCTGTACAGCGCATATCCGAATCGGAAGGTTGTGTACTAAAGAACCTTGGCAACAGACTAAAATCTGTTGTTGTGGCTCAAGACGATGCCATCGGCAAAATCGTTCGTAGCATACAGCGCAACCGACTTGGCTTGAAGGATCCCAATCGCCCTATCGGAGTGTTCATGTTCCTCGGCTCTACGGGTGTCGGCAAGACCTATCTGGCACAGACACTGGCAGAATTGATGTTTGGTACAAAGGATGCCCTCATACGTATAGACATGAGCGAATACTCCGAGAAGTTCAACACCTCACGACTCGTTGGAGCACCTCCGGGATACGTTGGTTACGGTGAAGGTGGACAGCTAACGGAGAAAGTGCGCCGTCACCCCTACTCTATTGTGTTGCTTGACGAAGTGGAAAAAGCGCACGGCGACGTGTTCAACCTCCTGCTGCAGGTGCTTGACGAAGGACGTATGACCGACGGCAATGGCAGAATGGTCGACTTCCGCAATACAATCATCATTATGACATCCAACACGGGCACACGCCAGTTGGTTGACTTCGGAAATGGCATAGGTTTCAATGCCTCACTGATAAGTTCTTCAAGCGAGAAAGCAAAGGAACATGCACGCTCTGTCATACAGAAAAGTCTGTCACATCAGTTTGCTCCAGAATTCCTCAACCGTCTCGACGAGATAATTACGTTCGACCAACTTGACAATACTGCAATACGTAAGATTGTAGATATCGAGTTGTCGCGCTTGTTCAAACGTATAAACGATATGGGCTATGCGGTTGAGATTAGTGAAGAAGCCAAGGAGATGCTCGCACAGAAGGGCTATAGTCCGCAGTATGGAGCACGCCCACTGAAACGCGCCATACAAACATACATCGAGGATGTACTATGCGAACTGCTGCTCGACGACGAGAAAAAGCTAAGCAGCACCATTACAATAGATGTTGATGAGGGCGACAAGCTAAAGGTCGCTTTTAAAGACTCATCCTCTGAAACAAAATAATTTGGAATAGAAAATGAGCAATAATAACAATCATCAACTTGGCGAGGCACCTTGGTTGCACGTCGTTATATCAACCGGATTCGGTGTTGGTTTTTGGCCTTGGGGTCCAGGGACACTTGGAGGTTTCGTTGCGTTACTTATCTGGATAGCACTCTACTTCACCCTCTCACCCATATGGCTTGCAGTTGGCACAGTGCTGCTGGTTCTGACAACACTCCTTGTAGGTGTATGGACAGATAATGTGATGGAACGGTATTGGGGTGAAGACCCTCGCACCGTTATTATAGACGAGTATTTCGGCACATGGGTGGCTACGCTTGCAGCCTTGTTCGTTGACGGTCCGTCATATGTAGCAATATCGCTTGCTACAATTGGATTTGTCCTCTTCCGTATCATCGACATCACCAAGCCGCTTGGTTGCCGTTGGGTAGACCGACATATACACGGAGGCTGGGGGTGTATGCTCGACGATGCGTTGGCTGGCTTCTATGCGCTTTGCTTGACATTGATTATCAGATACGCAGGTTTGGTGGAATCGGTTCACGACTTGCTTTCCTAAAAGGTTATGCTTTTGGGCATAACAACATTGTATAAGTAATCTGCGTCGATTGGTACGAATGTTCGTATCAGTCGACGCGGATTTTGTTTTTAAGCAAAACCAAAGCGGATGGCGGACGGCATCTGAACGGATGGCGAACGCAATCTGATCGGATCGCGGACGCCGTCTATCCAGATTGCGTTCGCCGCACGATAACGTTTTTAAGCCTTTTAGCCTCTTTTATACCAACGATTTGCTGGCACAACGAGGTCTCTACTGATTAATATTCGTGCTTTTGGCAGCGTCTTAACGCAAAAGACAAGATTATCATAGGCATCTTGTATGTAAGTGCTACCAAACAGACTGTCACAATATGCACAACCGAAGGACATATAAGCACAATGATGGAACTTACTATAACGTGGTTTTATCTCCCCCATTTTTATATTTAGGTCCGAATTAACATCAAGATATTGCTTTACGCCATTAACTATTTCTGGATAAAAACTATCTATTCCGCTTTCAATCTCAATACCTTCTGTAGAAATCAATTTATTAATAAGGTATATGTGATTCTTTTCATGGCACTTCCAACATATCTTCTGATAAAAACACACTTCAACATACTTCACTTTCATTGTCTCAGTATAACGTATGTTGCCTAAAACCATAGAGTGAATAAAGTCGTCGAGCGGAAGCGAATGTTCTTCTTCTCTGATCTTGTGAAGAAGGACATTTACTTCGCCACGAATATCTTGAATGTAAAAACAAGGAAGTTTGCTTAACACAATCTTTCTAAACGAAGGCAATAGCATCCAACAACCACACACTCGTTCTTGACGCATTGCTAAGTACACATCTTCAACATTACGTGGTAAGTTGCACACATTGAAAGCTATTTTGTAAGTAGCACAGTCCACTACGACATCAGCCTTCCATTTATCTGTCTTCACCTTTGTTGTGAATGGAAAGCCGATACTTTTGCAAATTGACAAAATGGAGTCTATAACGAATGTTTTCTCCATAGGTTAGAAGTTTATACTATTGACATGGCTTATATTGCGACATCATCTTGCGTATCTCGTTAGCTCTCTGAGCCGACAACGCAGGCGTGTCCATCAACTTGTATTTCTCGCCAAGCTTTTCGTATTTATATGTGCCTAATGTATGGTAAGGTAAAATCTCTATCTTTTCTACACAATTATAATGCGCCACATGATTACCAAGTTTATGCAACCACTTGTCGTTGTCTGTGATTTCGGGCACAACCACATGTCGAATCCAAGTATTGATGCCTCGCTCTTCGAGAATATCCAGGAAGGCAAGGTTATTATTCTGGTTCACACCTGTGAGACGTGGATAGAGTTCTGCATCCATTGTCTTTATATCCAATAATACGAGATCGGTATTGTCTAACACGTTCAGAACCTTATCTGTAATTATCGCACCGCTTGTATCTAATGCGGTGTGTAATCCTTCTTCATGGCATAGTCGGAAATATTCTGCCACAAACTCAGCTTGCATAAGTGGCTCACCACCAGACACAGTGATACCGCCACTCTTTATGAATGAACGATACTTCAAAGCTTCGTCTCTCAATTGCTCTGGTGTCATCTCGTACTGACACTTTCTCTTAATATCCCATGTGTCGGGGTTGTGACAGAACAAACATCTTAAAGGGCATCCCTGCATGAAAGAAACGAAACGCACACCTGGCCCATCCACAGTACCAAACGACTCAAAAGAATGTATTCGCCCTATCATTTATCCTAAAAGCTTTTCTAAGAATAAATTCAAGTCGGAGTCGAGTCCTTCCATAAGATCCTTTCCAATAATCACAGTATCATCGTCAGCGATGTATAACTCTGCTATAGTGTCTTTGTCGTCATTCTCAAGAACAAAGCTATAGGGCTTAAGTATGCCCAAACTATCAGCGATGGTAGACAATGCTGAGAATGTAGATATGAGGGTCTGCTCTACGCCATTATAAAAGTCCTCGTCGTTATTGTTTATCCATTGTTCTACGACACAACGTGTCACTTCATTATCATCATCGTCAAACGCCAACATTTCTCCACTACCTTGAGAGACACGTACATGAATATCTGTCACGATTGAAGTATCTTCACGTGGAGGGAATTTCTGCGCAATCTTTTTTAGAAAGCGTTCAATTTGCTGTGTTGTTTGTTCGGTTGCTTTTTCCATTTCGCTTTTGTTTAGATTATTATTCATTGATAATGCAGTTGGAATTAAATGAAGTTAGTTTCACTTTACGATGTGCATTCAATCATCTGCAAATATACACCTTTTTATTAACAACGCAAACAAATTACAGAAAAATATCTGTGTTTTATTTGCCATTACGAATTATAATATTAATTTTGTAGTAATATAAAGTGTTTTACATGTTTTTATACGAATATTATAATTAATAGACTATAAAACTTATCTTAGTATTATGAAACAAACAATTTTGGTAACTGGCGGTACGGGCTTTATCGGTTCGCATACAACAGTAGAGCTCATTGAAGCAGGTTACAAAGTAGTAATTGTTGACGACCTCTCCAATTCAAAGATTGAGGTTCTTGACGGCATTGAGAAGATAACTGGCGTTCGCCCTGCATTCGAGCAGGTAGACCTTCGCGACAAGGCGGCTACAGAAGCTGTATTCGAGAAGTATCCGGACATCCAAGGTATCATCCACTTCGCTGCTTCTAAGGCTGTTGGTGAAAGCGTACAGAAACCTTTGCTATACTATCGTAACAATATCGTGTCGCTCGTTAACCTACTCGAACTTATGCCAAAACACAACGTGAAGGGCATCATCTTCTCTTCAAGCTGCACTGTATATGGTCAGCCGAAGCCTGAGAACCTCCCCGTTACTGAGGATGCTCCTCACCAGAAGGCAACATCGCCTTATGGCAATACAAAAGAAATAAACGAGCAGATTATTGCTGACTATATCCATAGTGGTGCTGCTATCAAGAGCATCGTTCTCAGATACTTCAACCCGATAGGTGCTCACCCATCTGCAGAAATCGGCGAGTTGCCAAATGGTGTTCCAAACAACCTGATTCCTTTCGTAACTCAGACAGCTATCGGTATCCGTAAGGAACTTACCATATTTGGCAACGATTATAATACTCCTGACGGCACTTGCATTCGCGACTATATTTATGTAGTAGATCTCGCTAAGGCTCACGTTGCAGCTATGGCTCGTGTGCTTGATAAGGAGACTGAACCTATCGAATACTTCAACATCGGCACAGGCAATGGCAACTCGACACTCGAAATCGTAGAGACATTTGAGAAGGCTACTGGCGTGAAGCTGAACTGGAAGTACGGTCCACGCCGCGAAGGTGATATCGAGAAGATTTGGGGCGACTGTTCAAAAGCAAACAAGGTATTGGGCTGGAAGGCAGAATCAAACCTCAACGAAGTGCTCGCTTCAGCATGGAAGTGGCAGCTAAAGCTTCGCGAAGATGGCATAATGTAAAATATAATAGGAGATTATAGTATCAGCTATAATCTCCTATTATATTTAATATCACTATCGACTTTAATACTCTGAACCATCAGACTTTATAACACTTGGTCCATCAATCACTTCAAGATTGTTTGCACCTCGCTTTATGTCATTGTATACTCTTCGTAAGTCTTCGTAACGAATGCTTATGTCTCTATTTACCGGGCGTTCTCTGTCAAGCAGACTATGCGAGAATAGCCATTCATAAGTCTTTCGCAGATAGAACAGACGTGCAGGTGCTCCATGGTTTGCTCCCTGCCACCAATCGTAAAGCAGACGAGTGTCGTTGCCACTATTCTTTAGTTTTTCTACGACAACCTTCGATTGCTTCACGGGTACGGCACGGTCAGCTGTACCGTGTATTATCCAAAAAGGCAGTTCCCCCAATCCGCTGACATCTTTTAATGTTGTGCCACCACATAATGCCATTCCGGCAGCAATGCGATCCGGATAAGTGCCACAAACATCCATTGTGCCATAACCACCAAGACTCATACCAAGTACATATACACGGGTTGTGTCACACGGATAGTTGCGTTTCACCCAGTCGAACACGTCCATAACCTTTTTCGGATTCCATGCACCACCAGGGTTTTGTGGCACAATTGTAAGCGCATCGATATCGCGACCTTTCACTATTGCATCGAGCGGACCATAACGACGTACCCTGTCAAGATTACGACCACAGAGACTTGCTCCATGTAAGAATATGATTACTGGAGTTTGCTCCTGCGTATAGAAATAATCGACAGGGGTGTAAACCCAAAAATTATAGCCATTGGGAATGGAATCTTTCACGGGGCGAAGGAAATCATAAGCCGACATATGCAATGCCGAAAACACTAAGAACAGAGTAAAAAGTATCTTTTTCATAAATAAAATTCGTTTTCAGGACTTGAATAGATTGAAGCGAAATTACCATTTATATTTCTAATAGAGAAATTTCCCAAGCATCTTTACCACACATTAATAGGCTTTTACCTTTTTTAGTAAGCAATTTATGATGATAAGCCACGCCATAAATAAAAAAATATGTACCTTTGCAAAAACAATAACACTGATATGGAAGTAATTAAAACCGATATTGAAGGAGTGGTTATTATTGAGCCACGTATTTTCAAAGATGCTCGAGGATATTTCTTTGAGAGTTTTTCGCAGCGAGAATTTGACGAGAAGATAGGACACATAGAGTTCTGCCAGGACAACGAAAGTATGTCGTCATATGGCGTAATGCGTGGTCTTCACTTCCAACGTCCGCCTTACACACAGAGCAAACTCGTAAGATGCGTTAAAGGTGCTGTTCTTGATGTTGCTGTAGACATTAGAAAAGGTTCGCCGACATATGGTAAACATGTGGCCGTAGAACTGACAGAAGACAACCATCGTCAGTTCTTTATACCCAAAGGTTTTGCGCACGGCTTCGCAGTATTGAGTGAGACTGCTATATTCCAATACAAATGCGATAATTTCTACCATCCAGAGACCGATGGTGGCATATCTATTCTCGACAAATCGTTGGGTATCGATTGGCGAATACCTACCGACAAAGCTATCTTAAGCGAGAAGGACACAAAGCATGCACTGTTGAAAGATTTCGATTCTCCATTTACTTTTTAAACATCCAAAAGTATGAACATATTAGTAACTGGTGCCAACGGACAACTTGGACACGAAATGCAGCGTGTGGCACTTGGTAGCAATCATCATTATATCTTCACAGATGTAGCAGATGGCTACGAGCAACTCGACATCACCAATCTTGACGCCATCCGCGCGATGGTAAAGGAACGCAGCGTAAGCGTTATTGTCAACTGTGCAGCCTACACCAACGTAGACAAAGCCGAAAGCGACTACGACTTTGCCAATCTACTTAACAATACGGCTGCGGGCAATCTTGCCACTGCTATGAAGGAAGTAGACGGTACGCTGATACACGTGAGCACTGACTATGTATTTCAGGGCGACCGCAACGTGCCGTGCCGTGAGGATTGGGAGACAAACCCGCTCGGCATCTATGGCAAGACAAAACTCGCAGGCGAGAAGGCAATTGCAGCAACCGGATGCAAACATATCATTATACGCACTGCGTGGCTCTACTCGCAGTGGGGCAAGAACTTCGTGAAGACGATGCAAATGCTCACTTCTACAAAGGACTCTCTTAAGGTCGTGTTCGACCAGGTAGGTACTCCGACATTTGCGGGCGATCTTGCCGACATCATCTCACATATAATCGAAACAGAACAACTTGATAAGACAGGCATCTACCACTTCTCTAACGAAGGCGTATGCTCATGGTTCGACTTTGCGAAGGTTATATGCGAACTTTCTGGCAACACTTGCGACATCCAGCCTTGCTACAGCGAGGAGTTCCCGAGTCCGGTAAAGCGTCCGCACTTCTCTGTGCTCGACAAGTCGAAACTCAAAGCTACATTCTGTGTAAAGGTTCCCTACTGGACCGATTCACTGAAAGTGTGCATCAAGCAGCTTGCAGAGGTTAATAACAACTAAATATTACACTAATAAATTAGTATATATTATGAAGAATATAATTATCACTGGTGGTGCCGGGTTTATCGGTTCACATGTTGTTCGACTTTTTGTCAACAAGTATCCAGAGTATAACATAATAAACCTTGACAAACTTACATATGCTGGCAATCTTGCCAACCTGAAGGATATCGAGGACAAGGAGAATTACACATTCGTTAAGGGCGACATCTGCGACTTCGAGATGGTTCTCGAACTCATGAAGAAGCACAAGGTTGACGGCATTATCCACCTTGCTGCAGAGAGCCACGTAGACCGCTCTATTAAGGATCCGTTCACCTTCGCACGCACTAACGTGATGGGCACATTGTCGTTGCTTCAGGCTGCGAAGATATATTGGGAGAGCCTTCCAGAGAAGTACGAGGGCAAGCGCTTCTATCACATCTCTACAGATGAGGTTTATGGTGCGCTCGAACTTACAAACCCGGAAGGTATTGAGTCGCCGTTCACAACAAAAGCATCTTCTGCTCACCACCATGCTTACGGCACAGAGTTCTTCCTTGAGACAACCAAGTATAACCCCCATTCGCCCTACTCTGCCGCAAAGGCAAGCAGCGACCACTTTGTACGCGCCTTCCACGACACATACGGAATGCCGACTATCGTGACCAACTGCTCCAACAACTATGGCCCGTACCAGTTCCCAGAGAAGCTCATCCCGCTCTTCATCAACAATATCCGTCATCGCAAGCCGCTGCCGGTATACGGCGAGGGGCTGAACGTACGCGACTGGTTGTACGTAGAGGACCACGCTCGCGCTATCGACCTTATCTTCCATAAGGGCAAGGTGGCTGACACATATAATATCGGCGGTTTCAACGAGTGGAAGAACATCGACATCATCCACGTCCTCATCAACACCGTCGACCGTCTGCTCGGTCGTAAGGAAGGTGAAGACCTCAACCTCATCACTCATGTTACCGACCGTATGGGTCACGATATGCGCTACGCTATCGACTCTCGCAAATTGCAGAAGGAACTCGGTTGGGAGCCGAGCTTGCAGTTTGAGGAAGGCATTGAGAAGACCGTGCGCTGGTATCTTGACAATCAGGAGTGGATGGACAACGTGACGTCTGGCGATTATCAGAACTATTACGAGTCAATGTATAAGAATAGATAAGCAATTATGAACATCGGATTTGATAACGAGAAGTATCAGAACATTCAGTCGGAGCACATCAAGGAGAGAATTTCGCAGTTTGATGGAAAATTGTACCTCGAACTTGGTGGCAAACTTTTCGACGACCATCATGCAAGCCGCGTGCTGCCGGGTTTTCAGCCCGACAGCAAGTTGCGCATGTTTCAGAAGATAAGTGACAGCATAGAGATAGTGATTGTCATTAGTGCTGCCGACATTGAGAAGAACAAGAAGCGCGCCGACCTTGGCATCACCTACGACGAGGATGTGCTACGTTTGCGCAGCGAGTTCCAGAACCGTGGCTTTATGGTCGGTTCGGTTGTCATCACTCATTACAACGGACAGCCCGCCGCAATCGCCTTCAAGCAGCGTCTTGAGCGCAGCAACATCAAGACCTACTGCCACTACCTTATTGAGGGCTACCCGCATGACGTCAAGCTCATCGCTTCAGACAACGGCTTCGGAAAGAACGACTACGTAAAGACCGAGCGTCCGCTGGTTATCGTGACCGCACCGGGCCCGGGCAGCGGCAAGATGGCTGTATGTCTTAGCCAGCTCTATAACGAGAACAAGCACGGCGTAAGAGCGGGCTATGCAAAGTTTGAGACATTCCCGGTTTGGAACCTTCCGTTGAAGCATCCGGTGAACATTGCATACGAGGCAGCAACGGCAGACCTTAACGACGTCAACATGATTGACCCGTTCCATCTTGAAGCTTACAACAAGATTGCGGTGAACTATAACCGCGACATCGAGATTTTCCCCGTATTGAACGCTCTCTTCGAAGGCATCTACGGCGAGAATCCATACAAGTCGCCGACAGACATGGGCGTGAACATGGTAGGCTTCTGCATCAGCGACGACAAGGTTTGCTGCGAGGCATCGAAGAACGAGATTATTCGCCGTTACTATGAGGCTACAAATAAGCTGGCTCTCGGCGCATGCAACGAAGGAGAAATCAGCAAGATACAGATGCTGTTCAACCAGGCGAAGATAACAACCGACTTCCGTCGCACCACCGTTGCAGCACGCGAGTGCCTGAAGCGTACAGGACACACATCGTCAGCTATCGAACTTGAGGACGGCACAATCATCACTGGCAATTCAAGCCCGCTGTTGGGCTGTAGCGCCGCTCTTCTGCTTAACGTGACGAAGCATCTTGCCGGAATCGACCACACAACAAAGCTCATTCCGCAGTCGATGATCGAACCGATACAGTACACCAAGACCAATTATCTTGGCGGTCACAACCCGCGTCTGCATACCGATGAGGTGCTCGTGGCGCTCTCTGTACTCTCTGAGAACGACGAGAACTGTCGCAAGGCATTGGAACAATTGCCTAAGCTGCGTGGCTGTCAGGTTCATTGCACGGTTATGCTTAGCGAAGTGGACAGAAAGATTTTCAAGAAATTGGGCATTGGACTTACATGTGAACCTGTGCAAAAGAAGCAGGTTCAATAGATATTTAGATTTATATACAACTACGTCCGGTTTGTAATATTCTCCCAATTACAAACCGGACGTTTCTATTCAACAACAAATTTTAGTTCTACTGGCAACTTTAACCATTTACGATTGACGACAATTTTCATGCGACTACCAATCTTTTGCTTTAGTACATAAGAACCGTCTTTGGGGTTAAATATAAGTGTGGCAGTCAAATCTTCAGAACCATAGTCGTTTGTTATCTCAAGCGTAGCAGTATGTTTATCTTCTATCTTTGCAGAAGTAATTAACCATTTGCGTGGATCGCGCATAGCACCAAAGTAGCCTGGTGTCTCACCAAAAAGTTCTTGACCAGGTACAACAATGTTATTTTGATAGAGATTTATATGCATGTAGACTTGATATTCGTCATTACAGATACGAGCATTGAACACTTTGTCTGTTTGTGACATTATTTTTAGAGATACAAGAAAGAAGAAGAGAAGAAAGGGTACCTTTTTCATATTATTTAAGTATTGGTTATATCATTATGTTCTTTGTATGACAACTTGTTATGCTGTAATCTCCATGCAAAAATAGGGAATTTATATCAAGAATAAGGCTATTTTACGAAAAAAAATGTGTCAATAATCGTTTATTTACCTTTTAAATGTTATTTTTGCACGCAACATTAAACTTTTTATGAAAAGAGACATTTTATTTCCAGACTATATTTTTGAATCAAGTTGGGAAGTTTGCAATAAAGTAGGAGGTATATACACAGTACTTTCTACGAGAGCCAAGACGCTTGTAGAGCAGCTTGGTGACAAACTTATTTTCATAGGTCCTGACTGTTGGGGAGAAAAAAACAACCCATACTTCACAGAAGACAACAAACTCTTCGCTACATGGAGAAAGAAAACTGAAGCAGAAGGCTTAAAAATAAAGATAGGTAGATGGAACGTACCAGGCACCCCCGTAGCTATTCTTGTTGACTTCAACCCTTATTTCGCAGAAAAGGATATGATTTATGGTCAACTTTGGGAGAAATTCCATGTTGATAGTCTTCATGCATACGGCGATTACGACGAAGCTTCTATGTTCTCATACGCAGCAGCACTTGTTGTAGAGAGTTTCTATAATAGCGAGATAAGAGGCAATAAAAAGTCTGCAAAGGTAATTTACCATGCCAATGAATGGATGACAGGTCTCGGTGCACTCTATATCAACGACCATCTGCCACAGATAGCAACGATTTTTACAACACATGCAACAAGTATCGGACGCAGCATTGCAGGCAACAACAAGCCTCTCTATGAATACTTGGAAGCTTATAATGGTGATCAAATGGCAGCCGAGCTCAATATGGAGAGCAAACACTCGATAGAGAAACAGACTGCATTGCATGTAGATTGCTTCACAACTGTGAGTGATATCACAGCCACAGAGTGCAAGGAACTTATGGACAAACCAGTAGACGTAGTGCTGCCGAATGGCTTCGAAGATGACTTTGTGCCACAGGGCAAGACTTTCGACAAGAAGCGTGCCACAGCCCGCAAGCGTCTGCTCGACATAGCACGTGCTCTATCTGGCGACGAGATTGAAGACGACGCAATCATCATCTCTACAAGCGGACGCTACGAATGGCGCAACAAGGGTATTGATGTCTTCATCGATGCTATGAATCGTCTGCGCACCAATGCAGAGAACCTTAAGAAGGACATAGTTGCCTTCATCGAAGTGCCGGCATGGGTGAATTGTGCACGCGAAGACTTGGCAGAGCGTTTGGCTGCTATGGAGAAAGGTGAGAAATTCGACACTCCGCTCCCTACCCCAGTCATCACTCATTGGCTGAACGAGCAACAGAACGACCGTGCATTGGGCATGATGAACTGGCTCGGCATGCACAACGCCAAGGGCGAACGCGTAAAGCTGGTGTTCATTCCGTGCTATCTCACAGGCGAGGACGGCATTGTGAACCTTTCTTATTATGATACCATCCTGGGCAACGACCTCTGTGTTTATCCTTCTTATTATGAGCCATGGGGATACACTCCTCTTGAAGCAACAGCGTTCAAGGTGCCGTGTATCACAACTGATCTTGCAGGTTTTGGACTTTGGGCTAACACTGTTGTTGGCAAGGAAAGCACCATCGAGGATGGCGTGGAGGTAATCCACCGCACAGACTACAACTACAATGAGGTAGCGGACAGCATTAAAGCTGCAGTAGAAAAGTTCGCCAATGCAACAAAGCAAAAGCAGGGACGCATACGCAACAAAGCACGTGCTCTGGCAGAACATGCATTGTGGAGTAAGTTCATTACCTATTATTATGAGGCTTACGATATCGCGCTTCGCAACGCAGAGGCAAGATGCTCTAAAATGAGCAAATAACAAAAAAGAAGAGAAAAACAACTAAATAAATAATAATTAATAACTTATGAAAATCAAAGCAGACTATGCTAATACCCCTCAGTGGAAGGAGGTAACCATCAAGTCTACACTTCCTTCAGAGTTGAAGTGTCTTGATGAACTCGCACACAACATGTGGTGGGCGTGGAACTATGAGGCTCGCAACATGTGGAAAAGCCTTGACAGCGATCTCTATGAAGAGGTTGGACACAACCCTGTAATGCTTCTCGGCCGCCTTAGCTATGAGCGCAAGGAGGCTATCGTGAAGGATAAGGCAATCATGGAATCGGTAAAACAGGTATACAAGAAGTTCCGCGAGTATATGGATGTGAAGCCAGACGCAACACGTCCTTCTGTGGCTTATTTCTGTATGGAGTATGGTATCAATCAGGTTGTAAAGATTTACTCTGGTGGTCTTGGTATGCTCGCAGGTGACTATATGAAGGAGGCTTCTGACTCTAACGTAAATATGTGTGGTATCGGCTTCCTTTATCGTTATGGCTACTTCAAGCAGACCCTCTCAATGGATGGTCAGCAGATTGCAAAGTACGATGCACAGAACTTCAACTCACTCCCAGTAGAGCGTGTGCTCGACGAGAATGGTCAGCCTATGGTTGTTGATGTTCCCTACATGAACTATCAGGTACATGCATATGTATGGGTAATGAACGTAGGTCGCATCAAGCTCTACTTACTCGATACAGACAACGATTTGAACTCAGAGTTCGACCGCCCTATCACACACGCTCTATATGGTGGTGATAACGAAAACCGCCTGAAGCAGGAGATTCTCCTCGGCATCGGTGGTATCCTCACACTCAAGAAGCTCGGTATTAAGAAAGATATCTATCATTGCAACGAGGGTCACGCAGCACTCTGCAACCTCCAGCGTCTTATTGACTACATCAAGGAAGGTCTGTCGTTCAACGAGGCTCTTGAACTCGTTCGTGCTTCTTCACTCTATACTGTTCATACTCCAGTACCAGCCGGTCACGACTACTTCGACGAATCACTCTTCGGCAAGTATATGGGCGGTTATCCTCAGATGCTCGGCATCACATGGGACGAGTTCATCGGCATGGGTCGCAACAATCCTGAGGACCACTCAGAGCGCTTCTGTATGTCTGTATTCGCTTGTAACACCTGCCAAGAGGTTAACGGCGTAAGTAAACTTCATGGTTGGGTAAGCCAACGCATGTTCGCTCCAATCTGGAAGGGTTACTATCCAGAGGAGAGCCACGTAGGCTACGTAACAAATGGTGTTCACTTCCCGACATGGACAGCTACAGAGTGGCGCAAAGTATACGCTAAGTATTTCGACAAGAACTACATTTACGACCAGAGCAACGAGAGCCTGTGGCACGCTATCTACAATGTGCCTGACGCAGAAATCTGGGAGACACGTATGGCACTCAAGAAGAAGCTCGTCAACTATATCCGCGAGAAGTTCGCTGCTACATGGTTGAAGAACCAGGGCGATCCTTCACGTGTTGTTGCCCTTCTTGACAGCATCACACCGAACGCTCTTTACATCGGCTTCTGCCGTCGCTTTGCTACATACAAGCGTGCTCACCTCCTCTTCACCGATTTGGAGCGTCTTTCTAAGATTGTGAACAACCCGGAGCGTCCGGTTAAGTTCATCTTCTCAGGTAAGGCACACCCGGCTGACGGTGCTGGCCAGGGCTTGATTAAGAAGATCTTCGAGATTAGCCAGCGTCCTGAGTTCCTCGGTAAGATCATCTTCCTCGAGGACTACGACATGCAACTCGCTCGTCGCCTCGTATCAGGCGTTGATATCTGGATGAACACTCCGACACGTCCGCTCGAGGCTTCTGGTACATCTGGCGAGAAGGCTGAGATGAACGGTGTTGTAAACCTCTCAGTTCTCGACGGCTGGTGGGTTGAAGGCTATCGCGAGGGTGCAGGTTGGGCTCTCAAGCAGGAGCGTACATACCAGAATCAGGGTTATCAGGATCAGCTCGACGCAGCTACCATCTACTCACTGCTTGAGAATGAGATTCTGCCGCTCTACTACAACCGCAACGAGCAGGGCTTCAGCGAGGGTTGGATAAAGACAATCAAGAACTCTATCGCAACTATCGCTCCTCACTATACAATGAAGCGTCAGCTTGACGACTACTATGAAAAGTTCTACAACAAGGAGGCTGCAAACTTCAAAAAGCTCGCTGCCGACAATAATCGCCTTGCCAAAGAGCTCGCTACTTGGAAGGAGACAGTTGCAGAGCGTTGGGACTCTATTCGCGTAGTAAGCAAGGATGATTCTATGCTCTATGCTGCCGAGACTGGCAAGAAGTACACTCTTCGCTACGTTATCGACGAGCAGGGTTTGAACGATGCTGTTGGTCTTGAGCTTGTTTCTATCAAGACAGACAAGAACGGAGAGGACCACATCTTCAGCAAGCGCGAATTCAAGATGGTAGGCCGTGATGGCAACAACTACACATTCGAGGCTACATTTGAGCCTGACGTAGCTGGTGCATTCAAGAGCTGCGTACGTATGTACCCGAAGAACGAGAACCTTGTTCATCGTGAGGACTTCTGCTACGTTAAGTGGCTTGACTAATTGATTAATATATTCAAGTTGACGAGTAGACTCGTTGACAAATAAATAAGAAGACGAGTAGACGAATAAACGTTTTCGTAGCGTTACTATGATGCTATACAAACCTTTATCTGTCTGCTCGTTTTGCATTTAATGCCCAATTTATAGAAAACTCCGTTAATTAGACATTCAATCTGTTAAACTTTTTAAATTTTCCATTATCTAACACACTTAATAATATAAATAATTTGTACCTTTGCAGCCGATTTAGTCCGTAAAGGCTCAAAGAAGTTGTGGCACGATGCTTGCACGCCTTGCGGAAAAACCCGTTTATATAAATAAATAAATGTACGCAATCGTAGAGATTAACGGTCAGCAGTTCAAGGCTGAGCAGGGCAAGAAGCTCTTCGTTCACCACATCAAGGACGCTCAGGAAGGCCAGACTGTTGAATTCAACAAGGTACTGCTTGTTGACAAAGAAGGTTCAGTACAGGTAGGTGCACCTGCCGTAGAAGGTGCTAAAGTTGTATGTGAAGTTGTAAATCCTCTTGTAAAGGGTGACAAGGTCATCGTATTCAAGATGAAGCGCCGCAAGGACTATCGCAAGAAGAATGGTCACCGCGCACAGTTCACAGAAGTTGCAATCAAAGAAGTAATCGCTTAAATTTAGGAGGAACAAGAAATGGCACATAAGAAAGGTGTAGGTAGTTCTAAGAACGGACGTGAATCAGCTTCTCAAAGATTAGGCGTTAAAATCTGGGGTGGCCAGAAGTGCATCGCAGGCAACATCATCGTTCGCCAGCGCGGTACAAAGCACAACCCGGGCCTGAACGTAGGTATTGGTAAGGATGACACACTCTATGCATTGGTTGACGGCGTCGTTAACTTCCGCAAGGGTCGCAAGGACAAGAGCACTGTGTCTGTAATACCTGAAGCAGAGGCTTAAATTTAATAAAAAAACTATTCCAAACAAACATATTAATCCCAATCCTCATACACTTGAGGATTGGGATTAATGCTTTTTATACATTACTACCCTTCCGTACACTAATAAATTCTTCGTTTTTTATTAGTTTTTATGCCGTAAGAAATATTTTTTATGTAATTTTGTATCTCGAATAAGATAACGAAGAATTTTATAATTAATATTTCAGATATGCTTACACTTAAACTCATCAGTGAGGAAACAGAACGTGTTATCCGCGGTTTGAACAAGAAACACTTCAAGGGTGCTGAGGAAGCCATTAACGAAGTGCTCGCAATCGACAAGCGTCGTCGCGAGACACAGCAGGAACTTGACTCGAACCTTGCAGAAGCAAAGAAGATGGCAGCCCAAATCGGTACTCTTATGAAACAGGGCAGCAAAGAAGAGGCTGAAGAAATAAAGAAAAAAGTAGCTTCTCTTAAAGAAGTGAACAAACAGCTTGAAGAAACAAAGGCACAGGCAGAAAAAGACCTCGTGGCTAAGCTTTGCACTATTCCTAACATTCCGAACGATGATGTTCCGGAAGGCAAGGACGCAAGCGACAATGTTGTCGTTAAGGAAGGTGGTGAAATGCCGAATCTCCCGGAGGACGCTATGTGCCACTGGGATCTTTGCAAAAAGTTCAATCTTATCGACTTTGATTTGGGCGTTAAGATTACAGGTGCCGGATTCCCTATCTATGTAGGCAAGATGGCTCGCTTGCAGCGTGCTCTTGAGGCGTTCTTCCTTGAAGAAGCTCGCAAGAGTGGCTACCTTGAGGTACAGCCTCCTTACGTTGTGAACGAGGCTTCTGGTTACGGTACCGGTCAGCTTCCTGATAAGGAGGCTCAGATGTACCAGTGCCAGCTCGACAACCTCTACCTTATCCCTACAGCCGAGGTGCCAGTAACAAACATCTTCCGCGACGAGATACTCGACGAGAAAGATCTGCCTATCAAGCGTTGCGCTTACTCTGCTTGCTTCCGTCGTGAGGCTGGATCTTACGGCAAGGACGTTCGCGGTCTGAACCGTCTGCATCAATTCGACAAGGTAGAGATTGTACGCATTGACAAACCTGAGCATTCATACCAGTCGCTCAACGAGATGCTCGACCATGTAGAGGGTCTGCTTAAGAAGCTCGAACTCCCCTACCACATCCTGCGTCTTTGCGGTGGTGACATGAGCTTCACATCTGCTATCTGCTACGACTTCGAGGTATGGAGCGCCGCACAGAAGCGTTGGCTTGAGGTTTCTTCCGTATCTAACTTCGAGAGCTATCAGGCAAATCGTCTGCATTGTCGCTATCGCAATTCGGAGACAAAGAAGACCGAGCTTTGCCACACTCTCAATGGTTCAGCACTTGCTCTTCCACGCATCGTGGCTGCAATCATCGAGAACAACCAGACACCTGAAGGCATCCGTGTACCGAAAGTACTCGTACCATACTGCGGTTTCGAGATGCTCGACGATAAGAACTTTTAATTAATTACAACGGAGATTTGAGAGTTAAGATTTGCACGTTGCGAAAGCGTATGATATTTACACGTATAACAACAGGCAGTCGTAGCTCTCAAATTTTTGTTTTAATTCATCTACAAAGCAAACATCAACAAATCTAATCCGTTACTACCTATGAACAAAATTGTCCTTAAAAAGCAACTTTCTGAAAAGGTATTCCTTTTTGAAATCGAAGCACCATTGATTGCCAAGAGCCGTAAGGCTGGTAATTTTATCATCGTCAGAGTTGGCGAGAATGGCGAGCGTGTGCCTCTTACTATTGCTGATGCAAGCATTGAGCGTGGCACTATCACTATTGTGGTGCAGAAAGTTGGATTGTCATCAACCAAGCTGTGCGATCTTAACGAGGGCGACTACATCACCGACGTTGTAGGACCGCTCGGCAATCCTACCCATATAGAAAACTTCGGAACTGTAGTATGTGCTGGTGGTGGCGTTGGCGTAGCTCCAATGCTTCCTATCATCCGTGCGTTGAAGGCTGCTGGCAACCGTGTGCTTTCGGTTATCGCAGGTCGTTCTAAAGAACTTGTTATTCTCGAAGACGAAGTTCGCCAGAGTTCTGACGAACTCATCATAATGACCGACGATGGTTCGTATGGCGAAAAGGGTGTTGTGACCGTAGGTATCGAGAAGTTCATCACTCAAGAGGAGCATGTGGACAAGGTGTTCGCAATTGGTCCTCCTATCATGATGAAGTTTTGCTGCCTCATGGCACAGAAGTATAACGTACCGGTTGAGGTATCGCTCAATACTATCATGGTTGACGGCACGGGCATGTGTGGTGCTTGCCGACTCTCTATTGGCGGCAAGACCAAGTTCGTATGTATCGACGGACCGGAGTTCGATGGTTCGCTTGTCGATTGGGACGAGATGTTCAAGCGTATGGGCACTTTCCGCGATGCTGAACGCGAAGAGATGGAGCATTACGAAGAGCATTTGCGTGGCTTTGCAAAGCAAGAGGAACTCCACACTTGCGAGACTTGCATGGATGTAGAGCCTACAACCGAAACCATCGAAGAACTCACCAATCGCGATTCTGAATGGCGTAAGGAGCTTCGAGCTGCAATGAAGCCTGCAGAACGCAAGGCTATTGGGCGTGTAGCAATGCCTGAGCTTGACCCCGTGTATCGTGCGACCACACGTACCGAGGAAGTAAACAAAGGCTTGACAAAGCAGATGGCTGTACGCGAGGCTCATCGTTGTCTCGACTGTGGAAAGCCAGCTTGTGTAGAAGGCTGCCCGGTTAACATCAATATTCCTTCATTCATCAAGAACATCGAACGCGGACAGTTCCTCGCTGCTGCCAAGGTTCTTAAGAGCACATCTGCTCTGCCTGCTGTCTGCGGTCGTGTATGTCCGCAGGAGAAGCAATGCGAGAGCAAGTGTATCCATCTTAAGATGAACGAACCGGCTGTAGCTATCGGCTACCTGGAGCGCTTCGCTGCCGACTTCGAGCGCGAGAGCGGCAACATCGCTCTGCCCGACCTTGCTCCAAAAAACGGTATAAAGGTGGCTGTAGTTGGTAGCGGTCCTTCAGGACTCAGCTTTGCCGGCGACATGGCGAAGAAGGGCTATGAGGTTCATGTCTTCGAGGCGTTGCATGAAATTGGCGGCGTGCTGAAGTATGGCATCCCCGAGTTCCGTCTGCCTAATCACATCGTTGATGTAGAGATAGAGAACCTGAAGAAGATGGGCGTTGAGTTCCAGACCGACTGCATCGTTGGAAAGACGATAACTGTCGACCAGCTCGAATCTGAAGGTTTCAAGGGTATCTTCGTGGGCTCGGGCGCAGGTCTGCCTAACTTCATGAACATCAAGGGCGAGAATTCGCTCAACATCATGTCATCTAACGAGTATCTCACTCGCGTAAACCTCATGGATGCAGCCAACCCGCTCGCCGACACACCTCTTAATATAGGTAAGCATGTGCTCGTTGTCGGTGGAGGTAACACTGCTATGGACTCTTGCCGTACTGCTAAGCGCTTGGGTGGCAACGTTACTCTTGTATATCGTCGTTCTGAGGCAGAGATGCCTGCACGTCTTGAGGAGGTGAAGCATGCAAAGGAGGAAGGTATCAATTTCCTCACGTTGCACAACCCGATAGAATATATCGCCGACGAAAAGGGCGCAGTGAAGGCTGCCGTGCTTCAGGTTATGGAACTTGGAGAGCCTGACGCAAGCGGACGCCGCTCACCGGTGCCGGTTGAGGACAAGACCGTTACTCTCGATGTCGACCAGGTAATCGTTGCAGTTGGCGTATCTCCAAACCCACTTGTTCCAAAGTCGATCGAAGGTCTTGAGCTTGGCAGAAAAAACACTATCGCCGTTAACGACCAGATGCAGAGTTCGCGTCCGGAAATTTTCGCAGGTGGCGACATCGTTCGTGGCGGAGCTACCGTTATCCTTGCTATGGGCGACGGCAGAAGAGCGGCTGCGTCTATGGATGAGAAGCTCAGAGGATAAGACAATGAACGGATAACAAACAGATAACGAAAAATAACGAACGAAATAAAGGAGTCGGAAACAAGCAACCGGCTCCTTTATTTCTGACAAGAATGACAACTTACGATAATAACAATTGAAAGAAAACACAATGTCAGGATTCTACACAATAATACTTCTAATATTAAGTAACATCTTCATGACTTTAGCTTGGTACGGACATCTCAAGCTACAGCAGACTGGCACGTCGAGCCATTGGCCGCTTATAGGCGTCATCGCATTCTCATGGATGATAGCCTTCTTTGAATATTGCTGCCAGGTACCAGCCAATCGTATCGGCTTTCAAGGCAACGGCGGACCGTTCTCACTTGTGCAGCTGAAGGTTGTACAGGAATGCGTCAGCCTCATTGTCTTTGCCGTGATAGCCAACGTAATGTTCCAGGGCGAATCGCTCAGATGGAACCATCTGCTTGCCTTCGTGTTCCTCGTAGCGGCAGTTTATCTTGTTTTCAAATAAGAAGCCATGCCAAAGACTCCCGAACAAATTCTATACCATACGCTATACAAGCGTTTTCAGAAAGCTCTAACAGACTTCTCTATGCTCTCTGACGGTGACCGCATACTTATCGGTCTCTCAGGCGGTAAAGATTCGCTCTGTCTGCTTGAGATGCTTGCACAGCGACAGCGCATTTACAAGCCACGGATAGAAGTAGAAGCCGTACATGTGCGCATGGCGAACGTGAGCTACGAATCAGACACATCTTATTTGGAGTCTTTTGCCAAAGAGCACGGCGTGAAGCTGCACATCGTGCAGACTGCATTCGACGATACCACTCCTTCTGACAAACCTGTTTGCTTCCTTTGTTCGTGGCACAGACGTAAGGCTTTGTTCCGCTTCGCACAAGAAAACGGCTTCAACAAGATTGCACTCGGACATCATCAAGACGATATTATTCACACTGCGATGCTCAACACCTTCTTCCAAGGCTCGTTCTCTACGATGCCAGCCGTGAAGCAAATGGACAAGATGCCTGTGACTATCATTCGTCCATTGTGTTTGGAACACGAAAGAGATATAGCACAGTATGCTCAACTCCGCCAATACGTAAAGCAGAAAAAGGCATGTCCGCACGAGCGTATCACCAACCGTACACAGATGAGACGCATATTTGAAGAAATAGAGAAAACGAACCCCGAAGCACGCTATTCCGTATGGCACGCCTTGCAGAAAGGCGGAAAACTCGTGGAATAACACGGTCAAATTACATTTCGGTTACAAATAGTTGGCTATAAAATTGCCTGTTTGATAGAAAATTCATACATTTGCACTAAATTAAGAATACGGACTATGAAGTTAGCAATAATGACTAAATCCACTTTCTTTGTGGAAGAAGACAAAATACTTGCAGCCCTCTTCGATGTTGGGTTAGACAATTTGCACCTTTATAAGCCAGAGACTTCGCCTATTTATTCAGAGCGACTATTGTCGTTGCTGCCTGATAAAGCCTACGAGAAGATATTCGTACACGGACATTACTACCTCAAGGATGAATATCGTCTTGCAGGAATACATCTTGATAATGCTGCGGAGCCAGTGCCTGAAGGCTATAAAGGCAAAGTCGGACGCACATGTCGCGACCTCACACAGCTTAAAGAACTCAAAAAACAATCAGCATACATTTTTCTTGGTAACGTTTTTAATAGCCAGTCAGAGCCATTAGAACCTTCTACGTTCACGATGAACGAATTGGAGGATGCTGCCGACAAAGGATTGATTGACAAGCGAGTGTACGCATTGGGTGGAATGAATGTTGATAACATACAAATAGCACGCGACCTTGGTTTCGGCGGAGTGGTTATCCGTGGCGACCTCTGGAACAAGTTCAACATCCACAATCAAATGGATTACAAAGAACTCATAAATTACTTTGAGAAATTAAGAAAGCTTATATATTAAAACCTAACAAATAACAACAATTAAAGATGAGTGAACAAAACTCTTTTTTGGTATTCTCAGGTACAAGCACGAGATACCTTGCAGAGAAGATCTGCGCAAGTTTGGGTTGTCCTTTAGGCAATTTGGTAGTAACCAGATTCTCTGACGGCGAGTTCGCAGTATCGTACGAGGAGTCTATCCGCGGTCGCGACGTATTCCTCGTTCAGAGCACATTCCCGAATTCAGACAATCTTATGGAATTGCTCCTTATGATTGACGCAGCGAAGCGCGCTTCTGCACGCCACATCATCGCCGTTATTCCTTATTTCGGCTGGGCTCGTCAGGACCGTAAGGACAAGCCACGTGTTAGCATCGGTGCGAAACTTGTTGCCGACCTTCTGAGCGCTGCAGGTATCGATCGTCTTATCACAATGGACTTGCATGCTGACCAGATCCAGGGCTTCTTTGATGTACCGGTAGATCACCTTTACGCTTCTGGTGTTATTCTGCCTTATCTGCAGAGCCTGAACCTGAAGGCTGACGAATTTGTTATCGCTTCGCCTGACGTTGGCGGTTCTAAGCGTGCTAACACTTACGCTAAGTACCTCGGTTGTCCGCTCGTGCTCTGCAACAAGACCCGCGCTCGTGCAAACGTTGTTGACACCATCCAGATTATCGGTGACGTTAAGGGCAAGCACGTGATTATCGTAGACGACATGGTAGACACAGCAGGTACTATCACAAAGGCAGCCGACGTAATGAAGGAGGCTGGTGCGCTGAGCGTTCGTGCTTGTGCTTCTCACTGTGTAATGTCTGGTCCTGCTTCTGAGCGTGTTCAGAACTCTGCATTGGAGGAGATTGTTTTCACCGACTCAATCCCTTACTCAAACCGTTGTGCTAAGGTTAAGCAGCTTTCTGTTGCAGACATGTTCGCAGAGACCATCCGCCGCGTTATCAGCAACGAGAGCATCAGCTCACAGTATCTCGTATAATAAACCGTAGATCGTAAGATTTCTATTAGATATTGAGATACGAGTAATATATAAAGGGCAAAAGTAGATTCTTATTTTCTACTTTTGCCCTTTTTCCTGTATATATGCCAATTTATATGCTAGTAACAAGGATCACCCCAAAAGTTTAACGCATTAACATATTTTGCACCTGAAGCAAAGACCGTAGAATCATGTCTATAAACAGAATTGATACAAATACAAAAAAAATCGTACCTTTGCAAGAGATATTTCAGATAACAAGACATTAATAATTTAATTTTAGAAACGAATGATTTAAATAATAACATGCAGATACTATTAGCAAATGCCAAAATTATGTTTGGCAAGACAGACAGAAAGCCACTCTCAACACCACTCTTCCAGACCACAGCCGACATGCTGGCTGCAGAAATGGCAAAAATGAATATGGAGGATTTGGCTCGTCAACTTGATTGCAGTAAGAAGATTGCCACGGAAAACTGGATACGCTACCAGAACTTCGTGGTTGCCGAAAAGATGCCAGCCCTGCTTGCCTACAATGGTCAGGCATATAAGCATCTGCGCGCTGCCACCTTGAGCGAAGAGGCTTTAGAATACGCTCAGAAACATCTCTGGATTACATGCTTTCTCTACGGATTACTCCGTCCCATGGATGCCGTCGTACCCTATCGCATGGAACATTACGTCTCCCTCGAAACCACAAACGATAAACCCATCAACCATTTTTGGAGAGACAAACTGACAGATGTGCTTATCGCGAGCGTGCAAGCTGATGATGGCATTCTCCTGCATCTCTCTACCGAGGAATACGAGCATCTTTTCGATTGGAAAAGGGTATGCAAGGAAGTGACGGTTGTTCAGCCTCACTTCTACATACGACAAAAAGACGGCAGTTTGAAGACGCAGGCGGTATGGGCAAAATCATGTCGTGGAGCGATGGTACGCTTTATTCTGAACAATCGTCTCGTCACTCCAGAGGAACTTAGCGGATTCAGTTATGAGTGTTTTGAATTCGCTCCACAGTTAGGTGACATGACCGTTCCTCATTTTGTAAGAGAAGCATGACGAACATAAGCCATAAGAGTTGGGCGTTTAGGAGAATTTCACCTGCTCCACTTCTTTCACAAGCGAATCCTTTCCGTTGAGCAAGTAATACTTCACTCTTACTACGTTGTTTATCTCGGCGGATCCTTTCACTTTTATATGTAGAGTTTTGCCATACACGGTGGTGTCTCGGCGCGATGGGTAGGACACGAGTTGCAGGAATTGTTTGGTCGAACCGCTACCGATGTAGTACAATCCAACGCTATCTGCAACGATTGTCGTATCTGCCACCTTTGCTCGCGTCTTCTTGTTTATCAAACCAGTGTCGGCAGGTTCAAACACCGAAGACGCAACCGTATCACCCAACTTCGGCGAAGGAGCGAAACGACAGCTTGCAACAGCAAATCCCATAGCAACGATGCACGCAGCAATTAACAATATCGATTTCATCTTATACTTTTTTTAGAATATACCATTGTTTGAATATACATGTAAGGAAGGAGGCTAAAGCCTCCAACCTTCCTACTCCTTCATCGACAGCGATATACGCTGGCGCTTGCAATCCACTTCCGTCACACGCACTACCACATGCTGATGCAGCTTCACAACATCGTTCGGGTCCTTCACATATCGGTCAGCAAGCTGCGAGATATGTACCAGTCCGTCCTGATGCACACCTACATCTACGAAAGCCCCGAAGTTCGTGATGTTCGTCACGATGCCAGGCAGAAGCATACCCACCTGCAAATCGCCTATCTCGTGCACACGTGGGTCGAACTCGAACACCTCAACCGCAGCACGCGGATCGCGTCCCGGTCGCTGCAGTTCAGTCATGATGTCGGTAAGCGTAGGCATACCGACGGTCGGTGTGACATAGGCATCGAGCTTTATGGTCTTCTGCAGGTTCTTGTCCTCAATCAGTTGGGCTACGGTACAGCCTTTATCCTCTGCCATGCGCTTGACGATGTCGTAGCTTTCGGGATGTACGGCACTGTTGTCAAGCGGATTCTTCGCATTCGGAATGCGCAGGAAGCCGGCACACTGCACGAACGTAGCCGGACCAAGACGCGGCACCTTCTTCAGTTCCGCACGTGACTTGAACGCTCCGTTCTTCTCTCTGTACTCTACAATGTTCTTAGCTGTCGTGGTGTTCAGACCGCTGACGTATGTTAGCAGATGGCGACTGGCGGTGTTGAGATTGACACCGACGGTATTCACACACGACTCTACAACCATATCAAGAGATTTCTTCAGCTCCGACTGGTCTACGTCGTGCTGATACTGTCCGACACCGATGCTCTTAGGGTCGATCTTCACGAGTTCAGCGAGTGGGTCCATGAGTCGGCGACCGATGGAGACGGCACCACGCACCGTGACATCCTCGTCGGGGAACTCCTCGCGTGCGGCTTCAGAGGCAGAATAGACCGATGCTCCGTCCTCGCTCACCACGAAGACATGTATCTTTGGGTCAAGACCTATCTCCTTTAAGAAAGCCGACGTCTCTCTGCTCGCCGTACCGTTACCCACAGCAATCGCCTCTATACCATATTTCTCCACCATGCCCAACACCTGGCGTGCTGCGCCACGGGTGTCGCTCTTGGGCGGATGCGGATAGATAGCCTCGAAATGGAGCAGTGTGCCCTGTGCGTCGAGACAAACCACCTTGCAACCGGTGCGGAAACCAGGGTCTACACCCATGACACGCTTCTGTCCGAGCGGAGCAGCAAGAAGAAGTTGGCGCAAGTTTTCAGCGAATACGCTGATAGCCTCTTGATCGGCAGTCTGTTTGCTCGACACGGAGAACTCTGTCTCGATGGAAGGCTTGAGTAGTCGCTTGAAAGCATCGTCGGCAGCCTCGGCAACGAGTTTACTGCACTCGCCGTAGCCACGAACGTATTGCGCCTTTATCTTATCCTTGCATACCTCGTCATTAGCAGAGATGCTCACCTTCAAAAATCCCTCACGCTCACCACGACGCATTGCCAACAATCGATGCGACGAACAACGGCGGAGCGACTCTGAGAACTCAAAATAGTCGCGGTATTTCTGCGCCTCCCCCGTATCCGCTTTAGCCTTCACCACCTTCGAGGTGATGACGGCTTCGCGTCTATACACACTTCTTACCGATTTGCGCACATTCTCGTTTTCGTTGACAGCTTCGGCTATAATGAACTTCGCACCCTCAAGAGCCTCTTCCATCGATTTCACTTCGCCTTTTACGAAACGCTCAGCTGTACGATTGATGTTCTTATCGAGTTGCAGCAGAATGGCGTTGGCAAGCGGTTCGAGTCCGTTCTGACGGGCAATGTCTGCCTTTGTACGGCGCTTCGGCTTGTATGGCAGATATATATCTTCAAGTTCGGACAGCGTCCAACAATCTTCAATACGCTTGCGCAACTCGTCGGTAAGTTTGCTCTGAGCCTCGATGGTAGAAAGTATTGTCTCCTTGCGCTTCGCAATGTCTGTGAGTTTCTCGCGCATCAGCGCAATGTCTGACACCTGCACCTCGTCCATGTTGCCGGTCATCTCCTTGCGGTAGCGACTGATGAACGGTATGGTGCAATTCTCGTCGAGCAACTGTAGCGTGTTCTCCACTCCGCGCTGTGGCAAGCCAAGCGCATCAGATATTATTCGTGTATATGTATTCATCTTGTTTGTTTTATACTACAAAGTTAGTGGAAATAGAAGAGAATACAAAATAGAAATGTGGCTTTTTAGTCAATACTTCGAACTTCTACCTAAGTAAAGTTGATGTTTTATTATCTGCAAGTGGCACTTAAGCATAGCAGATGTGGCACTTAAACACTATAGAAGTGCCACTTAATCACAATATCTAAAGAACTAAAAGACAATATATAGGATTTTTACAAAAGCCTGTCAAATGAAAAAAAATGAGAACAGACCATTCGGAGTTGCCACAATCGTGCATTTCATAACATGAAACTCCGAACGGTCTGTTCTCAATTGTAATTAATTATGTCCACTTATCTTCTTTGTAACATAAGCATCAATCACAGCCACAGCCGTAATGTTCACTATGTCACGTACCGAACTCTCAAAGTCGGTAAAGTGGATTGGCTTATTCAAGCCCATCTGAATCGGGCCTATGATCTCGGCATCCGGGTCAAGTGCCTGCAACATTTTGTAGCTGCTCTGTGCACTACTCATATTCGGGAACACGAGAGTGTTGACATCTTTACCCTTCAGACGTGTGAATGGATACTTGTCATCGCGCAACTGCTTATTTAGCGCAAAGTTCACCTGCATCTCGCCATCGATACACAAGTCAGGGTAGCGTTGCTGCAAATCATCGACTGCCACATGTACCTTAACCGGGCTACCTACCTCGTCGGTGCCGAAGTTAGAGTAGCTAATCATTGCTATGTTAGGTTCCTCGTTGAAGAAGCGTACGGTGTTAGCCGAGAGGCGTGCCACATCGGCAAGAATATGCTCGTCGGGATGGCGGTTGATGAGTGTGTCAGACACAAAGAATACGCCTTTTTTTGTATTAAGGATATGCATTGTTGCAAATGTGCTATACTCCTTACGAATACCAATCACCTCCTTGGCTACCTTGATGGTGTTCGAATACTTGGTGTAAAGACCGGTGATGAATGCATCGGCATCGCCCGTCTCTACCATCATCATACCGAAGTAGTTGCGCTCATACATCTTGTCGTATGCCTCCTCGAAGGTGTAGCCCTGACGTGCACGCTTCTTCGCGAGATGCTTAGCGTATGTGGCACGGCGTCCCTGCTCCTGATCGGCACGCATGTCTACAATGTCAATGCCCTCAAGACTTAGCTTCAGACGCTGGGCAAGTCGTTGCAGACGATCGGGGTTGCCGAGAAGTACTGGATGGCAGATGCCCTCAAGGCGTGCCTGAACGGCAGCCTTCATCATAGATGGGTGACCACCCTCGGCGAACACTACGCGCTGCGGATGCAGACGGGCTGTGTCGTGGAGGTTGCGTGTGAGCTTTGTCTCCTGACCCAGCAGCTCCATAAGATTCTTCTTATAGGCGTCCCAGTCGGTGATGGCTTTGCGTGCTACTCCACTCTCCATTGCAGCCTTGGCAACAGCCGCACTCACCTCTGTGATAAGACGAGGGTCGACGGGTTTCGGGATGAAGTATTTCGGACCGAACGTGAGATCGTTAACGTGATATACCTCATTCACGATATCTGGCACGGGCTGCTTTGCGAGGTCGGCAATGGCATGAACGGCAGCCATCTTCATTTCCTCGTTGATAGCCTTGGCGTGAACGTCGAGTGCTCCACGGAAGATGTACGGGAAACCGATTACGTTGTTTATTTGGTTGGGATAGTCGCTTCTGCCAGTAGACATGAGCACGTCGGGGCGGCTTGCCATTGCGTCCTCGTAGCTGATCTCGGGCACGGGATTGGCAAGGGCGAACACGATAGGCTGGTCTGCCATAGAGCGAATCATATCCTGCGAGAGCACGTTGCCCTTAGAGAGTCCGACGAACACGTCGGCGCCCTTCACGGCTTCCTCAAGGGTGTGTACATCCGTACGCTTTGTAGCGAACAGAGCCTTCTGCGGAGTGAGGTTCGGACGGTCGGCGGTGATAACACCCTTCGAGTCGAGCATCACGATATTCTCTACTTTTGCGCCAAGCGCTACGTACAACTTAGTGCAGCTGATAGCAGCCGCTCCTGCTCCGTTTACAACAATCTTTACATCGGTGATGTTCTTGCCAGCTACCTCAAGCGCATTCTTCAAACCGGCTGCCGAGATGATGGCTGTGCCGTGCTGGTCGTCGTGCATCACGGGGATGTCGAGGGTCTTCTTCAGACGCTCTTCAATATAGAAGCACTCTGGTGCCTTAATATCCTCAAGGTTGATACCACCAAAGGTCGGTGCAATCTTCTCTACTGCCTCGCAAAACTTCTCCGGGTCCTTTTCAGCAACCTCGATGTCGAATACATCGATGCCGCCATATATCTTAAAGAGCAGACCTTTGCCTTCCATAACTGGTTTACCGCTCATTGCTCCAATGTCGCCAAGACCTAATACGGCGGTGCCGTTTGAAATGACGGCGACAAGATTACCTTTGTCTGTGTACTTATACACATCGTCCGGATTCTGCTGAATCTCGAGACACGGGAAAGCTACACCAGGAGAATACGCCAAACTAAGGTCGGTTTGGGTGTGGTAAGGCTTGGTCGGCTTCACCTCAATTTTGCCAGGACGTCCACTTTCGTGATACTCCAATGCACTTTCTTTTGTGATTTTAACCATTGTATTAAATAATTATTAGATATAGAATTTCACCGCAAAGTTACTGAAAAAGCTTGGATTAAAAGCATTGCTTAAAAGATTGTTTCGCCCGTTTTATTTAAAATAACATAAAAACTCGCAACACTTTGAAAGTTTTTTTATACTTTTGTGAAAAATTATTGCGATATTCATCATATTATAAACAAAGATTTATGCACAAGGAAAGTTCTCAAACATGCTATAAGTTGGAATTGCGCAACAGAATACTAAAGGCTGCTATGACAGAATTTTTACACAAAGGCGTGAAGTCTGTAAAAATGGATGACATAGCAAATGCTCTTGCTATATCCAAACGCACGTTGTATGAGATTTACTCTAACAAAGAGGAGCTTTTGCTTGAGGCGGTGCGTATTCATGAGGAGGAGTTCAACGACCACATGGTGCAGTATAGCCAAAACAAGAATCATAGTGTGATGGATATCATTATCGAGTTTTACAAGAAGAAACTACTTGCTATTGCGGACGTATCTCCTTTATTCTTAGTTGAACTACGCAAGTACAAGCAGGTTGTAGCATATCTCGAACAGTTAAATGCTGAACGCCACAACAACGCCTTGCTATTCTTCAGACGTGGTGTAAGAGAGGGGTTCTTCCGTTCGGACATCAACTTCGACATTATTCTTAAAACAAGTTCTGCGTCTGCCAACTACGCTATGGAAACCCAAATGTATAAAGAATATAGCATAACTACAATCATGCACAACACCATTTTCCTTTATCTGCGCGGTATTTGCACCACGAAAGGCATAAAGGAACTTGACGCTGCAATCGCCGAATAAGCATCATATAAAAATTTAATAAAGCCTTAGTAAAACATTCATACACAAGAATGTACGTACATTTACCAAGGCTTTATTTTGTATATAAAAAAGTACAATTTTATCTTTACAAACGCGTCACCGACTTCACTCCCTTCACGGTGCGCAGCTTCTTCAACAATGCGTCGAGCTTCGACGTGTCGTCGATCAGCACGTTCAGATTGCCGCTGAACAGTCCGTCGTGACTGTCGATGTTTATCGACTTCATCACAATCTTTTGCTCCTTAGAGATGATGCTTGTGATGTTGTTCACGATGCCGAGGTCGTCGTTTCCTACAACGCGCAGTGTGATGTTATACTGCGATGTTCCCTTGCCGCTCCATCTTGCTTTCACTATTCGATAGCCGAAACGCTTGCGCAGTTCGGGAGCGTTCGGACAGTCTTGGCAATGTATCTTGATGCCGCCGTTCACAGTCACGAAGCCGAATATCTGGTCGCCATAGATAGGATGGCAGCATTGTGCCAGCGAGTAGTCCACGCCTTTAAGGTTGCGGTCGATAACCAGCTCGTCGTCTGACGACTTTGTGCGGAAGCTGTTTGCATTATTGTCTTTGTCAAGCACAAACTCTTCTGCCGAACGTATCGCAGCGCCCATCTTCTGGTTTGCACCGTGTTCTTTCTCGGCTATGTATCCGTCCACAACATCGTTGATGTCTATCTTCTCGTCTACGAGTTGTCTGTAGAAGTCGGAAGTCTCCTTGAAGCCCATCTTCGAGATGAGATGGTAGAGCACGCTCTCCTCAAGTTCTATCTTTCGGTTCTTGAACTTGCGCTCGAGCATCTCTTTCGCAAACACTCCGTCCTTCACCTTCAGCTCCTTCAGCGCAAGGCGTATCTTCGACTTTGCACGCGAGCTTTGCACGATGTTCAGCCACTCCTGCTTCGGCGTCTGGTTGTTCTGCGTCAGAATCTCTATTGTATCGCCCGAGTGAAGCACCTCTCTGAACGACACGTTTCTGCCGTTTATCTTGCCGCCGACGCACTTGTTGCCGACGCCTGAGTGTATGTGGTAGGCGAAGTCGAGCACGGTCGATCCTTTCGGAAATTTCAGCAGATCGCCTTTCGGCGTGAACACGAACACCTCATCTTCATACAAATCCATCTTGAACTGGTCCATAAGCTGCAAGCTGTCGCCTGCTTCGAGTGCTGCTCGTATGTTGTTGAGCCAATCGTCTATGCCCGAATCGCCCTTGATGCCCTTATAGCGCCAGTGCGCTGCCAGACCTTTCTCGGCTATCTCGTCCATGCGCTCGGTGCGTATCTGCACCTCCACCCACTTCTGCTCCGGACCGAGCACGGTTATGTGCAGACTCTCGTAGCCGTTCGACTTCGGCACCGAGAGCCAGTCGCGCAGACGCTTCGGGTTAGGCTGGTACATATCGGTGATGAGCGAGTAGGTCTGCCAGCATTGCATCTTCTCTTCGCTCAGCGGCGAGTCAATGATGATGCGTATAGCGAAGAGGTCGTAGATGCCCTCAAAACCGCATTGCTGCTTCTTCATCTTCTGCCATATCGAGTGGATGCTCTTCGTTCTGCCCTTGATATGACTCTTTATGCCCATGGCGTCGAGCTTCTCGGCGATAGGCTTTATAAACTTCTCTATATATGCGTCGCGAGAGCGCTTCGTCTCGTTCAGCTTCTCTTTTATCATATAGTAGGCATCGTGCTCAAGATACTTCAGGCTGAGGTCTTCCAACTCGCTCTTCAGCTTATAGAGGCCCAGCTTGTGTGCCAGCGGAGCATACAGATAGCTCGCTTCTTCGGCCACTTTCTGCTGCGCTTCGTTGTTCTCCGTATCGCGGATATGGCGCATAAGCACCACGCGCTCCGATATCATAATCAGCACCACGCGCATGTCCTCGGCGAACGAGAGCAGAAGGTTGCGAAAGTTCTCGCTCTCTATCACCGGCGACTTGCGGTATAGCTCATGAATGCGTACAAGGCCACGGATGATATGCGCTATGCTCGCACCGTATTCCTTCTCTACCTGCTCGATTGTGAGACTCTCGTTCGCCACACTATTGTATAGCAATATCGACAGCACGCAGTCGCGCTTCATGCCTATTTCCTCAAGCTCGAGCAGAGCCGTGCGAAAACTCATAAGTATAGGGTTCAGCCCGAAAACATCTCTATTTATCTTATTCTCTTGGAGTTCTGATTCGATTTGGGCACGTACCTTGACAGCATCTTCTTCCGCATACTCGTCACCCATCAGCGACTTCAACTGCTCGGCTATCTCAAGGAGCGTTGTCCTTTCTTCGTCTGTAAATTTGAACTTTTCTTCCATAATTACTATGTTGTAAAAACATTTAATATGAAGACAAAGGTAAAAATAAAATCTGACAAACAATAGCTTTACACAATTGTTTATTCGTCATTCACAGAATTTATAATTAATTTTGCATATAAATACTAATCTCATATATAATAACAATGGCAAAGATAAAGATCGAGACACCGAAGGGCGACATCATCGTGCGCCTCTACGACGACACCCCGAAACATCGTGACAATATGCTGAAGCTCGTTGAAGAGGGCTTCTACAACGGAACGCTGTTCCACCGCGTCATCAAGGACTTCATGGTGCAGGGCGGCGACCCCGACAGCAAGAATGCGCCGAAGGGAAAGCAGCTTGGTGCAGGCGGCCCCGATTACACTATTGAGGCTGAGTTCACACCTACACACTTCCACAAGCGCGGCGCTCTTGCTGCAGCACGCTTAGGCGACGAGGTTAACCCCAACAAGGAGTCGAGCGGCAGCCAGTTCTACATCGTGCTCGGCGAGAAGTACAACCAGGGACAGCTCAAGCAGATGGAGAAGCAGATGAAGCAGAACCAGGAGACCATCACCTTCAACGACCTTGTGACCTACTACAAGAAGGAGATTATGGAGATGCGCAAGAACCGCGACCGCGCCGGACTGCAGGAGATGCAGGAGCGTCTTATGAAGGAGGCGAAGGAGATATGCAAACAGAATCCCGTTGGCTTCAGTGCTGAGCAGTTGGAGGCTTACACAACCATTGGCGGCACTCCGTTCCTCGATGGCGAGTACACCGTGTTCGGAGAGGTAGAGGAAGGACTGGACGTTGTAGACGCTATACAGAACGCCGACACCGACCGTGCCGACCGTCCTACTGAGGACATCGCCATGACTATCACACGTATTGACTAACAATCCATTATGACACCGACAGGAGAGAAAGCACTTACCGTATACAAAGCAAGTGCGGGTAGCGGAAAGACATTCACGCTATCCGTAGAATACATAAAGTTGCTCATCAAGAACCCGATGAGTTTCCGTTCGACACTCGCTGTTACGTTTACGAACAAAGCCACTGAGGAGATGAAGACACGTATCCTCAGTCAGCTTTATGGTATATGGAAGCAGCTCCCGAAGTCGAAGGATTATATAGAAAAGATAAAGAGCGAACTTGGTGTGACCGAACAGTTTATGTCCGATCGCGCCAAGATCGCTCTTTTTAATATTGTACACAACTACAGCTACTTCCGCATCGAGACCATCGACTCGTTCTTCCAAAGCGTGCTGCGCAATCTTGCACGCGAGCTCGACCTCACGGCCAACCTGCGCATCGAGCTTAACGACCGACAGATTGAGAGCATCGCCGTCGACGAGATGATCGACGAACTGGGCGAAAAGGACGAACTGCTGAAGTGGATTCTCGGTTATATAAAGGAGAACATAGACGACGACAAGAACTGGAACGTCATAGGCTACATAAAGTCGTTCGGCGAGAACATCTTCCGCGAGTTCTACAAGACAAAGAGCAAGGAGCTTAACACATTGCTGCACGAAAAGGGCTTCTTCGAGCAGTACACCAAGCGCATCAGAACCATACGCGACGAAGCCGAAGCGGAACTGAAAAGCGTTGCGGCGGAGTTCTTCGAGGCGCTCGAAACGGAAGGCGTTGACATCACCGACCTCAGCTACGGCAAGTCGGGACCTGCCGGCTACTTCATCAAACTGCAGAACGGACAATACGACGAGAGCATCATCACGGGCAGAGTGCAGAAGGCGCTCGACGAAGGCTCTGCCGACTGCTGGACGAAGAAGAGTGCGCCGCCATCGCTGCGCCACTTCGCCGAGGATACCATCGTGCCGCTTCTCGAAAAGGCAGAATCTACACGCCGAAGCAACTGGAAGATGTACGCTTCGGCGGTGCTCACGCTGAAACATCTCAACCAGCTGCGCCTGCTCAACAGCATCGAGCGGAAGGTGCGCGAGATGAACGTCGAGGCAAACCGCTTCCTGCTCAGCGACACCCACACCCTACTCCATTCGCTCATCAAGGACACCGACTCGCCGTTCATCTTCGAGAAGATAGGCTCGCATCTGGAGAACGTGATGATCGACGAGTTCCAGGACACGAGCACCGTGCAATGGCAGAACTTCAAGGTGCTGCTCGAGGAGTGCATGAGCCACAGCGAAGAGCACGGCAACCTGATTGTGGGTGACGTGAAGCAGAGCATCTACCGCTGGCGTTCGGGCGACTGGCGTATGCTGAACAACATCAAGGGCGAGTTTCCGCAGATGAGCGACATGCTCGACATACGCACGCTGACGCACAACTACCGTTCGTCGCGCCGTGTCATCAACTTCAACAACGCTTTCTTCGAGCGTGCCGCCGAGATAGAGTTCAACGACCTTAAGGAGTGCTGCGGCGAGGACGACATGCAGCTTGCCGAACAGCTGAAGAGTGCGTATGCCGACGTGTGCCAGCAGGTGCCCGACAAGCGCGAGGACACCGGATACGTACATATCGAGCTGCTTCCGCAGGACGACTACACCGACATTACGCTCAACAAGACGGTCGAGACTGTAGACCATCTGATAGAACTCGGCGCCGACCCTTCGGACATAGCCATCATCGTGCGCTCCAACAACACCATACAGCAGATTGCGGAGCACTTCGCCTGTGTGCGTCCCGAACTGAAGATTGTGTCTGACGAGGCTTTCCGTCTCGACAACTCTACGGCGCTGAACATCCTCGTAGCGGCGATGCACTCGCTGACGCACCAGGACGACAAGCTGACACGGGCGTACATCGCAAAGGCTTACCTCACGAAGGTGAAGGGCGTAGACCTCGAAGCTGCCAACCGCATGGTTTCTACCGAGGAGGGCGTAGAGGAAGCATTGCCTGCCAGCTACCGCGACCACAACGACGAACTGCTCCAGATGCCTATCTACGAACTTGCCGAACGTCTTTACAAGATATTCAGTCTTGAGCGCATCGTGGGCGAAGACGCCTACGTATACGCTTTCTTCGACTGCCTCACCAGTTTCCTCACCTCAAACACAGCCACACTCGACGACTTCGTTGAGGAGTGGAACGAGAACTTCGCGTCGAACACCATCCAGGCACGCTCTATCGACGGCATTCGCCTTATCACCATACACAAGAGTAA
>ENA-ORMJ01000220-ORMJ01000220.1-human-gut-metagenome-genome-assembly--contig:-NODE-220-length-45463-cov-3.635174_pt1 | contig 45463 bp, 33 predicted proteins | sample MGYA00242100_ERZ508989 | MGnify/ENA primary metagenome ERZ508989 (study PRJEB26280, sample SAMEA2531403) | human gut metagenome | biome: human gut; feature: human-associated habitat; material: faeces...
TCATGAAGGCATCTGCATCCATCATATCTTTCGCCGGATCTGCATTGTAGGGGCTGTAGTCAAATCCCCGGTGGAAGGACATGGCGGTCATATTGCCGATTGTGCACAGCTCGAACCTTACCTTGTCCTTGCCGATTGCACTGTCCAGATACTCCTGCACCGATGCCTCGACCTCATCCTTGTCCATTGTCTGCAGGTCATATATTTTACCTGCTATAAATATTTTCTTACCCAATTGTTGAGCACTATTTGTACTTTTATTTTTCATAATTATCTGTTGTTTAATGAATTAATAAATTTATATTATCCAGCGGGAACACACCATTCCGTCATATAACCGTTATATTTGTCAGTTCCGGAATGTATCGTTTCCCTACGCCGTATTTCAGTTGATCCAATCCACTACAGTATCTCCCTTATAACCTTTTTCCCAAACAAACCAGGCATAAGCGATAGCATTCCCGTTTGCCTGAGCTGCTGTAAAATCCCCACCTTTGGCAACAACAGCACGGGAAGAAAAGACATGGATTTTTCGTGGTGGATTGGTCTGAAAGAACGGTTTACGTCTTTTTCCCTCCAGGAATGTCAGCTTCAGGAACATGGCTGCTTTGGTTCCTTCATCCGATATATCCAAGGCTTTCTCTATAAATTCCAGGGCTATCTTATAAGGAGGGTTGGTAATGATAGCTCCATAAAGGTTTTCGGTGGCTTTCAGGAAATCAACGCCACCGGTACCATAACCCCGGTTTATCAGGTCAGTGGAATAAACCTCCTTGCCTAATTCTATCATCCTTTTAGACAGGTGCCCCATTCCACAAGCAGGTTCCCATATAGTATCAGGAAACTTCTCCACCTCGAATAACCTGTCTATGGCTTCAGGGAATGTAGCATAAAAATCATGTTCCTCCCTTGTTGTATCAGAGTGGTTGGACGCTCCGATTGTAGTATATATTGTACTTTTCATAGTTAACCCATTGTGTTTGTCGTTATTATCTATGCTGCTATAATCTTTCCTCCCCACTGATCGGCCATCGCATCCGCTATTACCTGACATAAGGAGACAGTATCACTGCCGGATTCCTACAGAGTCTACTCCAGGAAGGAGTAGCGGTAGGTTTCATCCTCTGAAGGCCTGACACTGCCGGTTCCGGATACCACACCCGGATAGTCCCCGGCGAAAGTATAGCATTTCCGGGCTGACGATGTCGTGCTTCCGGAGGATATCGTGAAAGCGTAGTTCTCCGCACCCGCCCCGAGGGAGGAACCGTAGTTGAGCCTGCATTCCACGATGACAGTGGAGGTGACTTTATAACTGGCGGATGCATATACGCTGTAAATGTCATAGGCACCATCCTTGCTTTGCCAGCTGTAACTCAGATGTATGAAGTTGACGGACTTGATATCTGCACCCATCTGTTCCAAAGGGACGTTTATGTTGGCAGAGTCTGACTTATAACTACTAGTAGAACCACTATAATCAGATGTTTGTGTCTGTGTCAATTCCAAATTACCCTCTCGACTTGATGTACTGCTATTCGCACCTGCTGTTACAGAAGTTCCTGAAACAGAAAATCCAGTTCCACTACTTATTCTTCCGGAATAACTTGACCAAGTAGACCAGGAACCTGCACTTTCATCAGTCAGACTCCCATTGGTATAAGTCAATGTAACCGGTCGTTTCCTGGAAGTAACTGTTACAGACTGCGTTCCACCATCTGCGCTGAAACTTAATGAGGCAGGACTTACGGAAAATTCATACTGATATTCAGTTTTTGTAGTTATATCTACATACCTATCTTGAGTTAAACTGGCGGATGCTGATGGTTTTGTTCCGGTAAGATCGGAAGTATAGTCACAGGTAACTGTCAGGGTTCCGCTTCTTCCGGATGTAGTGCTTGTATTGGAAGTTACATTGACAGTGACTGTACCTCCACTTTGTGATCTGGAAAATCCTGCTCCACTAATGGAAGAACTGTAATTATTTCCTATTGTACTCCAAGAACCCCAAGAAGAAGATGTTACCGGTTTGGACCTTTGTTCAACAGTTACAGTAAAATCGTGGGAACCTGCACTGGATGAGAAATTATGAGAACTTGGAGAAATTGATATTCTGTAATCATAATCAGCCGGTGCACCATCCTGACTTAATGAGACGTAAGCTGTATCTCCGGCATTGGAAACTGTAACAGTACCGGTATTTGCACTGAATGTTGTGTTACTTCCTTCAGGAGTCACTGTATTACCTGAGATAGAGAAATAAGAGCTTCCTGAAGTTATTGATGAATTATAGGATGCAGAATATGAACTTCCATTATTCTGCCAGTCTCCCCAATCTCCCCAGGTACTACCTCCATCATATGAATATCTATATCTTATTTGATCCTGGGCTCTTGACGTTACCGAGAAGGACTTTCCGGACGTACTGCCATAATCCCAATTTAATGATGTAGGAGTTGTAGAAATGCTATAGACTGTCTGAGTATCACTTTGACTAAGAACACCTGCTTCCTGATCAATTTCAACCCAATCAATAGCTCCTCCATAAGATGCCGTAATTCTGGTGCTTCTTTCCGCACCATTGTTAACTGATACCGTTAATGTTACAGAAGTTCCAGAGCCGGATGATAAGGAGAAACCGGAAGTATCGGACAAACTCAGTGAAGGAGTTCCCGTATCATTTGCTGAAGATGTTGAAACCGAACTCCAAGTATGTGTACCGGTTCTTGTCGCACTTGCCCTTACTGTTGTAGTACCACCCTCCCTGGGGAAATTTGTTCTATCAGCGCTGACAGACACGTTCCAGGGGTTCCAGGATGTTTTTTCAATCCTATTCTCAGCCTGACTGACATCAGCGTTTGATACTGGACTGGATTTACCGTTCATCGTGATAGTCAGTGAGACAGTAGCCACAGTAGTTTGACTCGATACAGTTGTACCTTTAGATCCAATATCAGCCAAACCACTCGAAGAATTTACGGTTGCTGTTCCTGAAGTTCTATTAAACGTTGGAGTTCCACCGGATGTAAGTGTTGTTGTTTTTCCGGATACCCAATATACAGTCTGTTCGTAGGAGTAATCAGGTGTCGAATTACCTCCGGCGGCCGGGATAACTGTAGGATAGCTGAAAGATTTGATTCTTGGATTGCCATAACCATCTCCATTCGGTTTGATGGAATCCGCATTTTGTTTATGAGTTGCAGTAACCGTTTTCTTAGGATCAGAGCCGAAAGATTCTGATTGGGTCCATGTAATAATACCATTTTTCTCCGCTCCACCAGGATTGGAGGAATAACTGACTGTATCACTCGCGGCGGTCCATGTTCCGGAACCTGAATTGGAACTGGTATACCCCACATCTGTCTGTGACCCCTCCACATAGATACGGTTGCCCGCATTACTGTGACTGTACTGTCTCTTATACGAGGTCACCGTGAATTTCCGTGAACCTCCCGCCGCGGATATGGTAGCTGTCGCAGGAGTCACGGAGAAAGTATATTCCCAGTCAAGACGCTCGATATGGTCTTCGGGAACAAGCTGGTCGGCCGCATAGGTGTAGCCTTTCTTTATATGCAACCCGGCCGATTCAATCTGACTTCTTGTAGGACACATCATCGTATCTCCCGTGAAAGAGCCGGGTTTGAGTGTGTTACAGAAGTCCTTTGTCGCTATTCTGAAATATTGTGCCATCTTGTTATTTGTTCTTGTTTTGATCCATACATTATAGTGTAATTATGCCGCCATTTTTCCTCCCCACTGGAGAGCCATCGCATCCGCTATCCCGGGGAAAGTCTTGCTTCTCAGTTTTCTCCTCTCTTCTGCCGACATGCCCGAGAAGAATATGTCAGTGAACCATTTAGGGGATTTGTTACCATTCTTTGCAGTATAGACCTCACCTTTCCCGACTATATTTGTCGGTACCAAGAGAGGCAGGTTTTTCAACCATAGACAGGTCTTCTTGCTTGCTTCATGACCGAACTGCCAGGGTTCTATTATCTGGTCGGGCTTTCTCCATCGGCTGCTCATTATGCCTACCGGATTTTCTATAGCCAGTCTACTCACTCCAATCCTTGAAACATCCATAAAGAACTGAACAGCCTCTTCACGGTCTTTGGCTCTGTCGGGGAACTTCGGATGGGGTCTTCTCTGTTCTGTCGGAAGGTTCTTATCGTCGGGGTGATAATACCATCTTGCACCCGAGACAGCAAGAAAAGTGCAGGGTGGATGGGCTATGACCAGATCCCAGTTACCGTCAAGAAAGTGTTTGGTACCATTCTCTAAAGTTCCCCCACGATTGGCGATTACATCAAACATATCCCCCTTGAAATGATACTCGGGATGACCACCGCTGCAATCCTGAAGGTCACAACTATAGGCGTTATGACCCAGTCTTCTGAAAGCCAGACATACGGCCTGACTCTCTTCACATGCTACCAATACATTCATACCTCTAGAATATGATTTGCATTAAGATACGATCCGAATAGCATCTCAGGCCTATATGCTCCACTGTCTGCCCCGTCTCTTCAAACAGTTGGAATTTATAGAACCTGATGAAGCTTGTGATGCCAGTATAGAAATTCTTCCCGGCAAAACTCAAGGGATAAATCATCGGGTATCCTCCGACTTGTTGTGGCTGGAATGCTCCTATTCCCACTCCACTTATTAAGGCCATGTCAGCGTCAAAAATGATTGGTGCGTCGGGAGCATAGTCGAAGTCCCTGACAAAGAATATCCTGACCTCCTTCTCGCTGATTTCCTTTATTCTGAATTGCGCCATTCCGGAAGTGCTCTCGTCCAATGACTCCTGTACCCGTGATTCGATTTCTTCAATACTCATATCGGTGTTCAGAATCTCACCGTTCGCTATAAAATAATTCTTCATAATGTTGTAGGTTTAGTTTTTTGTGATGTGATTGTTAGTGTGATATTCCAATCCTTTTTCAGATAAGAGACAAGACCGGAATAGGCGTCAATCCGTTTTCTTTCTCTATGCATGATTGATAAAGCTTCTTGTAGGGTCAGATTGATGCAGAGACCGGTTTTGAAAGCGTCTCCATATTTCTGTCGGAGCGCTTCAATGTCTCTTTGGTATTTTTCAGGGATAGGTTCGGATGATACCGCTTTTTCGATGACATCAGGTGCGGTAAAAGTATCCTGACGATTGGGAATAGGCTCCCGCTCAACTCCCAATAGTTGGTTTATGAACTCTTTAAACATATTGCTGTGTGCCATTTATGTTTCAGTTATTAGGCGTTGGGCTGGTTAGGATAGCAAAAACGCGATTTGGAAGAGAAGAAGAAAAAATAAGAAGAGCGCCGTTGACCATATTCAGATCTCGGACACCCTTCTTCATTGTGTGAGTATTTGTTTCTTCGGCAATAAGGCTTTGGGAGGATGCTGGACGTTGGGCTATTATACCTTATATATAATAGCGCTCCAGACATGAAAAACGCGCGCCATTTCCAGTCATACTCTAATTAGTGTATAGGTTATTTTTCAGTTTTCAGTCATGGAAGGATGGCAGGACAGTGGCCGGTTTTGTCGTCCTTCCTTTATTAATATCAAAAATGGTGGTCTGAAAACTGGAGATTCTTATATGTGTGAAAGTTAAATTTAAAAATTACAGTAACATGAAGAGCAAGAAAGAAATTGTGAGGAAATCAGAACTCCTCGCACAAGTCAGAGCCGACCTCAAGGCATGGGAGGAGGCGGAACCCGACTTTGACGACAACTACTTCGACGAGTCGGACGTGATATCATACTATGAGTTCCTGGTCAATAAGTACCGGGACGAGTGGGTCATAATCGACGATACGGAAGAAGGAGGCGGCGATGAGGGAGCTGTTTGACATCACTCCCCATTCCACGGGCCCCGGTTTCAGGATGAGGCTCAAGACCGGGGAGATAGATGTTCCGGACAGGCAGGGAGGGTATATAATATCCTCCGGCTGCGGTTCGGGAAAGACCGAGAGCATCAAGAGCCTGATCCGTCACAAACATGATGAGGGTATTCTATATTGTGTCGATACCAGGGACGAGCTGGAAAAGATGTTCGGCTGGATAGTGGAGAACCTTGTGGTGGAAGGGGTATTGAGGATGGAGGATGTGATGATCATATCCAGTGACCCCGGGAGAGCCGATTTCCTGGGGCAATACAGGGACAACCCCGGAGTGCTCATGGAAAAGAAGGTGATTCTGATAACTCATGTACGCTTCTGGACAGACCTGATAAACCATTTCCTCATCTATAAGCCACAGAAGGAGGTGGCACCGTTCGACGGTGACTTCAGGACGTTGATGGGAAGGGATGACCTGAGGGGATATGTCATCTTTGACGAGACGCCGACCTTCATCAATCCCTTTGTGGAGTTCGACAGGAGCATGCTGGGGATATTCGGAAAGACCGATGAGAACGGCAATATCGTCTGCAAGCCCCCTGAAGAGCTGGGCCGGTATTATGACCTTTTCATCAGGGGCGGAAGGAACGACCTCTTCAACCAGGCCTACAGGATCAACCGTATGAAGCGTGACGTGGTGCTGGGGCTCATTCCAAAGTATTATGGTTCATGGGTGATGTCCGATACCGACAGGGTGGGCATTACATTCTATCCGGTTGACCTCTGCCCCGAGAGCATGACAATCTCCACGCATATCCTGATATTCGAGGGGGCGGGCAATATCCTTTTCAAAGGCTCCACCCGCTTCACCCTTCTGGATACGGAAAGCAAGTACAACACCGTAACGGATTTCAAGAGGATGGATTTCGGACTGTCCAGAAAGTGTTTTGATGAGGCGGGGTTCGGCACATTCGTAAAGAGGACAGGCAGGCTGATAGACAAACCTTCCTTGATTGTATGCTGGAAGGATATAAACGGTGACGATGACGGCCCGGGAAAATCCGGATATGCGGAACGTTTCAGGAGGTTACTGGTTGCCGAAGGTGTCGATCCCGGGTTGTTCACCGTCACCTATTATGGAGCGACCGACAACAAGAGCACCAACTCATACAGGGATGTTGAGCAGATTCTCCTGTGTGGTGACTGGAACCTTCCGAACACCGAATCGGCAAAGATCCGGAGGGCCTATGGTACCTCCACTGACCCGCACAGTCAGAAGGACTGGTATTTCTCACAGCTCATAACGAGGATAGGCATCAGGAAGCATATCGAGGGTGAGGTATATACGGTCTGGTATACTGATGATTTTGACGGGAGGTTCATAGAAAGGATGGACGCCTACTTCAATGAGAACAGGATCATAGGCAAGGCTTCCGTTTCTCATAATGACTGGGAAAAGAGGCTGGACGGGATGAGGATCAGGAGCAACATTAAAGAGGAGATCAGACTGTTGGCCAGGTATGACAAGGATATGCAGAGGGCTATGACCATGGATAGTGAATATACGAAGGAGGTTACTTTTGCCTATCTGGAGATGATTGGTATAAAAAGAGGCAAAAGAGAAAGGGGAAGATATAAAGCCCTGATTGATGTTCTGAAGACTATGGGGATAAATCTGGTGATAGCATAGTATATTCCGGATTCCTTTTTTACAGTGAAGGAGCTAAGATAAGATTTATTGTGACAACCCCCTATTTTTTGATGGACATTCTAATATATATAGAGAAGTAAAAAAAAGGGGGTAATGTAGTAAATGAAAGGAGTATATAATGGAGAATGAAAGAAGAGACCTGCTTCGCGGTCTACCAAAGTGAGAGGAAAGAATAAACAAGAATAAGAAATATCCTTCCTTCTCTCACTCTGAAAGGATACGAAGTAGCCTCTCTCTTCAATCCTTCATCAACCGTTTCCATAGCTCCTTTACTGAAAAATAGTGGTTCTTCCTGAGAGACGAAGATACTGAGAGGACCGGCTTTCTCCCGAAGTAAAGCCAGGTCCGGTCTCTTGGGGAGGTTCACGGTACAATAACAATCTAAAATCCAATAACGATATGATAAACAAAACAATCAGCTACTACTTTAACTCAAGCGATTCAAGAAGCAGGATCCATTATGACTTCGACCACATCCTTGAACTTATAGCATCCGATCCCAAACTTTCCAAGCAGACAGACATGGTTAGAAAACAGACGACAGAAAAGGCCTACAAGGAAGAGAAACACAGACTCCCCATGATAGCCCCTTCCGGAATATTCGACTACAGAAACGATGACCCGACCAGCCTGCGCCAGTATTCCAATATCCTTGTGCTTGACTTTGACGATTTCGGGTCACATGGGGCTGCGAGGAAGTTCAAGGAAAGACTCATTCAATATGCCAATCCTCTCCATCTTTACGCGGTATGGTTCTCCCCGAGTAATAAAGGTGTGAAGGCGGCTATGGTTCACGACAACACCGACCCGGGGTATCATTACAACCTTTTCCGGCAGGTGAAGCAAAGGTTATATCCGAGGACTGATGAATTCGATAAGAGTTGTCATAATCTCAGCCGCACGTTCTTCCTGAGCCATGACCCTGATGTCTATGTCAACCCCGGGAAAGACACGTTGCTTCCCTACCACTTTGAATATGACCCTTCCATTCCCGAACCGGCAGTGAAGAGTTATAATAAGGGTGGTTCAGGCGGCAGTTTTATCCACACGCCGGAAGAGATTGAAAGGAATAGAGGTTTTCAGAGGTTATGGAAGGACAAGACACTGATTAACTACATGGACAGGAAATGGAGAAGAGAGTATCCGGACAGTTATGAGGACGGCAACAGACACAGATCCATCCTCTCACGGGCAAAATGGTTATGTCGGTACGGTGTCCGGTATGATGCTGCCTTGAACTATCTCATCGGTACATTCGGCAGGCATGGTATCTCTGAGGATGATATAACGGGAATGGTGATCAACAACTATAATGCGAACCGGAAGAATTTTGGTATATCAAGGATGGAACTGTATTCAAGGAAGGAACGGGGAGTGGTGTACAGGAATCAGAAACTGAGGGAAAAATCGCCGTTTCAAATATAGAGCAGAAGAGATGAGCCTAATGAAGGCCTGTCTCTTGCATTTTCCTTATTACGATACGAATCAACGTGAAAAACCAATCCCGTCCTGCCAACTTCAGAAGAACGGGAACGGTTAAATTGATTGTCATTCTGTTCACCTCCTATCTTTTCCCTGAACCGCCACAATCAGGACACTTACCCGAACCATGACAATACTTGCATTTTCCACGTCCGTTACAAGCGGTACAAGTAATGGTCTGCCCCAGATTGCGTATAACGCCACTGCCGTTACAGTAACCGCATTTGCCTGAACCGTGACAGTAGTATTTGTCAGCAGTACCACTCACTGACGAACATCTTCCTGAACCCTGGCAGCGTTTACACGTCGAGCTCCCTGTAGAACTGCCGGAAGATGATCCGTTATAAGAGCCTACATCCCCTTGATATGTGTTTCCTCCTGTTTGACCACCGTTCATTGTTCCTAATGCCTGGCCTAGCGTACCAAGCGCATTCCCGATATTGCTCCATCGCTGACTCCTGCGCTGGGCTTTTACACTTTTGAGGTTCTTCTTTGCCATGTCATAGTTCGGATTGGCTTGCAGCGCATACTCATAGCATGCCTTGGCATTCTTCAGGTCCCCGAGGCTTTCATACAACACCCCAAGATTGTTAAAGGCAAGAGCCTTGTAGCCATAACTATTGTATGGATCGGCTTGAATGACTTGCATATACCTGTCATACTTTGTCTGTGCCTCCGTATCGGGGGTGTTATAAGCCTGTTCAAACAGTTCCTTTATACCTGTAGTCCGGGAAGGGGTATTATCCATTGAGGCATATGAACCACTGGCATCGGCATTATATTCACTCCATTTATGATAACCGCTGTTGTCTTGAACATTGAATTCCCCATCTGAGTAAAAACAGAATTTGAAAATTGGAGGTATAATCTCATTCCCATTAGTGTCACATACTCCTTTTTTCCCATCTTTTGTAGTCAGAAACCAAAAGGGGGCACCATCTTCACCGCCAAGTAGGCAAGTATCATCATATTTACTGTTGTCCAATATTTCCTTGCCTTCTTGTGTATAGTATTCCGTCTTGTAAATGACTCCCGGTTTGTCGGAGTGATACAATCCCAAAAGATAAGGTGAACGGTATTGAACGGAAACATATTTCTTGGATAAAGGGATGAGGTGTTCTCCATCGGTTGCCTCAGCCCCGTCAAATCCCCCCGATGTCGTCCTATACCATTTGAAGCCATCCTCTTCTGTCATCAATTCTTTTTTTACCTCCTGCGCAATGGAATAAACACTTCCCCAGGCAATAATGAGAAAAAACATCAAAAGTTTCCGCATAACTCAAAAGTTTTCAAGCCTCCCAGTTACCATGAGGGCAGTTGATTGTCAAGAAGCGTGGAACTGGTCTGACACGTCCTAAATGCAGATTGCAGAATTGCCTTTGCCAGCAGATGTACCCGGTCCACACTATACGTGCGGACTGTCAGCCTCTCTTTGCTGACAACAGAAATTTCCCGCATCTCCATTTACAAGTCAAACATGACGCCCCGTTATTTCATCAAGTCGATGTGTCCCTTACGAAACACGGTGCAAAAATACACATTTCACGACATTTGGCCGTCTAATTCTCTAAAAAAGTTAATTTATGCGGTTTTGACCGAAATGGCAAGAAAGGACAAGGAGTGGCTGTATAGGAATCAGAGGTTGAGGGAAAAACGGCTCTAACAAGTACCAGTGTGGCATAGTGAGATAATAGGGAGGTAAGCTTGGATACTTTCCTATCATTTTCTCTTCTTGACGGTACAAGAAACATACCATAAGAATTAATATGTTCCCGGGAAGTTTTGTAACGTATTATTGCCATAACCATTAATCAGATCTATACTTCAGAACACAAAGACATGAAGAAATTCGTAGAGCTCAAGACCATTGAGAAAGGGAACGTCCTTGTCAATGTCAACCATATAGTCAGTATTGAAAGCCTGACGGATGACACCTCAAGAGTACTGCTTGTCGGGGGTGGTAAAAATTCGACAATACTGTACTATACCATATCTGAGAGTGCGGAAACAATGAAAAGGAAATTATGGGAACTATTGCTGTAGCAAGGAAGGAAATCCTGTCATCACTGAGCCGACTTTCATATAGTCCCTACCCGAACCAGAGAAGAAGAGAAGCAGGCATGACAACCGGAAAGATGGTATAATACAGTTAATATCCCAATCTTTTTCGGGAGTTTTCCGATATCCGGTTAGCCAATATGAAGAGCGCGGAAAAACTCTCGAGACCGTAGCATACCCCTTGTCCTGCTCCGGTATGTCTGTAAACCATGAGGCATTTGCTAAAAAGTGGCATTTGCCTTCACTGGTCATATAATAGGGTCTCTCTTGACAATGTATTTTCGTATATAGTCATAACCCGGGACAAAATTATTCCCGTATGAGTTTCCGCATAATTTACCCAAGGATGTAAAAAGGCTTATCCGACCACCATTTCTACAGCCTCCATCACAGCCCGGCCTGACTCCAACCGGAACCAATACCATAGCCAGAGCAGAATCCCGCCCAGCCAAAGCAGAACCACATCAATATGGTCCACCCGCAGTATCCGGCTTGCCAGTGTACAAAAAAGTACTCCACAAAGCACATGGGAGGCCACCATGGTAACAAGCTGGTCGTTGGCCATTCTTATCAATACAAAAACGCCTATAGCAGGAATAAAGGATGTATAGTCAATAAAATGTTGTCTGTCATCCATGATACAATATTGAAAATGAAAGTTACAAAGATTGTGAATTATTCTACAGAACAACTCTCCACAATAAAAATACCTGAGGAAAGCAGGAAGAGCCATTGTTGCAATAAAAGTAACTTCTCTTCTTTTTTCTAGGGCAATTTAGGGATGTACCTTGAGTCTACGGGAATGATATATAGACTCACTTCCCGATAATCCAGAGGCATTTTATCTATTGCCCGGAACATTTACCCTCGTTTTATGTTCTATCCATCCAAGCCTTCCGGATAATGGTGCATAATGGTTACGGTTACATCTCTTCCCGATAGTGTCATCATATCCTGGAAGGCTTTTTATTTTTATAGAGTGAGAAAGACAGTCCGATTTGAAATTAGCGAATATCCTCACGGACCAATAATATTCCCGGGCCGTGTTTCATCGTCAGCTAAAAATCAAAACGTTTATTGGTCAAATATCCTCAAAGATAAGGCAGCCGGATGAGATAAGCAAATACCCGTCCTATCATCACTGGCAGAACGGGCATGAAATACTACTCGAATATCGTATCCATATATTGAGATGAAAACCGGATGGATACACACAATACATAAGGGCAGTCAGCAAAAATGAAACAGTTTATTATGATGATTTATCCTCACGGAAAAAGCACCAACCCAGCCCGCCCTTGGATACAACCTCTATCAATAACTGTTGCCTGTAAAATTAGAACATTCGGATGGGATATACAAATGAAATCATACAAAAAACTCCCGTCCTATCATCACTGACCGGACAGGAGATGAATTTACTATGTTATGTGTAGTTACATGTTGAGCGTAAAGTTAATAATTATTGTTTGAATTTTCATTATGGCACGGTACAAGAAACAATATGCCCCATCCATCACCGGACAGAGCATATCGACAGTAGTTCTATTGTATAAAGAGAGAGCATTTCGATGGCACAAAGATAATACGAAATCAGGATATATCCACCGCCGCCGTACATTTTCCCCACTAATACCTCCTTTGGCTACATAATAGAAAACGGAGTGAAGATATTCAAGTTGTGTGTGGGGGGGGAGAGGAAACGGCGGCAGGATATATATTTTTATCGGTTTGTCCTTGAGAGTCATGTGTATTATCTGTATTTTTACCAATAAAACACCTTAATATTTATATGTTTATTCTGAAGGGATTTCTGTCTGTAATAGGATGGGAACTTCTTTATTTCTTGATTGGATGGAAGATAGCTAATGAAAAACTGTTACCCCCTATTTTTCGATGCACATTCTAATATATATAGAGAAGTAAAAAATAGGGGGGGATATAATAAATGAGTATATAGAAGAGTAGACCAGCTTCGCAGTCTACTAAAGTGAGAAGAAGAAAATAAACAAAACAAATCTTCTCCCTCCACTCTGGCAGGGTACGTAGTAGCCTCTCTTATTCAATCTCTCATTAATACCAACCACAGCCCCTTCATTCAATTCCAATTCCTCTCTTCTCTTCGGGCTATTCTTTATTCAACAGGCCAGAAAGAAAAGGTAAACAGTAAACATCCCGGTCTCCCTTATCCTTTACCTCCTACAGCCCGAACTCCTTTTTCAATCTCCGGACCATAATTACATCCACTCCCTCAGTCCCGGCTATTATCTTCATTGGGCCATCATCCGCATATTCTCCCTCTTCAACTTACACACATAAAAAAACGCGCTTTTCAAACGTATCCTGATTGTATAACTGATTTACAAATCGACAGAAACAGAGACCGTCACTCGCGTGACGGCCAGGGAGAAATTCACATCCAAGGAATTGAGAGACAAGGGCTGTCGGAGTTACATTTAGAGGCTCGTGGATATTATTGTCAAGGATAATGCACCACCCCTAAACAGACCTCTGTTTCTTGTACTCATTATAGCTTTTATAATTACCCCGCTCGGAACCGAACAGATTTCCATAGGTCCGGTAGGCTTTGGAAACCTCCGCCTGAATTTCATGCAAGGGAGAGCCTGCGGGAATAAATACGCTTTCCAGATATTGCAACGTTTTTACACTTTCAATCCCTGCCCTGCATAAGACCGCCGCCTGTTGAAAGATGGAATTTCTGCGATTTCCAACTTGATAATTCTGTTTGTATCTGTGAAATTTCAAGTCGCATATATTCAGAATCTGTTCATCAGTCAGTGAATTGACCTGTGAATTCAAGCGGTTGATAAATGATTCTGCCACTGTCGGCTGATGGACTTCAAAACGGCTTATCCCCGAAGGTACAGGGTTGTTTTGGTCGCCTGCCCGTTTATCGTCATAATCAGGATTATAGCGGAAGGGATAATCCTGTGCATTGTCATTCACATACAGATCCGGGTCATGACTGGCATAACAGGCTTTGGAATACTCCCGACAGGACCGGTCTACCTCACAGTGGTAATGAAGCTTGAAATGTTCAATGACCTGCGCGTAGCAATTCTCATATTCTTCCGGTGTCGTGACCGGTGACCGGACAAGCACTTTCAGACCGTCCCCGCTAGGACTCGTGAAATATGCCAACACCCATGGCTCTTGTGAAAGTATGTGCCTGAGGTATCGAAGTTCTTCCGTTGCCTTATGGTCAATATCAATGCACATGACTCCGGATAATTGTTGCATTCCGGCTTTGTTCCTTTGCGAGAATATTCCTTGCCACATGATTACTTGAAGCCTCTTTTTTAATTCGGAACGTCGGGAGGGATCTGCCCGGATTAACCGGATTTTTTCTGCAAGTTGATGGTTTTGCCCGCCAGTCCTGATCGACCTCAACAGGGATTCAATCGTTGCCGTCTGCCTTGAAGTGGTATCCAGAATGTTGCTATACCACGACACATATTGTTCCAATTTACTCATATATTCTATATCCGTTATTTTCTTTCCCGTCAATTACGACTTTTGTAGGATAGGACTTTGGGAAAAACATCGTTATCTGTTTTGCAAATCCTGTTTTGGCCAGACCATTTTTTTGATAGGCCGATTGCAGGATGGCTTTTAGAAGTCTGTTTGTATATTCCTTGCCGATCAGAATTGATTTCCTAAGTTCTGCGGCAATCCTCTCTTTGGCATTCAGAAAATCCAGCTCCGAATCCAATTTTTTCCTGTCATAGTTCAAATTCCGTATAACCTCCGGTCCTAAAACATTATAGTACTCTTTATAACGGCTTGGAATATCCGGGCATGCTTCAGCCCATTGCCGCAGTTGCTGGCTGCTGAGCCACCCTGAGGTATATATCCTGATCCTGTCGTTATAAGTCGGTGCCTTGTCAATCTCATTGAGGAATCGGGCAAGCATCGGGTCAAACCCCTCATAAAGGTCCCGCGCAACTATCCGGTTGTCTTTGAGCAATGCGAGCAGGGCATTCCTGCTTCTATATTGTTTCTTGATGTCTATGGCTCTCAATTCTGCAAGTCTGACCAGATGGTTTATGCCTACCTTCCGCTCTCCGCCGACATCTTCGAATACAGTCAGATAGTTTTTTCCATAAGGCCTTTTTCCTGTCTGTGCGTCCTCGACAATATCAAGCACATCCGGATCCGACACATTCTGATAGTATTGAAAAAGCTTATATGAAACATCCGTCTTGTGATTGATAGTATTCGTTGCCTCATTTAAATCAATGTCCTCGGCATCCTTACACTTATAATAGTACCTGATTTCATCCCGGTAAGGATTGGAAAAGGTCCTGCAACGGCCAATGATCTGAACCAGGTCAATGGAAATGTCAAGGCTGAGATTATCCCTGTTGGAATCGGAGAAAATATAGACACACGCACAGTCAGAATGCAAGTCCGCTCCTTCAAAAGAACATCTTGTGGCGAAAGTAAAGGTCCTGTTTTCTGTCTTATATTCATCCCTACCCGGGAAGTGACCTATCTCAAAACCGATTCTTCTTAAGTTCTTTGCATTTTCGTAATTGTCGACACAAATAACCCGGGTATCATCAGGAGTAAGTTTGTTGTCCGCAATGATTTTGAGGATGTCCGTCATACTGTTAAGATAGAACACCGCCTCTGTCGACGGGTAGGGCGCATTCATCTTTTTCTGGAAATAGCCGTCCTGCCGATAGTCGTTTATTATATCCCGGACGGTTTGCCTTGTGCTGCCCATTTGCCGGATAATGGGATGCACATATAATAACCTTTCCGGTGCCCAGTCGAAAGACACATAGGTCATATCTTTAAATACAGGCACTTCATCAAGATACACTTCGTTCAATGGAGTTGCAGTGATAAAGATGCAACGGTTTGGAAGCCTGCCAAACAGGTTGACAATTTCCATAGACTTGGCGCCTTTCATCGGTGCGTCGGTGAAGATGCAGGTCACTTCATCCCCGACTATCGTGAACAGGTCTATCAGGTTCCATCGGGCCAGGCAATCGGCCACTTCACCCAAAGAGTCATACGTACACATTATCTTCGGCACATCCCTGACCCCGTCGCGTATATAGTCCAGCAGTCTGTTCCTGGAAATGTTCAGGTCAATGGTCGGATCACTCCGGTCAAAGTAATATGCGTGTCCGGTCAATGAATCCTTTGTCTTGCTGGTAATCAGCTCTCTTCTGGGACTTGCAAGAATGACCGGTATAGTACAGTCTGTAAGATAGTAATTTGTCATTCCACAGCCACACACAATCTTGTTTACAATAATCTTTTTCCCGAACTGCCTCAGTGCCACGTCAAGGCCGGGCCACTGGGAAAGATAATGTACGTTCGGAATTGATAGTCTTTCTTTTTTCATTTTTTCTGAATTTAATTTTGTACAACCATACTTTTCTTATTATTAAGGGAATCAGTGGATTTGAAAGTCTGTATTCCTCTATTTTTTTAAAATTTACTATAATAGAAGAGGTAGAAAAAAGGAGGAGGGACATCGCTTCGCTCAAAACCCCAACAGTACAGGATGAGAGAAAATGTGTATTGCGGGGTTTAGGCTGACGCAGGAAGCCTGTTCCTTCCCTTCAGTTCTCTCTCTTAAAATTTCTTTTACACAATGCTCTGTAAATGACAATGTACGATATCCTTATTCCCGGATTTAATATCATTGTAAGCGGGCTCTTTGGGGATAAGCTCATAAAGATTAGGCTAATGAGATTTCAATTGTCAATCCCCTGAAAAAGTTATCTGAACCGGTTCGGGCCCTTGACTTAAAAATGTCATACTTTTGCTTATCGGAAGAACTGACATCACTCTCCCGTACAATCCTGCCATTTGTGGCACTGTAATTACGATAAGACCTCATTTCTTCTTTTTTTGTCTTATAGGTTTCCATAATGGATTCTATATATGGAATCGTATAACGCCCAAATATATCCAGCGTCACGGTACTTTCTCATGTTTAAGGTTCACGATGGGACTTGACCTCCCTTTTTGTCATTCAGGACGCAGTCAGGAAGCCCCAGAATGGAAAAGTATGACAATGATGTAACCAATGCGGAGACCGTTTGAAATGAGCCAGTCTCTGTATTGTTATCAGTCTGAAATCATCCGGTAGTCTTGGATGTTGAAGGCTACAAATTACAGGCCTCCTCTGTGTTTTTTTAATCACTTGAATGGCAATATGCTATAATGCATGTGGAATTTGTACCCTTTTGAATTTGTATCCCTCTGTCAAACCTTTACAGTGTATATCTTTCCACCGGTACTTCCGGCACTATCGGCTGACAGAGGGAACCATTAAATGACTATACCGACCGGTCCTATATATCATTTGCGGTCAGCCGAAGGTAGACTGTATATCAGTTATACTACAGATCAATATCCACTCAAGCGGCGTGAGCCTACAACTGACGAAGAAAGAAAGATATGTAATGTTTTATGCAATTTTTTTCTTCTAAATGAGGAATATACCTTAAAGAGAGTATGATTTCCAGTTAAAAAAATTGATTGATAGCGTTCCGTTTACCCTTTCAATGATGATTTGGGAACTGGAAAGATTGATAATACGGAATGGGTGTATTATTGTCAAACTTGTCACTTATTCTTCCGGCTGTATATCCCCCAAAAGGCAGCAAGAGAATTGGGATTTTATTCATTCTAGCCAAGGTATGATTGCTATAAATGAAAATATAGCAAATCGGACAATGCAATCTTTCTGTATAACCGAATCACTGTCGGATGAGTTGACAGAATGCATCACTTTTTTTCTCTATAAAATCTATTCTATTTAAGTAATAATCCCAATTTCAGGAAAAAAAGTTGATTTTGGGATATAATAATTTTCTTTCTTTCGTTTGTTGTAGGCTCACGCCGCTTGAGTGAGTATTATTATTAATTACAATAACTATGATACAATGGGCTTCCAGTTAACTTTTGTATCTCACCGTCTGGATAATGCATGAATGATGAACCTTGCCTTCTTCCTCCTGGCTGAATTGGAGTACTTATACATTGTTCCAACTTCTCATTTGTCCTGTACATATTGTTTTAGGAAGTATGGTTAAAAGTGTATCAGTATAAGCAAGGATCCGATAAACCACTCCCATAATCCTTACAATAGATCCGGTTTAAACCAGGCTATATATGTCTCCCATTAATATTGCGAGATAGTCCTTACCCCGATGAATGGAATGAAAGAGTAATGTTGAAGAGCTGATATGGTTACTTCACGGCTATCATCGACGGGCAAACCTATGACAGTGCCGGAAAACAAGTGGAGGAAATATAAACCTCTCTCCACATTACTTCAGGCACGTCTATCCATTGCCCGTTCATCTCCCTTGCCTTGTGGAGTATTAAGGTATGAAACTGAAGGGATATTATCATTCAGCCGGTAAGGATAAATACTTAATACGAGGGCTGGTCATAAAGAAGCGATGAATATAGGATATGGTTTGCTGTCAGTTCATCATTGGTAGAAGGGTTATCTCAGTCAGTATGGGAACTAATCCGGTAACTGGACTCTGTATTGGCCACTCATCCACCCTATTCATTATTACCCGTACGGATTTGGGATGAAGTGTTGATTATATGGCTACTTGGGGAATGGAATAATGTAAAACATTTTATATGTCATATAATACTATGTGTGTTCTGTAGGTCATGACAAGCCGGTCTTTTTCGCTATATTTATATCATGTATAGGTGGGTAACGTTTTACGCACTCTAAGGATAGATAGTTTTTCGTCACTTAACCAATTAATATTCAATTCAAAAAGTCGTATCATGTTGTATTTTCCAAGGAGCCGTATTTTGAACGTTTACCCGCCTGAAATATAGTGTTTACCCACCAGCGGATGATATTTCCCCCCCCCTGAAAAAAGAAAAAGGACACCTTTCGTATACCCTCCTTAGAATATATCATCTCAAACCGTTTCTTCTCTCATATCTTTTGAAAGCATTTTTTACGCTGTCACGGTCCACTCCGATCAGCCTTGCTATCCTCCCGTATCCCAACGGCTGGCCGTCCGCACCGGGAGTATGCCATAGAGGATACCAGCATTCAACCTCCTCGTCCGTCAGCTTACGTCTGAGGGGTGAACCGGCCATCTTCTCCATCTCCGGATACGCCCCCTTATAGTACCTGCAGAGAAAGCGTTCCATACAGTGGTCGGCAACATATACAGTCAGCCTGCAGACCGCCTTGCGCAGCTTCGGGTTGTCCTCTCCGGGTTCACCGGCGAGCATGTGCAGTACAATGGCGCCATGGAAGGCAATGGTGGCCATGCGGAGGGAAACCCTTCTTCTCATCACATCCCCCGTCTCCTTCTGGCCCTCAATCCAGTTGCCCAACGGGCCATGTACATAGGAGAGGTCGGTCCTGTATTCAGCGGCGGGAATGTCGATGCCGTCCTCCGTAGTCCTGAAACAATGCAGCTCACGCCACCCGTCTATCCGGTCACGCATTCTCTCAAGCTCCACACCCTCCGGCAGGTCGAATTCAGGATTGGACCGTCCCAGTTCAGGAATCACACAGAAACAGATACGGGAAGCGGTGCCGTCCTCATACTCCTCTTCCTTGAAGAAACGTCCGACAGCTCCCGGAGTACCGGTGAAAGTGTAATTGAGACAGACCGGAAACACACCACGGGATTCATTGCGGACATGCCTGTTGTCCAGGGAGATGCACTCGTTGGAGAACGCCTTACGCAGGATGTCACTGGAAAGGCCGCTCTCCTTTCCGAAGGACTTGCGCACGGAATCAATCTCCGTTTCCATCATATAAAGGCATACAGCCTGATTGCCGGCCACGATCTCCGCAAACCTGGACTTTGATGTCTCGATGCCTATTGTCTGGACAATCCGTCCGGGACTGTCACTGCCCGCCTTTTCCCTATCCGACATGACCACTCTCCGGAAGAGGTCCTGCTCATACACATTCCTGAAAACACTCTTTCCGGAACCCTGCTCGCCCTCGACAACCACCTGCAGGCTGGGTGAATGATACCGTCCGTCCAGATATCTTGCCCGTACATTTGAGAAGGCCAGCGCACCGTAGCCACCGAGCAGATGGAAGAGCATGGCAGGCCTGAAACCTTCAGGACAGCCGTCAAGAATGGTACTGATGTGGGGAATGGCGGAGTGGCACGGCATGGGGAATTCCCGGTTGAACCATTGCAGCCATTCTCCAAGACTGACATCTTCGTGTGCGGCCTGTCCCTCACCCGTTTTCTTGCCCATTGGACTGAATTCACGGTGGAGTTCAAACAGAGCGCGTGTCTCGTCAATCCTTACCCGACTGAACCCTTCTGCTTTCCGGATGTCAAGGTCGCACTGCTGTTCCGCCTCGTCCTTCCTGATCCTGCTGTTCTCGCGTGCCTCATCCTTCTTGAGTTCGCTTTTCTGTTCCTCGTTGTCAATTCTGACCTTTACCAGCTTCTTCCCGATTCTGGGCAATACGAACAGCCCGACTACAACGGTGATACCGACAACGGGACCACCGATTTTCCAGAAGGATGCGACGGTACCCTCATAGCTCCCCCTTACTCCCCCCAGTCCTACACTCGCTCTCGCTTTAATGGTGGAAGGGGCACTTGTTTGTGATATTTTTCTACTCATAACTAATATGATTTTTTTTAATTGATAAATCTTGTTTAATTACCGCATCGTCCGTCGGGACTGTCAGACAGACCGGAGACTTCATGGTTTTGACGGCCTGCCTTCTGTTGACATCCGCCAGATGACGGTCCACAGTTACCGATGATACGCCATACATGGCGGCGATTTCCCTGTGCGTCATCCCCTTCTTCGACGCCATCATATTCCATGCTCTCACCATGCCACGGGTGACTCTTGTCCTGGTCCTGGTACGTTTGGTAGAGAGGGGAACCTGTGATGGTACAACCTTTTCCGTATCATTCTCCACCTTATCAATTACGACAGGTCTTTCCACTGTCTGACCGTGTTTCTTTACGGCCCTCTTATAGACCGATATACCTGCAAGGCCGACGACAGCCATGCCAAGTTCAATTAGGACTATTCTTTTAATGTTCACGATATTAATAATTTACTGTTTATAATAATACTGCTCAAATCCGATACCCCGGCCACCACCGGAGAAAGACAGCCGGCATGCTTTCCCTCATGTGAAAGCCGGAGAACGGAAATGCGTCATTGTCGGTGACAGGCCTTCATCAGTTCCAGAGCGAGGTCGGCATCAACTACGATGAGGCGCCCGTGCTGCACTATGGCACTGTCAAGGATACCGCTGCTCTTGATACGCTGGGCAGTGGAGACTGAACAGCCGAACAGCTTGGAAAGACCGGAAAGGCCGTATACATAATTCCTCTTGACGGAAGGGGTACCGGAAGACAACGCCTCATGCTCACCGGTATACCCGCAGAGTTTGAACACTTCGACAAGGTCGGAAACGGTAGCCTGGAATAAAGGCTTGTTAAGCATATCAGCTATGTTATTTTCATTTTTCATATTCTATTATTTTTTCTCAAATAAAACAATCCGATCAGGCCTGAATCACAGTGGCAAATATAGAGATTATCCAAATATATCAAGCTGAAATACAGCTATATAATAGATATAATAGAGCTATCAGGAATAGCAGGAATATAGCAGGGAAATAGCTTAAAAATAGCAGGGATAATTTGCAGGAAAACAAAAACTCCCCTTGTCCGGGAAGGGACAAGAGGAGTAAACAAAAAATACAGAGCAATGGTTTCAGAAGAATGAGAATCCGGAAAGAAACACAAGAAGGAATTTCAGCCCCTCATCCTTCTCATTCGTAAAATGCTCATTCGCTTCTAGCCCGGGAGAAATCTTGCCGCCATTCACAAAACCCTTATCATTGCGTAATCCGCTAAAATCATCCGAAAGGTTTTCGTTCAACTTCGGCGCCTTGACAAAGAATTTTTTGGCTTTTTTCCATTTACAGTTGCAGGGGGCACACACAATTCCTATGAAGAGGGCAAAGCATCTGGAGGAAGCAATCCATTCAATGGGAATGACACTCTCAGGGGTCTCCCCCCTGCCCGTCAATACATAAGTAAATTGCTCAAGAGATGTATTCTCATGAAAGTACTTGCCATGCATTCCATCGAACAATTCCTTGATAAGGGCATCGTCCAAAGGAAGGCAGAAGGTGGAAGTGGAAAGTACAACGGATGATGCAACGGGCTGTCGTTTACCCGAAAAAGTCCCCCCGGAGACTGGATTTCCGGATGACTGGAGACCCGCTGTTTCGGGATCTTGAGAGACAGATGAACCGGAAGCGGCGACCGTATCCTCTGACGAAGGCTCACGGGATGTTTCCGTATGATTGTTTTCGGAAAAACGCACGTCCTCTTTATGGGGGCTGCCAGCGGGATTGATTGTAATATTCGTGGTATTCGTCACATTGGTCCGGTTTACATAGACTGTAGTATAAACATTCGCATGACAACCGTTTCCCTCAGAGGTACGACTTTTGCAGGAAGAATCATCCGGAGAGGATGCCTTGGAAGTCTTGGAATCAGGCACAGCGGACAGTTTATCCCATATCCCCACACTTTTGATAATCCAAGCAGTGCCTACATCAACAGCGGCATCAAAAACGAAGTCGGTTACTTTCCCACTTACTTTCCCTAATGCAGTAGCAGTAGCAAAAGAAAGCCGTCTACTCGCAGTGTATAACATGTAGTTACATGCATTGCGGGCAATATAGCCAAATGCGGTTCCCATATCTTTAGATTTTTAGATTTATAAAAACGGTTACCGATTGTCGGAAACCGCCCCAAATATAGGAAAAAATATAATTACAACATATCGCTTGCACAGTCAAAACAACTAAAATCATACATTTTACGGCCTATTCAAGGAGTTTTGGTGCCTTACAGCATCCAGAACCTGCTTCAATTCAACCGGGCTGAGGGATTTCAGAACTTCTGTCAGGTCAGACCTATCATCAGACGGAATATCCAACAGCCTATTATTATATGACACCTGCCGTTCATAAGGGAAAATGTCTATGTAACGTGCGGTTACACTTTCATTATGAGAATGCCCCATACTCTCACTGATATAGTTAATTGGTACACCGGCATGAGTCAGATTGGTAGCAAAAGAGTGTCTACACCATGTACTACTGGGAAAAATCTTCCACCCCAAAAAAACGACCAATTTCTTCATACGGTCTTGAATATTGCTGTTCTCCAATGCTATCATTTTACGAATGACCGTTTCATCAGTCTCACCTTTCAATATAGAAGGGAACACCAAAGCACCTTTTTCTTCTGGAGCAGCAATTTCTGACAAAATATTCTTTAAAGGCTCAATAATTGGAATCACGACTTCACTATTATTCTCACTTCTATCTTTAGTTTTATATCGCATAAATTGAAAAGCCTTTTTACCGCTAATATAATAATAATCATTATATCTCAACCGTGCAGCATCTGCCAAATTAAAGCCATTACACAAATACTGTAACAAAAATAAACCTAAAGAAAAATGCACCTTTTCTCTATAAATCTTCTGCCACGATTCTGGGTATTGCTTATTAATAAATATTTGATACAACTCCGTCATCTGTGCAACATTCAAATATTCTTTCTTCCGCGTATTACCTATAGGTATAGTGATTAAAGTTTTATCTTTACCAAATGGATATTCTTTCTCACTAAGGAAACCTCTCTGAGTACACTCATTCCATACAACCCTACATGCCCTCAGATATATTCCAATAGTCGTTTTCGTAAATCCATCATTTTCCATACCCTTAATCCATTTTTCAATCAAAGTCTTAGATACATTAAAGCCTGATATCACGCCAACATACTTGATAAATGATTTTTTTGCTGTTGCATAACTATCCGCAGTTCCCACAGATCTATTATTAATAATATCATCCCAAATTTGCAGAAACGAATCTTCTTCATTTTTTCCAGTCAATCTGGTCATAATCATAGCCAAACTTAATTTAGCAGTTTTATCCAAATCCTGCACTATATCAACATAAGATTTGAATGTTCGTTCTAATTGCACTTTACGTTCAAAATTCGTTTCCTTTTCATTTTTTGTGCTAGCTTTACGGCCAGTATTCTTTGCTCTACAAATAGCATCAAATTCTTTTTCTGTATATTTTTCCCCCAATGAATAATACAGTCTTTTCCGATCTATAGTAAATCGTAAAGCTATAGGGTATTTATTATCACTCTTTAGGTGCCTTCTATCCAAGACCAAACTTATTACACAAATACCAACCTTATCATTAGTTAAACAACTTATATACTTTTTACTTTTTCCAACCATAGTTTTCCTCCTTTATACATTTAAACAAAATTCTAGAATCACTCATCTGGGAACACAACGGGAACACAAAAGGCTCCATTTTTTAAAAGTCAATTCCAATCAGACGGTACCACAAAAATAGCAAACATTTGATTAGCAAGCAAATATAGAATGCAAGAAAAATCATAAGAAATCATCCTAAATGATTCATAATCATGAGGTCCCCGGTTCAATCCCGGGTCCCGCTACAAAGAAGATTTAGACTGTTAGGAGGCTTCCACTCTTGGCGGTCTTTTTTGTTTTTAATACTCGTTTTTTACTATGGTTTGTTTTCAAATTATAGTAAAAAGGAAAATATGAATACAAACAGTTGATATATGGATAGTCCTCTTGCATTTTAAGCCACTAACTTTGTGTGCAAATATCAAGTGACTATTATGAAAAGACAACTGTTCACATTTTCCTTTCTGTGTCTGCTTGCACTAGGTACAAGAGCACAAGATACCCTAACCTTGGAGGACTGCCTCAAAATAGGTATCGAAAACAATTTGTCCTTGCAAAGCAAACGGAAGGAAATACAAAAAGGGAAATACGGCATCTCTGAGAATCGAGCCAAACTACTGCCCCAAATCAATGGTTTTGCCAACTATAACGACAATATCGATCCACCCGTATCCGTTACCGATGGTTCAGCGTATGGCAATCCCTATAATGTAACCCAAACTTTGCAATACAACGCCAACTTCGGATTACAGCTGCAGATACCACTTTATAACCAAACACTCTACACCACTCTGTCCATAGCTAAAACCATGGATGAGATGAATCGCCTTTCTTATGAAAAGGCAAGAGAAGACCTCATCCTTCAAATTAGTCAAATGTACTACCTAGGACAGGTTACAGCTGAACAGATTATTTTGATAAAAGCCAACATCACTCGCCTAGAAGAGTTGAGAGATATCACTCAGGCCTTCTATGACAACGGTATGGCTATGGAAGTAGATGTGAAACGCGTCAACATCAACCTGGAGAACCTCAAGGTGCAACACGACAACGCACAAGCCATGATGGAACAGCAACTGAACCTACTGAAATACATCATCGACTATCCGGCAGAAGAAAATATAGCACTGGTACCGGTGAATACAGAAATGATTACGCCCGCAGCACTCACCGGGCTATCTGAAACACTATATGAACTACAGCTGCTGCAATCACAGAAACAACTCGCAGAGCAACAAAAAACAATAGTCAGCAACGGTTACATCCCCTCCTTGAGCTTGACGGGAAGCTGGATGTTCTCTGCCTATACGGACAAAGCTTACCATTGGTTCCATTCCGGCCCTTCCAACCATTGGTATCGCTCCTATGGAGTGGGACTCTCCTTGCGCATTCCCATTTTCGACGGACTGGACAAACGCTACAAGATGCGTAAGGCAACCATTGACATAGAGAACATCAAACTCGCTCAAGAGAATACCCGAAAAAATCTTCAGACACAATATCTGAATGCTACCAATGACCTGATGAACAGCCAGCGTAACTTTAAGAAGCAGAAGGACAATTATCTGCTTGCTGAAGATGTATATACCGTTACCATGGACCGTTATCGGGAAGGAATCGCCTCAATGACCGAAGTGTTGCAGGACGAAATGCGGATGAGCGAAGCCCAAAACAACTATATCAGTGCCCACTACAATTACCGGATAACCAATCTGACTTTGCTGAAGCTGACGGGACAGCTGGAGACGTTGAGCCCCTCAATTCATTAAAGAGGAAGATGAATAGAGCCCGTATTCAAGGACGGATGTATATATAATAATAAGTAAACAATATAATATAGAAAATATGGAAACAAAAGAGAACAATAACACCGCAAGTACCCACCAAGAAAAAGCACGGAAATTGAAGAAGCTTCGCCGTTGGCAAATCGTTGTCAGCCTATTAGGAATAGCTATCCTTATCTGGGGAATTATTCAAGTGGTCTGCCTCTTTTTGAACTACAAACGGACGGAAACCAGTAATGATGCACAGATTGAACAATACATATCTCCCGTCAATCTGCGCGCATCAGGATATATCAAGAAAATTTGTTTCACAGAACACCAAGAAGTACACAAAGGAGATACCTTACTTATATTGGACGACCGGGAATATAAAATCAGAGTCATGGAAGCTGAAGCTGCACTCAAGGATGCACAAGCCGGTGCCACAGTCATTGGTGCCACACTACAAACCACGCAAACTACAGCCTCTGTCTACGACGCCTCCATAGCAGAGATAGAAATCCGCCTTACCAAGCTGGAGAAAGACCGCCAACGATACCAGAATCTGGTGAAGAGAAACGCTGCCACCCCCATTCAATTGGAACAGATAGAAACCGAATATGCAGCTACCCACAAGAAGTTGGAAGCTGTGAAACGGCAACAGAAAGCTGCCTTGTCGGGTGTGAACGAAGTGTCACATCGCCGTGAAAATACCGAAGCTGCCATACAACGGGCAACAGCCGCACTCGAAATGGCACGACTGAATCTCTCCTACACCGTAGTAGTAGCTCCTTGTGATGGGAAATTGGGGCGGCGTACTCTTGAAGAAGGACAATTCATCACTGCCGGACAAACCATCACCTACATTCTGCCTGACACACAAAAGTGGATTATAGCCAACTACAAGGAAACCCAGATTGAGAATCTGCACTTGGGACAAGAAGTAGTCATTACCGTCGATGCCATCAGCGACAAAGAATTCAAAGGAAAAATCACTGCCATCTCCGGAGCCACCGGCTCCAAATATTCCCTAGTGCCCACGGATAATTCTGCCGGCAACTTCGTGAAGATACAGCAACGCATCCCAGTCCGCATCGACTTTACCGATTTGTCCAAAGAAGACAACAGCAGCCTTGCCGCCGGTATGATGGTAATAGTCAAAGCGAAGATGGAATAATGATTAGTGTTTAATGATTAATTTTTAATTATCCATGCCCTCATCCCCCAAGAACTATCCCTTCTACAACTGGGTACCTAAGCCGGTAGGTATCATCATCCTATTCGTATTCTTTTTGCCGATACTGACTGTAGGCGGTACCTACTCGGTGGCAAGCACCGAAATGATGAGCGGGCTCGGCATCATTTCCGAGCATATCCAGTTTGCCAACTTCGCCACTTCCATCGGTATGGCGGCATTCTGCCCCTTTCTATATAGGCTGGTAGTCATACGCCGGCAGAAAATGATGTGTCTGGCAGGATTCTCCCTGATGTACATCTTCAGTTATATCTGTGCCAAGACAGACAGTGTTTTCCTGCTGGCACTATGCAGCATCTTTATGGGATTCCTACGAATGGTACTGATGATGGTCAACCTCTTCACCCTCATAAAGTATGCAGGGCATATCGAAGCGTACGATAAGATTACACCCGGCAACGAGCCTGTAACCGGCGAAGGCTGGGACAAGCTGGACATCGAACGGAGTGCGGCACAACCTGCCATCTACCTATTCTTCATGGTACTGGGACAATTGGGAACCTCGCTCACCGCCTGGCTCGCCTTTGAGTACGAATGGCAGTACATACACTACTTTATGATGGGGCTACTATTACTTTGCATCCTCATCACATTCATCACTATGCCTTATCATAAATATACCACCCGCCGCTTCCCCATCAACCTCAAGCAGTTTGGCAATGCCTCCATCTTCTGCATCACACTGACCTGCATTACCTACGTGCTTACTTATGGCAAAGTGCTCGACTGGTACGACGACCCAACCATACGATGGGCCACAGTCTGCGCCATCATTGCTGGTGGTATATTCCTCTACATCGAGTCTACCCAACGCAATCCTTACTATCAACTCGATGTATTCAAACTGCGCACCATCCGTATGGGTTTCCTATTCTATTTTCTGTTAATGGTACTGAATTCCAGCGCCATGTTTGTCAACGTATTCACAGGCATAGGCATGAAACTGGACAACTTTCAGAACGCCACCCTAGGCAACTGGTCCATGCTGGGCTACCTCATCGGCGGTATAGCCACCATCTGGCTCAGTGTGAAAGGCGTACACTTCAAATATCTCTTTGCCGCCGGTTTCCTTCTATTGGGGCTTTCCACCATGTTCATGTATTTCGAGGTACAAGGTGCAGGACTGTACGAACGGATGAAGTATCCGGTCATCATCCGTTCTACCGGTATGATGTTCCTCTATTCGCTGATTCCAACCTACGCCACCCAACGCATGCCTTACAAATATCTTTCTTCCTGGATATGCACCATGCTTACCGTACGCATGGTATTGGCTCCCAGCATCGGAGCCGCACTCTATACGAATGTACTGCAAGAACGCCAGCAGCACTACGTCACCCGCTATGCACAGAATGTAGACATGCTACACCCCGAAGCGTCCGCCTCGTTTACCCAGACCGTACAAGGTATGCAATATCAGGGAAAGAGCAAACAAGAAGCAATCAACATGGCTGCCATATCCACCAAAGGACGCATCCAAGTACAAGCCACTCTCTCTGCTATAAAGGAAATGGCAGGATGGACACTCTATGCCTGCCTGATTTGCATGATATTTGTGCTTGTCGTGCGGTATCCTAAACGAAAATTACTAACTTAGCGGACAATTTTCAGTACAACCTGTAATTTTGTCTGTTATGGATACCCAACAAGAACGTTTATCCCACTTGGACCACGCATTGTCAAACGGAGAAAACATTTGTAGTTCAGAAGGTATGCTCTGCTCCTTTCCCACCTCCCTGAAGAAACCTTTTATGATTAATGGAGCAGGACTGATAGTTTGCCGCCAGGGTAACTTCACCTTTTCGCTCAATATGAAAGTATTCTCGGCCCAGGCTGGCGAAACAGTTTTCATTCCGGAAGATTCCCTCTTCCAAGTGCTGAGCGAATCGGAAGACCTGCAACTATTCATATTCATTTACCAGATAGAACCGATAAGGGACATCATAGGCAATTCAGTGGCAACCATGTACCTATACATGCAGCTCCGGACCGAACCATGCTACGTATGGAACACCGGAGACGAAGAAGAAGTTCTGAAATACATGTCCTTACTGGACAATACCCTGCACTTAGACAACAACACCTTCAACGACAACGAACAAAGGCTGCTTCTGCTGGGACTCACATACCGCATCTGTTCCATTTACAACCGTAAACTGATGAACCTTAAAACAACGGTTGGCCACAAACATGAATTTTTTATCCGGCTGATTCAGTTGATAGATGCGCACTACACGGAAGAACGCGGTGTAGAGTTTTATGCAGACAAACTCTGCTTATCACCCAAATACCTCTCTGCACTATCCAAGTCCGTCTGCGGATTCACCGTACAGGAACTGATATTCAAATCCATCATCCGCAAAAGCATCTCACTACTCAAGAACACCCAGAAAAATATCCAGGAAATCGCCGATTTCTTCAATTTTCCCAATGCTTCTTATTTTGGTACATTTTTCAAGAAACAAACAGGCATGTCTCCGCAACAGTACCGCAAAAAATAGAAAACGTTACGCTTTCAACCGGATAACGAAGCGGCTCCCCTTACCCAGCTCACTCTGAACAGTCAGTGTACCGCCATGCGCTTCCACAAAGTCTTTCGAAATGGAAAGTCCTAAGCCACTACCTTGCACTTTAGTGCCCGGCACTCGGAAATAACGGTCAAAAATGCTCTGGTGATAACGCGGGTCGATACCTTTTCCAAAATCCTGCACATACATTTCCACAAAATCCTCGTCATGCTTGGCGCCGATAACCACCCTCCCGTTCTCTTTGGAATAGCGGATAGCATTACTCAACAAATTGGTGAGTACCCAAGCAATCTTTTCGCTATCGACAAACAATTTAGGCATTTTTTCTTCCGGATACTCCACTTCTATCTGAATGCCGAATTTATCAGCCTGTACCTGATTAGCCTTGATGGCATACTCTATCAGTTCAATGGGCTTTGTTATTTTAGGCATCATCTGCAGTTTACCGGCTTCTACCTGCGTCATGTTCAGTAGTTCTCCGGTAATCCCAAGAAGGCGATCAGCATTTTCCTTAATGCTGTTCGATAATTGCTCCTGCTCGTCGTTCAACACCCCTACCCGTTTGTCCTCCAACAACTGCAGACTCATCAGAATAGCGGATATAGGCGTTTTCAGTTCATGAGAAATAGTCGAGATAAAAGTAGTCTTGGCACTATCCAATTCTTTGAATTCTGTAATATTTTTCAGTAAAATCACATCGCCAAGATTATGAGGTTCGTCATCATCAGCCTCTGCATTTATAATGGTAATGTAAGAAGCTTTAAAGTAACTCTCCTTATTGTCTGCATAAATCTTCAACGGTTCTTTCTTTTCACCCGGATTTACCAATTCACGAACTAAACGGCGGAGCAAATCATTCTTCAAAGAAAGCTCCTCAGCCGAACGGCGAATTACCTCTTCCCGTTTTAAATTCAGCACAGTTAAAGCCTCATTATTGATAAAGAGAATTTCCCTATTACGGTTCAAACCAATAATAGGTTCATCAATACTATTCACAATAGCCTCAAGAAATTTCTTAGCAGAAAGTATGTCGTTCAGCGTACTGGCGCGATACTCCGTCAGTCGTTCCGCCATCCGATTAAAACTATCAGCCACTTCACGAAATTCCTCGCGTCCACTCATATCCAGACGTTTCTCATAATTATGGTTCGCTATTTCAAGAATCCCACGCGTCAGTTCTTGAATAGGTTTGCTGATGGAACGGGGAAGCCATACCAACAATATGATACTGGCAAAAATACATACCCCACCTATCACAGAAATCCAGAGCAATGCACGTTGCAATCCCGGTACAGCAGCAGGACTATCCGGCTCTGTAGCCGTCAGTATCTGTAGATTCACCACAGAAAGAGCAACCAACAAAATAATCATTCCAGCCAATACCCCTACGCTGAGTATCAATTTTGTACGAATATTCATAATGTTCCTAAGAATTAATATTATGCAAGTATAATCAAATCTATGTTTACTTGTGCCAAATCACGCACAAATTTTCGGTATTTCAATATCATGAACAATGATTTCGGAAAAGAAAGTGACGGACTTCCCATGCAGACAGTTGTTATCTGTTTCTCCCTACAAGTATCAACAATGCTTCCCAGCACATCCGGCGATTGCACCTGAACGACCTCCCCTCCCAGTTCGGTCACCAATTTGAAGTGGTTCAATAAATACCTTTGATTTGCCAGACCGATGCGGTCAGTACTTTCTCTGGGAGTCTGCACATAAAGGGCAACAAACGAAGTATTGTAGCGGGTTGCCAGACGTGCAGCTTTACGAATGATGCGTCGTGGTGTTTTCTCGTTGCTGCTGATACATGCCAGAAATCTCTCATGACGGACTCCCACACTGGTAACCACTTCATTCTCCACTTTCTTTTCCACCCGTAAAGCCACCTCTTTTAAAGCCAGTTCACGTAATTGGAGAATATTTTCCGTTTTAAAGAAATTGTTCAAGGCAGTAGAGACCTTTTCCGGCTTGTAAATTTTTCCAGCTTTCAGACGGGCTATCAATTCTTCCGCAGTCAAGTCAATATTCACCACCTCATCTGCCTCTTGCAAAACGCTATCGGGAATACGTTCCTTCACCTCAATACCCGAGATGCCTTGTACTTCTTCATTGACACTCTCAATGTGCTGGATGTTAACGGCAGAAATCACATTGATACCCTCATCAAGCAAATCCATCACATCCTGCCAGCGTTTCTCATTCCGGCTACCTTCCACATTGGTATGTGCCAGTTCATCCACCACTACTATCTCAGGGTGTATCTGGATAATGGCATCCAAATCCATTTCTTCCAGCTCTTTCCCTTTATAGAATATCTTACGACGAGGAACAACGGGCAATCCTTCCAACATAGCATCCGTACCGGCACGCCCGTGTGTCTCTATATAGCCTATCTTCACATCTACTCCGTTGTCAAGTAACTCGTGTGCTTCCTGAAGCATACGATAAGATTTACCTACACCAGCAATCATGCCGATGTAGACTTTGAACTTGCCACGCCGCGACTTTTTAATCAAATCAAGAAAATGCTGTACGCTTTCTTCCCTACTCATTTCTTCTGTTTTTTTACTTGTCTTATATATGCCATATAACCCGTAACGATCATCACGACCGCCACGGGCATCCAACACTAATTCATGAGTTCTAAAGTTATATCTAAATAAATCATGGCCTTAAAGTAAAGCCGAATACCAGATGTGCATCTTCCATACGAGGGTTCCAAATGGCTTGTGCAAATACAGGTATTGAGAAATTGTCAGTAATCTTGATTTCCGTAATACCTTTCAGTGCCACATTGGTTACGGCAAACCCGCTGTTAGGAACGCCATATACTCCTACCCCAGCTTCATAAGGCAGAAATCCGCAAGTCAGGTTCAAATCTACAGACTTAACACTGAACGGATAGTTGAGTTCAACATACGAAGAATAATTCTGCCTGCCTTTATCATCTTTGTCAGCTCCGGCAAACATAGTGTACCAAGCGATTGACAAAGGAAACTTTTCAACCGGCAATGTATAGGCTAATCCCGCTTCAAAGTGATGAGCTGTTTCGTGACTCTTAAAATTAAAATACTTTCTTGCTCCTTGTCCGCCCCACCACAAGCTGGCAACAGAAAAAGTTAGACCTGATTCTCCCAAAGCATAGGCAGCCGTCAAATCAATCTCCTTAGCCGCAGCCCCTTCTCCTGAAGAAACTCCGTCAAAATCGGTAGAGCCCCATGCCGTCAAAGAAAAATCACCGACCCCAAAACCCAAAGTGGGCTGAAAACTGGCTCCCGTCTGGTAAAAGCCGCGCCAAACATAAGAACTGACTAAATCACCTTGTATTGTAAATTCCTGAGCTTGCACTTTGCCGGTTCCCATAAAACAAGCAGCTACCATACTCGCAAAAACTAGAATTGATATTTTTAAACTTTTCATATCCAACTATTTATTTACCATTACTAATCAATCGTTGAAAGGCAGGAAGGAAGTTTCGGCTCCCCCTGTAAAATGACAGTCTTTCGCTGCCTGAACAGAAATACTTCCGCTCCTGCCCATAACACATGACAAACACAACTAAAAAATTATTTATTCTGATCGGCTTCTTCTAATGCAATGTTCAGTTCCAGCACATTGACAGTTTCCGTACCAAACACCCCCAAAAAGGGTTTGCTGATGTTCTTGTCTACAATGGCTTTCACTTCAGCCTCGTTCATGCCACGTGCCTGAGCCACACGCTTCACTTGTACATAAGCACAAGCAGGTGTGATATGTGGGTCTAGACCGGAACCACTGGCGGTTACCATTTCAGCAGGCACATCCTTGCGGCTCAGATAAGGATGATGTACCAGAAAAGTATCGATACGGGCTTCCACTTCTGCCAGGTATTCATCGTTCGTAGGTCCCTTGTTACTACCACCCGAAGCATCGGCTGTATAATTACCCGCAGATGGGCGTCCCCAGAAATAAATATCTTGCGTAAACATCTGGCCTACATTGGCTGCACCTACCACTTTACCATTGAGTGTTGCCACCTCTGCATTTCCCTTGTTGGGACCGGCGAACTGTGCAAATATCCACAAGACAAGGATATAGAACAGAGAGAAAAATATGCAAAATGCAATTGTTATTTTAAATGATTTCCAAAGAGTTTTCATTTTATCCAAGTTTTAAAAAAACAGACTAACTATCATATCTATCAGTTTGATGCCGACAAACGGAGCAATGACGCCACCCACACCATAAATCAACAGATTGCGACGAAGTAGCGCACTGGCACCGATCGGCTTATACTGAACACCTTTCAAAGCCAACGGAATCAAGATAGGAATAATGATAGCGTTGAATATGACAGCCGAGAGAATGGCCGTTTCAGGGCTATGCAGTCCCATAATGTTCAGAGGAGCCAACTGAGGGATGGCTACCATAAACAAAGCAGGGATAATAGCAAAGTACTTGGCAACGTCGTTCGCAATGGAGAAGGTAGTCAACGTACCGCGTGTCATTAACAACTGTTTGCCAATCTCCACAATTTCAATCAGCTTCGTCGGATCGTTGTCAAGGTCCACCATGTTACCAGCTTCTTTGGCTGCCTGCGTACCGCTGTTCATTGCCACCCCCACATTAGCTTGTGCAAGGGCGGGAGCGTCGTTTGTACCGTCACCCATCATAGCCACCAGCTTACCGGCCTGCTGTTCTTTTTTGATATATTCCATCTTGTCTTCCGGCTTGGCTTCAGCAATGAAATCATCTACTCCAGCTTTCTCTGCAATATATTTGGCTGTCAAAGGGTTGTCACCGGTCACCATCACAGTTTTCACACCCATCCTGCGAAGACGCTCAAAACGTTCCTGAATGCCCGGTTTGATAATATCCTGCAACTCAATTACCCCAGTAACTTTCTGATTGACACATACCACCAGCGGAGTTCCACCGTTGCTGGTAATTACAGCAATCACCTCTTCAATCTCTTTCGGGAACTTGTTTCCGGCATTTTCCACAATCTTGCGAATAGCGTCGAATGCGCCTTTACGTATCTGAGTACCATCCTGCAAATCCACACCCGAACATTTTGTTTCGGCTGTAAACTTAATCATATGAGCACCGGTAGTATTCAAATCACGCATACGATGACCGTTTTCACGTCCCAGTTCAATGATAGACTTACCCTCCGGAGTCTCGTCAGAAAGTGAGGACAACAAGCAAGCCTCTACGAACAAATTCTCGTCAACACCCGAAGCCGAATGAAACTTAGTAGCTTTACGGTTACCGATTGTAATGGTGCCAGTCTTGTCTAGCAACAAGGTATCAATGTCACCGGCTGTTTCTACCGCCTTACCGGATTTTGTAATTACATTAGCGCGCAAAGCACGGTCCATCCCAGCAATGCCGATGGCAGAAAGCAGTCCGCCGATAGTAGTCGGTATCAAGCAGACAAACAAAGATATGATGGCTGCAATGGAGATATAAGTTCCCGGATGGTCAATATTCGTATAATCAGCCATAGGAATCAACGTTACACATACAATAACGAATACCAAAGTGAAACCAGCCAGAAGAATAGTCAATGCTATTTCGTTCGGAGTCTTCTGGCGAGTAGCGCCTTCTACCAAAGCAATCATCTTGTCAAGAAAGCTCTCACCCGGTTGCTGCGTCACCAATACCTTGATTTTATCAGAAAGAACTTTTGTACCACCAGTTACGGAACTCTTGTCACCACCGGCCTCACGGATAACCGGAGCAGATTCACCGGTAATGGCACTTTCGTCAATGGAGGCCAAACCTTCCACAATCTCACCGTCGGCAGGAATCGTATCTCCTGCTTCACAAATAAAATAGTCACCTTTCTTCAAACGTGAACTGCTAACGGTATGGATTTTACCGTCAACCAACACTTTAGCAGGAGTCTCTTCACGGGTTTTACGCAAACTGTCAGCTTGGGCCTTACCACGAGCTTCAGCGATGGCTTCAGCAAAATTAGCAAACAGTAACGTCACAAACAAGATGATGAATACCAATAAATTATATCCGAATGCTCCATATTCCGAAGTACCCAATGAAAGGAAACAGACAATCAGCATGACAACCGTTACGACTTCCACCGTAAACATAATTGGATTCTTTATCATCACCCGTGGATTTAGCTTCACGAATGATTGCTTCAAACTTTCCATTACTTGCTCCTTCTGAAACAGAGAAGCTGATTTATTATCTTTCATACCTATGAAATTACTTTTTACAAACTACTATTACAAACTGAAATGTTCAGCAATCGTACTCAATGCATGTGCCGGGAAGAATGACAAGGCAGCCACAATAAAGATAACGGCAAAAGTCATCACACCGAAAGTTACTGTATCTGTCTTCAGCGTACCGGCACTCTCCGGAACATATTTCTTTCCGGCCAACAGACCAGCAATGGCTACCTGACCTACGATAGGCAGGAAACGTCCTAAAATCAGCGTCCAGCCGGTAGTATAGTTCCAGAAGTAAGTATTGTCGCCCAATCCTTCGAAGCCAGAACCATTATTGGCCGCAGCCGAAGTATATTCATAAAGCTGCTCACTCAGTCCGTGGAAACTGGGATTATTCAACCAGCCGCCTTCACCTGCCACAAATTCAGGATAATGAGCGAACAAAAAGCAAGAAAGTGCCACACCGCCCAAGATGATAAGCGGATGAAGCAGTGCCACAATGGTAGCAATCTTCATTTCACGCGCCTCTACCTTCTTACCGAGAAATTCCGGAGTACGTCCCACCATCAGTCCACTGATGAATACGGCGATAATGATGAATGTATAATAGTTCATGAAACCTACACCCACACCTCCAAACCACGTATTAATCTGCATGTTCAGCATTTCCATCATACCGGAAAGAGGCATCGTTGAATCATGCATACCATTCACAGAGCCATTGGAAGTAACTGTAGTCACAATACTCCAAAGAGCAGTAGCAGCAGACCCTAAACGGACTTCTTTACCTTCCATTGCTCCATTGTCTTGAGCAATTCCCATCTCATCAATGCGCGGATTACCTCCCATCTCCTGCGAAACATTGATGCAAACACCGACAAGAAAAGCAAAAAGCATTACGCTATAGATAGAGTAAGCCATCTTCTTACGTTTGATGTAAAAGCCGAGTGCAATCACCATAGACATTGGTATAATTAGGATAGACCAACATTCTGCAATATCTGTCAAGTAAGTAGGATTTTCCAACGGATGTGAAGAGTTACATCCAAAGTAACCGCCACCGTTCGTACCCAATTGCTTGATAGGAACAATCGCTGCCGTAGGACCTTGTGAAACCAACTGGGTTTGTCCTTCCATCGTCTGAACTTCCAGCTTACCATCAAATCCCATCGGAGTACCTTGTAGAATGAGGATGAAGCCCACAATCAACGAAAGCGGTAATAATACACGGGTACAGCTCAAAACCAAGAACTTCCAGAAGTTACCGATAGTCTTCGTCGATTTAGCAGCCATACCCTTCATGATACCTGCCATAGCTGCCATACCGGTAGCGGCGGTAATGAATTGGAACAACATAATGACGAACAACTGTGTAAAATATGTCAGTCCGCTTTCACCGGAATAATGCTGCAAATTACAGTTCACCATAAAACTGATACATGTATTGAATGCCAGGTCCGGTGTCTGGTTAGCGTTTCCATCCGGATTTAACGGCAACCACTGCTGTGTACAGAGTAGCACCATGCCCCATACAAACCAAAAGGCATTCAGAATCAGCAGGGCTTTCAAGAACTGTTTCCAGTTCATCTCTTCCTCCGGATTGACTCCGGCCACTTTATAAATCAATCTCTCGACCGGCTTCATGAAATCCGACCATGTCTTTTCGCCTTTGTAAACCTTGGCAATATACTTTCCCAGAGGATAGGATATCACAATCAGCAGAACAATCTGCAAGGCTACACCTAAAATTTCAGTGTTCATTTCTCCACTCTCCATTCATTAAAACTTTTCGGGTCTTATCAGCACATAAGTCAGATACCCGAACATTACAATACCTAATACAAATAAAGCTGTGTACATAATTCTCTCTTTTAAATCTTCTCAAACCAATCTACGCATTTCCAGAAAAGCCAAAAGGCGAACAAACCGCTCAATAGGCAAAAAATAAATGATACTGTTATTCCCATGTTTTTACCTTTTAAAATGTTACTACATATTTTTGTCTGCCAGGAATGTGCCAAATATGTGCCAAAAAGAGCGCATATACCATACACCATTAATTATCAACAAAATACATACTAAACAAGTATAAAAAGAAACAGGTTGCACCCTTTCAAAATGAAAAGGTGCAACCTGTTTTGATATGTTTTAGCCCATAGGCACTTTCTGCTTCTAAGCCTGTTTCAAGAATAATCTTGCCACGGTCCTATATCGAAGGTACCTCAGTCGTATACTGAGCCCCCTATTATAGATCTGAGATCTTGTATTCCTCAATCTTCCGATACAACGTCGTCAAACCTATTTTCAATAACCGGGCTGCTTCTGTCTTATTCCCCTTTGTATACTCCAGTACACGGGCAATGTGCCGGCGTTCCATAGCTGAAAGTTCAAAACTGCCGGGACTTGAATCATTGGAGTGTTCATAATGGGCATTCTGAATATCAAACGGCAAATCAGCAATGTCCAGATATCCGCTCTCGCAAACAATCATACTGCGTTCTATCACGTTACGTAATTCACGAATATTTCCCTTCCACGGTTGGGAGTCCAATGCTTCAAGAAATGCGGGAGCTATTTCAACCACCGGACGCGCCAGCTGTTCCGCAAAACTCTTTATAAAAGCCTTCGCCAACAGCCGGATATCACCTGCACGTTCGCGCAATGGCGGCAGATGTATCTGAAATACGCTTAATCTATAAAACAAATCCTCGCGGAAACGTCCGGCAACAATCTCCTGGGACAAGTTGCGGTTCGTAGCGGCAATGATGCGGACATTGACACGGGTAGGTTTCGTATCACCTATCTTAATATACTCACCGGTTTCAAGAATACGCAGCAACTTGGCTTGCAGTTCAAACGCCATCTCACCGATTTCATCCAAAAAAATAGTCCCATTATTCGCTTCCTCGAACAGTCCCTTCTTATCCTTCAATGCGCCGGTAAACGAACCGGCTTTATGACCGAACATTTCACTTTCCAGCAACTCCTTGCTGAACGAAGAACAGTTAACCGCTACAAAATTCTGCCGTGCACGCTTACTACTGTAATGGATGGCCTGGGCAAATACCTCCTTACCCGTGCCCGTTTCTCCAGTCAACAGAACAGGAACATCAGTCCCTGACACCTTCTGAGCTAATGAAACAGCATCCTTCAGGACTTTGGATTCTCCCAGGATAGAATCAAAAGAGTACGTCTGTCCCACCTTCTTCTCCAGTTTTTCCAACCGCACATTCATACGCGCTTTCTCTACAGCACGGCTTATCAGAGGAATAATCTTGTTATTATCGTCTCCCTTGGTGATGTAGTCGAAAGCACCGTTCTTGATGGCCTGCACCCCATCGGGAATATTGCCGTGCGCTGTCAGCAGAATAACTTCCACATTGGGTGCCGCCTTCTTGATAGCCAACACCAGGTCTACCCCATTTCCATCGGGCAGAAACACATCACACAAAACTACATCGGGATTTTGGAGTTCCAGTTGCTTCAGGGCAGCCCTGCAATCACCAGCCTGACAGACGTCATATCCCTCCAACTCCATCATCCGTGTCAGAAGGGTACGGATTTGTACCTCATCATCAATGATTAGAATCTTACTCATATCTATTCGATAAGTTTTTAAACTGATAACGGTAAAAAACAGGGTGTGCAAATATAAGCTTTTCCCAAATACCAACGGCATATCTTTTGAACTTTTATAGGTGAAGGGGCAAGAGCCTGCCACCAACCGGGATATGAATATCCCACCACAGCAATGCCACAGCGGCATTATGCAGGCCTAGTCCCAGTGAAAGCCCCTCATGCCTCCCCCTTCCATTTTGGAAAGAGGCCACCTGAAATGAAAAGCCGGAAGGAAGAACATCCGGATGAATGCAATTATGAAACTGTTAAAAAAGAAACAAGAAATGAAAGTTTGTAAATTCGGCGGAACTTCCGTCGGCACCGTAGAGAGAATGAAACATGTAGCAACACTCATTAAAGATGCAACACCCAAGATTGTGGTACTGTCTGCCACTGCAGGCACCACCAACCATCTGGAGGAGATTGCCGCCAACTTGTTCAACCGTGAAATAGAACAAGCTCACGACCGTATCACCCGGCTGGAATTCCAATTCATCGAATTTGCCAATGGGTTGCTGACCGACGAGAAACAGAAACGGGAAGCAATAGATTATATCCTCGACCGCTTCCAGCAACTTTGGAAATTTACCAAAGATTCCTTCACCTCTGTCGAAGAGAAGGAAGTGCTGGCACAAGGCGAACTTATCAGTACCGCCCTAATGCACTTCTACCTGCGCGAGCTGAAAGTTCCCAATGTACTGCTTTGTGCATTCGACTTCATGCGTATCGGCCCCGACAACGAACCCGACTTGGAATATATAGAACAGAAACTCCGAGAACAGCTTGCCTGCCATCCCGGCATCAATCTCTTCATCACTCAGGGTTTCATCTGCAAGAATGCCTATAACGAAACAGATAACCTGAAACGCGGCGGCAGTGATTACACTGCTTCCCTCATTGGCACCGCCCTCCAAGCAGACGAGATACAAATATGGACGGACATAGATGGCATGCACAACAATGATCTGCGCGAGGTGTCAGGTACCCGCCCCGTGAAACGCCTCAGCTTCAACGAAGCCGAACAACTGGCCTTCTATGGTGCCAAGATACTGCATCCCTTCTGTATCGCCCCGGCACGCCTAAGGAATATTCCCGTCCGGTTGCTTAACTCTATGGAACCGTCGGCAGAAGGCACGCTAATTTCCAACCTGCAGGACGACAATATCATCAAGGCCATAGCCGCCAAGGACCACATCATATACATAAAGTTCGAATCGAACCATAATCTGTGTCCCTATCTGTTCATCAGCAAGATTTTCGACATTTTTGCCAAGTACCGTACCCCCCTCTGCCTGCTGGTATCTTCCAATCTGGACGTATCTGTGGCTATAGACGACTGCACTCGTTTATCGAACATCATCTCCGAACTACGCCAATATGCCCATGTATTGGTAGAAGACCGCATGACCATCGTCTCCGTGGTGGGCAACATGCAATGGGAATATGCCGGGTTTGAGGCAAAGATTATGGAGGCGCTAAAGGACATCCCCCTACGGATGATTTCATATGGCAGCAGCAATAATGACGTGGCATTCGTCATTAAGAATACAGACAAAAAAAGGGCTTTACAAGCCCTAAATGATAAGTTATTCCAACCGGAATATGCTGAACGGAACTAAAAGAAATGGTTCCGTATCTCCTTCGCGATGTAACGGCCCATCAGCTCCTGCCCCGGTTTGTCGGGATGCAACCCGTCGCGCAGATAGCGCCCGCTACCGGAAGGCTGCTCAAACTTTTCGGTGATACCACAGTTGGAGTAACAGTCTATCAGCTGCACGGAAAGCGCCCGGCACAACTCACGCAAGATGGCAATCTTCTGCAGATTCAGTGCATTGTGTTCGGGGTTGCCGGTCTGAATCGGCGTGCACACGAATACGCGGCATTGGGGATAATGCTCCAGAATGGTCTGAATGGACCAACGGGCACCGCCCGCCATGGTGTTGACATCTACTTCATCGAGCGTCTTCCCTTTAAGGGCCTCTTCGGCACTACCCAAGTTACGGTCATTCGTTCCCATAGAGAACACAAAGACATCGGGCGCAGGGTAAGCGCCACTTTCCACTTCGGCTATGAACTTCTGGATATGCACCTTTGACACGTTGTTGTGCCGCATCTGTAACTCATGCTTATCCTCCGTAACCTGCCAACCGCCGGAGATGCCGGCAAAAGCTTCGCTGCCATAATCCTGAGTATCGGGATGGCATGCCCATGTGGCAGAACCGACCGCCACGTTGTGATGTGTAGCGAATCCGAGTTTATCCACTACAGTCTTAGACCATTGTTCGCCTGCGGTAATGCTGTTTCCATCGCACCCGAAGTTCAGCTTGCTGAAGTCCGGATAAAGAGATTGCGCATGCAGCGCAATCCCCATCCAGACAAGAATCCCCAAAACCATCAATCTATTCATCTTCTTATGATAGAAAACCTATGAAAAACGTTCAATAATTTCCATGCACATACGTCCGTTGTGATACGGACATTTCCAGAATCCCGCCTTGTCATCATCGGTGTTCACCGTGCCGTCGGCACGCACGCTCCAATGCCATTCTCCGTACTTGTAGTCTACCAGATGCAGCTTGATGAAGTCCCAACATCGGAGAGCCTTCTGCATGGCCACTTCGTCATCAAAGTGCTGGTAGAGGTTGGCATGTCCCACTACGTTCTCGGCCTGCACCCACCAGTGGCGGTCAGTATCGGTCTTTCCTTTATCCAGAAAAGTCTCGTATATCATGCTGCCGTCGGGCGTCAATCCTTCATCGGCAGCGGCAGCGATGTATTCTACAAGTGGTTCCACTTTCTCCAGGAGGTCCTTATCGCCCAGAACAAGGGCAGCCTCGTGTATCAACCAGGAGGCTTCGATGTCGTGTCCATAGGAGACAATGCGGTATTTACTAACCCAATCATCATTGAAGAACAATTCCAGATGACCGGTCTTGATATTCAGAATCCGTTCCGTGAAAAGGCCTATCAAATTGCGCAGTTGCCTCTCCAGACGGGTATCCTTCCACACGCGGAAAAGATTGGTATAAGGTTCCAGAATATGCAGATGGGTATTCATCGTCTTGCGCTCGTTCTCATCCTTGGCGCTGAGGCGCATGTCGGCTATTTCTCCCCATTCGCGGGTCAAGGCTTCGCAATAACCGTTTTTCACGGGGTCGAAGCTATGCTCTTCGACGGTCTCGAACAAGCGGATGGCATATGCCAGCGCTTCATCATCGCCCGTGGCACGAGCATATTCACTCAGCCCGTAGATGGCGAACCCCAAAGCATAAATCTGCTTCTTGGTATCGAGCGGATTGCCTTTATAGTCGAGAGACCAGTAAACTCCACCAAATTCATTGTCATAGAAACGGTCGATAAGAGTACGTTTGGCACGCGTAGCCGTTTCCAGATACTCCGGCCTCTTCAGCAAGCGGTATGCAGCCGAGAAGGTCCACAAGATGCGGGCGTTCAGGATTGCCCCCTTTTCTGCTTCGGGCTTCACCTCCTCCCGGCCCGTGATACGGCCGTAGAAACCGCCGTTCACTTCATCCGTCATTCTATTTATCCAGAAGGGGAGGATATTGGAAACCAGCTCCTCCTCCATCTCCTGTTTCATCTTCTTGATATCCACAAGTTTTTGAGTTATGAGTTATAAGTTATGAGTTATTCTGCTAAAGGTTCTCACGGCGCTCTTTCAGGTCTGCATTGATGGCTGCCATACGCGTCTTATTCAATGGATAGATGAATACGACAACGATGGAAAGTGCGGCTATCGCAGCAGGAATAAAGCTCATCAGATACTTCAAGCCATCCAGCGCCTCGGGAGTCTGCACGGCATTCTCTGCGGTATTGTAACCGAAGAATGCCAACAGTGCCATTACTGCCCAGCCTGCAAATGCACCGCCAAACTTCTGCGCCATAGAACCGGAAGAGAATATCAGCCCCGTAGAGGATGTGCCATCCTTTTGCTCGGCATAGTCCGCCACATCCGCATACATGCTCCAAATCAACGGAGATACGATACCGGTGCAGATGGAGATAAGCACCTGGAAAATCATCATCAGCCACCATCCCAGCCCGTCATTCGGCACAAAGAAGAAGAGTACGCTGAGCACTACCAGGCACACGAGCGAAATGATATAAGTGGACTTCTTTCCAAACTTCATGGACAGAGGCACAGCCAGCGCCACACCAATCATATTACACACTTCACCCACCATCAGGAACAAGCCGGCATACAATACCAGATTGAACACCCCGAAATCGAGGAATGCATTGGCACTGATATAGTCCTTGAAGAAGTAGGCGGCAGTAGCTCCGCGTACCGTATTGAAGAAATTCGACAACAACGCCGCACCATTCAATATCCACCAAGGCGAATTGCGCACCAGTGACTTCACATCCTTACCGATGGATTCGGACGCCACACTCTTGACATGCTCGCGCGTCATGCTAAAGCAAAACAGAAAACCCAAAAAGCAGAGCGTGGCAATGCATACCATGGCATATTGCCAACTGGAAGCATTGCTATAGTCCATTGATTTAAACCAATTACACAATGGCTCCCATGCTCCCAAAGCGATAAAACTACCTCCGTATGCAAAAAACATACGGTAAGAAGAGAAAACCGTTTTTGTGTTCGAATCATCAGTCATTACTCCCAACATAGCCCCGTATGGTACATTGATTGCCGTATATACCGTCATCATCAAGATGTAAGTGACATAAGCCCATACCAGCTTACCCGTTGTCCCCATGTCGGGCGTTGTAAAAAGTAAAATCCCGGCAATGGCAAAAGGAGCTGCAATCCACAACAAATAAGGACGGTATTTACCCCAACGCGTATGAGTACGGTCTGCAATGACTCCCATCATCGGATCGGACACTGCATCCCAAATACGTGTCACCAGCATCAGCAATCCTGCATCAGCCAAGCTCAAGCCAAAAATATTCGAATAGAAGAACGGTAAGTAATAGGAGAATATTTTCCAGAACATAGAGGAAGACATATCCCCGAAACCATAACCGATTTTCTCTTTTAGTGTTGCCATAGTATGTTGTATTTTTATTATTTCATTATCTGCAAATTCTTGTCTATCAGTTTCTTCAACGTTTCTACCGAAGCTGATGAAGACAAGCCGTCAGCAGGCGTATTCATGCAATAGTCCACCAGCTTATCAATGGTAGAGGTAGCCACATGCATCCGCGTGTCGGAAGAAGCGTAGTAGATGAATACTGTTCCGTCTTCGTCGGCAATCCAGCCGTTGGTGAAAAGTACATTGCTTACGTCACCTATACGCTCCTCACCCTCGGGTACCATAAAGGCCCCACCGGGAGTGGCAATCAGTTTCGTCGGGTCTTCCAGGGAAGTCATGTACATATAGAGCACATAACGCAATCCGGCGGCACAACCGCGGACACCATGAGCCAGATGCAACCATCCTTTCGGAGTCTTGATGGGATGCGGACCTTCACCATTCTTCACCTCCTTGATGGTGTGATAGTAGCGCTGGTCGATAATCTTCTCTTCCTTCACCTCAGCATGGGTTATGTCGTCCACCAGCGCCCAGCCGATACCACCACCGCTGCCGGCATCAATAAAGCCATCCTGCGGACGGGTATAGAGGGCATATTTGCCATCTACAAACTCCGGGTGCAGCACTACGTTGCGTTGCTGGCTCTTGGTCTTCAGGTCGGGCAGGCGTTCCCAGTTCTTTAAATCCTTGGTGCGGGCAATGGCAG
>ENA-ORMJ01000231-ORMJ01000231.1-human-gut-metagenome-genome-assembly--contig:-NODE-231-length-44292-cov-3.498565_pt1 | contig 44292 bp, 23 predicted proteins | sample MGYA00242100_ERZ508989 | MGnify/ENA primary metagenome ERZ508989 (study PRJEB26280, sample SAMEA2531403) | human gut metagenome | biome: human gut; feature: human-associated habitat; material: faeces...
CCTACTTAAATTAATTTGATAAATTAGAAAAAGATATATTTCAATATTGAAAAATTATTTTTATCTAACTAAAATAGTATCAATAGATTTATTGGTACTATTATTTTTTTTATATATAATATTTATAATCAGTAAATTAGATTATCTATAAGTTTAAATAAATAATATTGAATACATAATATCTAGAATTTTATTCATTTAGAATTTCTAGATATTAATTTTGTAGAAATAATTATGTTTAATTGAATTAAAATTCTACAGACCATGAAAAAAAAATTTCTTTCTTTAGGAGTCTTCTTATTAAGTTCTACAATAATGCTTAAAGCTCAAAATGTAGATATTAATGTCAATGGAGAATTTTTTGATCATTTTTGGAGTGTTGGAGTCGGTGCTGGTCGTGTAAATGAAGGATTACGTTGTGGCTGGATGGAACATCTTAAAATGGTAAAAGAAAATTGCGGTTTCAAGTATGTCAGAATGCATGGATTGTTTCATGACGATATGTGTATATATTTCCCAAAGGCAAATGGGAAAGTAGAATATAACTGGCAGTATGTTGACGAAGTTTATGATAGGATGCTGGCTTTAGGTGTAAAACCTTTTGTTGAATTGGCTTTTTTCCCAAAAGAGTTGGCAGGCGAACGTGGAAAAACACAATTTTGGTGGAAAGCTAATGTTTCTGTTGATAAAAATAATTTTGGTAAATGGCATGATTTGGTTAAGGCTTTTACAGAACATATTGTTGACAGATATGGTATTGATGAAGTGTTAACATGGTATTTTGAGGTATGGAACGAACCAAATCTTAATCCTGGTTTTTTGGATGGTTCAAGGTCTGACTATTTCCAGTTATACAAGAATGCTGCAAAGGCTGTAAAGAGTGTTGATTCAAGACTCAAAGTCGGAGGACCTGCAACAAGTAATTTTGTTGCCGATACCAGATTTGATTCAGATATTCATGATAAGAAAAAATCCGTATTTTATCCGCAGGAGACTATTAATAAGCAACAATGGAAAGGTGTTTGGATAGAAGAGTTTTTGCGTTTTTGTGAAAAAGAAAATCTTCCTGTAGACTTTGTTTCAACTCATCCTTATCCTACTGATTATGCGCTAGATCCTGAAACAGGTAGAGGTAAAGATGCTGTCAGATATGTACATTCATTGAAGGATGATATTAGTTGGATAAAGAAACAGTTGGCTAATAGTAAATATCATAATGCTGAAATCCATCTAACAGAATGGAGTACAAGTCCAAGTAGTCGTGATGCCACTCATGATGAATTGCCTCCTGCTGCTTATATAATCAAAAGTAATTTAGATTGTTTAGGAATGGCTAATTCGTTGATGTATTGGACGTTTACCGACGTGTTTGAAGAAAAAGGTGGCGGTGAAAGAATTTTCCATGGAGGTTTTGGTATGATAAATTTCCAAGGTTTAGTGAAGCCTTCATTCCATGCTTTTAGAATGTTGAATGAATTGGGAGATGAAAAATTGGCATATGATGAACCTGTGTTTGTTAGTCGTTGTTCAAAAACCAAGAAAATAACAGCATTGGCGTTTAATTATCCTAAGGAATTTGAAGAAGCCGTTCCTTCAAAGAAGATTCTTAAAAATTATATGAATGCAAGTTCAAAACATGTAAATCTTGTTTTAAAAGGCTTGAAACCAGGTACTGCTTTTATGGTAGAAACTCTTGATAGAGAAAATGGTAACGTATATAAAGACTATCAGGATCTTGGTTCTCCTAAGTCACCAAGTATTGATGAAATTAATTATCTAAAAGTAAAAGCTTGGGATACGGAAAAAGAAGTTATAAGAGCTGACAAGGAAGGTACTTTGATTTTTGAAGAAGAACTGGAACCTTGGACATGTGTTCTGATAAAAGAATTGTAATTCTGAATTATAATTGTTTAAATAGTAACGATTTGATGTATTATGAAATATAATTTATTATCGGCATTATTGCTTTTTATGGTTTCCACATATTCATATGGTGTGCAAACAGTTAAATCTATACAAGAACTTCTCCCTTATTTGAAAAAAGATAATGTTGAAGTCGCAGTTGCTCCTGGGACGTATACTATTACATCTGATGATGTTAAGAAAGGGTTAATTGGAGCTGCCACTTTTGAGGAACGGGCAATGGCTTTGCTAGATTTTAGCGGAAGTAACAGTAAATATGATTTTACAGGTGTAACTTTGAATATAGAAACTTCGGTATTTAAGGCTTTTGGAAAAAAAAGAGTTACGGAAATATTGATTACCGGAAATAATAATGTACTGAAAAATCTTACAATGGTAGATGTCGGTTCTGTACATGATGCACCTCTCGTTGGCGCATTGGGTGTGTGTATGGATGGTAAGAACAATCTTGTAGAAGGCTTTCATATGGCTGTCAAAGGATCATATCCTTATGGATATGGCGATGCTTTTGGAAAAGGCGGAAAGAATATGATTAAACATCAGAAACATTCTGCATTTTTGATAAGAGGATATAAGAACCATGCAAAAAATTGTACTATAATACATCGCTCGTATGGACATGCGATGTTTATGCAAGCGGCTAGTTATCCTATTATAGAAGGATGTTATATTGAGGGTGAGGTTAGAAAAACTGATGATATGTTGGCCGAAACATCGGGACCGGCACATGATATTGATTTTATGACGGTCTGGGGATATAAGCTTCCTGCAGGATATATGTTAAGTCTAGGAGAAGCTGGTATTAGAGCTTATAATGCCGGAACGACATATATTGATGGTGAAATAATAAAAAGAGGTACTGATAACCCTACAGTGTTGAATTGTACAATCAAGAATTTAAGAACTGGTGTTACTGTGGCGCATGCCAAAGGTAAAAAGTATGTAAAAGGGTGTACGGCGATTGGTTGCGAAAATGGTTATTCGTTGGGTAACGATGGCGAAGTGGTAGATTGTAAGGCTGATTGTGCTTATGGTCCTGTTTATTCTACAGCATACGAAAATGACCATAATTTTAATGCAGATATAACAATTATACCGCCCGAAGGTAAATATTATAACGGAGCAGGTTGTGTTGCTTATATTGGTGGCTCAAACCATAATATAATTTTGAGAGCTTCATCAAATGTAGTGAAAGATGGACTAAAGATTATGTTTGGCGGTGATAAGAAAAATGTGAGGCTAATGCATGGAAACTTCCCTCACCAGAATAATTTCAAATCATCAAATCTGAAACTTGTAAACAAAACAGATTTTCCTGTCTATTTATCTTCTAAATCTTTAAACATTGATTTGGAGTCGTATGGCGAGGTTGTAAATGATGGAAATAATAATAAAGTAATGAAAATTAAAAGGTGATTTTCGTGATTAAAGACCGTTTCTAACTTTGGAACGAGCGCTTGGAGAAGGCAGAAATAGTAACTAACAGCAACAGAAAAGAAATTAAGGTGGTATTTGTAAATCTAAATTGGATTGTCAATATTATATGGATATTCTTAATTGTTGACGGTAAGATAATGGGGCACAATGATTGATTACAATATCTTCAATAAGGACAAGTCAGGATTGGATGATGCTTACCTATGATAGATTGATATACAATAGTATGTGATACTGAGTTTCTTAATCCGGAAACAGGTGATTATTCATTACCTGATAATTCAAATGCATTGATTGAATGCGGTTTCCATAATTTTGACATGGATGGATTTGGAGTAGTTTCATCTCATCTCAAACAAATAGCTAGACGACCTGTATTTCCGAAACTTATGTCTGTTGAAAAATAGTTAATTTTAAAATAGGAATTTTATAATTTATGAGAAAAAAAGGATTATTATTGTCAATTGCTTCATTATTGTTGTTTTCATGTGTAAGCAATAATGAGAAAATCGAAACAGCGGATGTTGTAATTTATGGTGGTACCTCGGCTGCTATTACAGCTGCAGTTCAATTAGCGCAAATGGATAAATCTGTAGTTATCGTGTGTCCAGAGAAACATATTGGAGGAATGACTGTCAGTGGCTTAGGATTTACGGATATAGGAGACAAAACCGTTATAGGCGGACTTTCGCGTGAATTTTATCATCAGGTTTATTTGCATTATAAAAACGATGAAGCCTGGAATTGGCAGCCTAGAGAAAAATATAATAATGTAGGACAAGGTACTACTGCAATAAACGACAGCATGCAGACGATGTGGACTTTTGAACCTCATGTGGCTGAGAATATTTATGAGAAATGGATTAGGGATTATTCAATAAAGGTTCTCAGGGATGAATGGTTGGATCGTGAAGACGGTGTAGTAGTTGAAAACGGTAAAATTAAATCCATTGAAATGTTGAGCGGAAAACGTTTTGAAGCAGAAATTTTTATGGATGCAACGTATGAAGGTGATTTAATGGCAGCTGCAGGAGTAAGTTATACTGTTGGCCGTGAGTCAAACGATGTATATGGTGAGACTTGGAATGGAGTACAGTGTGGAGTATTTCATCATAGCCATAACTTCAAAAACTTAAAAATTAGTCCTTATGTGATACCGGGCGATCCTAATAGTGGTATTCTTCCAAGAATTTCAACACATAAGCCTGGTCCTAATGGTTCTGGAGATAATCTGATACAGGCATACAATTATCGTCTTTGTACTACGAATGTTCCGGAAAATATGGTTCCTTTTGAGAAACCTGAAAATTATGATCCGGCACAGTATGAACTTCTTAGAAGAATTTTCCAAGCAGGAAGAACATCAATGTTTGGTGGTGGTACAATACCTAACTGTAAACGTGATGTGAATAATGTTGGTCCTTTCAGTTCTGATAATATTGGAATGAACTATGCATATCCTGAAGCATCATATGAAGAACGCAAAAAGATTCTTCAGGAACACATTGATTATCATAAAGGACTTTTGTATTTCTGGGGACATGACGAAAGTGTTCCTGACAGTCTTAGGGAAAGTATAAGAAAATGGGGACTTGCAAAGGACGAATTTGTAGACAATGGACATTGGCCATATCAGATATATGTACGTGAGGCACGTCGTATGTTGGGTGAATATATTATGACTGACAATGAAATTTTGGGTAAGAGAAAGGTGGAAAAATCCATAGGTATGGGTTCATATGCCATGGATTCGCATAATACCCAAAGATATATAACAGAAGAAGGATATGTTCAGAATGAGGGGGATCTTGGTGTTGAACCGGGAAAACCTTATCAGATACATCTTGGTACAATCTTGCCGCGTAAAAAGGAATGTACTAATTTGTTGGTACTGACAGCTGTTTCCAGTTCGCATATCGCATTTGGCTCTATCAGAATGGAGCCTGTATTTATGATTTTGGGTCAAAGTGCCGGAGTGTTGGCAGGAATGTCGTTGGAGAATGATGTGGATATTCATGATATTACATATCCTGATTTAAAGAATTCACTAATAAAGTATGGTCAGATTCTTGAATAATTGAGGTTTTGATTAATTTTATCCGGGATTGACTTTGATCCCGGATATTTTTTTTGTGTAGTATAATAATGAAAAAGACGGTAATGATTTTAGGTCTTGCGTTGTCGACCTTATTATCTTTTGGTAAAAACATATATGTATCTTCAGATGCAAAAAGTTATGGTGATGGAACTATAGAAAACCCATACAAGAAGATATCTTATGCTGCTTCTGTAGCTTTGGCGGGAGATACGGTTTTAATTCATGGAGGAGTTTATCGTGAATGGGTTTCACCGGCAAACAGCGGGAAAGGATATTTGCAGCCGGTTGTATATATGTCTGTTCCGGGCGAGGATGTTTATTTAAAGGGATCGGAAGAAATAAAGAGCTGGGAAAAAGAGAAAAACGGGATTTGGAAAGTGCAGATTCCTAATACTTTTTTTGCAGATTATAATCCTTATGATATTACCCTTTTCGGTGATTGGTTGCATAATGGTAAAGAATTGCATCTGGGTGAGGTGTATATCAATGGGGTAGCCCTTGTTGAGAATGTTGACAATGAACTGGATCAGGAAAACACATGGGCGAGTGAAGTCAATGCTGATTTTACCACTATTAAAGCTAACTTCGGTAAAAACAATCCCAATAAGAATCTGGTGGAAATAAATGTTCGTCCTGCATGTTTTTTACCTAAAACCACAGGAATTAATTACATAACAGTTAATGGCCTTAAAATTTCACAAGCTGCTTCTCAGTGGGCAGCTCCTACTAATGAACAGCTTGGCGCTATTGGATCAAACTGGAGTAAAGGTTGGGTAATAGAGAATTGTGAGGTATATCAGTCAAAATGTGTAGGTATAAGTCTAGGTAAGTCCAGGGCCAGCGGACATAATTTGTGGTCGTTATATTCCAAAAAAACATGTATGAACAAACATGGTTTTAGCCGTGAAATAGAGGCTATTTTAAAAGCCGTACAGATTGGATGGAACAAAGAAAACATAGGTAGCCATGTCGTGAGAAATAATGTTATTCATGATTGTGGACAAGCTGGAATCGTAGGACATCTTGGAGGTGCTTTTTGTCATATATATGGTAATGAAATTTACAGGATAAATATGACAGAAGGACGTATTACCGGATTTGAAACAGCCGGAATAAAATTACATGCGGCAATAGATACTAAGATTGAACATAATTATATTCATGATAATTCAATGGGATTATGGCTGGATTGGCAGGCTCAAGGAACTCATGTAGCAAACAATTTGTTTGATAAAAACGAACAGCAGGATCTTTTCATTGAGGTTTCGCACGGTCCTACTTTGGTTTACAATAATATATTATTATCTCCATTAAATGTACATTGTGTGGCACAAGGAATAGCCTTTTTCAACAACATGTTTGTTGGTAAACTTACATCATCTTCCTCTGCCCACAGATATACTCCTTACCATGAGGCTCATTCTACAATGGTAAAAGGATTATATAATAATACTGGAGGTGATATTAGATTCTATAATAATATTTTCTTTAAAAATCCGGTAGATCACAAAAGTGGTGAAAATGGTTTGAAGGAGTTTGACAATAATCCGGTTTGGACAGATTCTTTATTTATTTCCGGAAGTCTGCCTAATCTGTTGAAAGCCAGACTTCCTATGGTTTCACGTAATAATGTTTATTGTAACGGAACCAAGTCTTATAAGGGTGAGGAGTCTTCATATTTCTTTAATGAAATAGAAGATATGCCCTTATTGCAAATAAAAGAAGATGGTGTGTATTTGAACATTCCTATTGATTATGCCAAAATAAAAGATTTGAAATCTTCTCAGGTTAATACTTCAGTCATGGGGATGACTATAATTTCTGAAGTGCCATTCGAGAATTCAGATGAATCACGATTTGTGTTGTCTGAAGATATTTTGAAAAATCATAGGAATATTGATAAAGTTGTTATCGGACCGTTTGAAAGATTTTCCGGATTAATGAAAGTTTGGAATAAAAAATAATAAAACAAGTAGGTAAAAATGATATTTCTTTCGTATTAGGAATAAAAACTATAAAGATGATTATCATGAAAAATTGTATTGTAAGACAAATTGTACTGATAATGTTTCTGTCGTGTGCTTATGCAGTACAAGCAATGGATTCTTTTCCTAGACTGTATGTAAACGACAGCGACAGAGCGAGAATCGCAAGTAAAGTTGAGAATGTGGAATGGGCGAAGACCGCCTATGAACGCCTTAAAAAAGAGGTTGACCCTTATGTTGAAAGGCATGTTAAAGATAAAGAGTGGATAATTTCTCGTTTAGCTATGTATTGGAAAGATGGTGAGAGATATACCCAATGTTATCTTAAGAAACAAAATTGGGATTATGGCGAGGGTAATGCTCCTGTTCCTACTGTCAGAATGCCGGGAATGAGAACATGGAATAAGTATTATAATGTTCCTCTGGAAGATAGAATCCCTTATAACGAAACAGGCGACATGCTAGGTATAGACAAGACTAATCCACAGTTGCCTCCCGTTTTGGTTCCTTATAAGGAAAGCGGACACATGATTCGCTATAACAACGAAGAGATATTGATACTTGCAGAGAAAGCAGCGTTTATATATTGGTTGACACAAGATGAAAAATATGCATCTTTCGCCTCTGATATTTTTCAGACCTGGTTGTTGGGTACATATTATATGAATCCGATAAAAGACCCTGAAAAATCAACTAAAGGTTATGGCGGATGGGAACCGGGCGGTATTTGTGGATATTATGATTATGAGCAGATACATGACTATTTAGGCTCTCATGCGGCTGTAATATATGACTTTGCACGTAATTATATGGTTAAACACCAATATTCACATCTGAAGGAGATTGGACGTTCTCTTGATGATGTGACAGACGAAGTTCTGAAACGCTTTGTCAGATTGGGTATGATTCGTGGTGGAAAATTAGGAAACTGGAATGTAAATGGTTGGAATGTTATCGTTAGACCTATATTGATGCTTAAGTCTAATGATAAATATTCTGACGGTAAAGGTAGAGAATATTATTTGCATTATTTGTTGAAAGAATCAACAAAGTGGAGAGCTTCAATGCCGGAAATGCTTGATTATTATGACAAGATTACAGGATTGTGGCCTGAATCTCCGGGATATGCATTCGGCACAGTTAACTCCATACTTCAATGGAATGTAATGTTGCAACGCCAGGGAATAGATATTTTGGCTGACAATTCTGTAATGGAAAAGGCTTCCTTGGCCGTTATACCTTGGATGGATAGCCGTGGTAATATGATCGTATTTGGTGATACTCGTGGTGGTAGTCCATACTATGAAACTTTTGAAAATCTGTTGCCATACTATCGTGCCAAAGGCGATAATGATAAAGTCAGGAAATTGGAATCGGCATTGATGTGTGGAATACAGAGTGGTAATTATGACCGCTCAAAAGCTACATGGGAAGGAATCTGTTCATATGTAGATGAATTGACAACTAATACGGCTGTAGATCCTGAAAGATCCTCTTATTCTCGTAAACATAGAATGATTACTATGAAGAATGGAAAAGGGGACTCTCAGCTGATGGCTTTGTTGTATGGTGGAAATAAGGGCTCTCATCTTGTAGCAAATGGTTTGGCCATACAGCTTTATTCCAAAGGTTATGCTGTCGTTCCTGATGCGGCTGCTTATGAATCTTATTGGAGCAAGGATTACGCATACCATCAAAGTTCTACCGGTGCAAATACAATACTTCCGGGATATACAAATGGTGAAATCTCGTTTGTCGCTATGGAACCTGCGCCGGCTTCAGATGCATATACACAGGAAGTGGGATTGACTTCTTATCTTAATTTTGCTGATATTAAAGCCGATGAAAAACGTCGTCTTTTGGTTATGATGAGAACAGGCGATAATACTGGTTATTATGTTGATATCTTCCGTTCAAATCAAATGGAAAATGATTATATATTCCATAATGCGGCAGTAAGTCTTTCTATTAAGGATACCAAAGGAACTCCGTTAGTGTTGGAAAAGGTAAACTCGTTGGACAAGGTACATAGTACAGGATATGCATGGTTTAAAGATTTTGAAAGAATCAGGACAGATAAGTCATATATTGCTGAGTGGACCTTCCCGGGTGATTTCTATTCTCGTCTGTGGATGCCTTCATCTTCAAACAGGGAAGTATATAGCATGACTGCGCCTTCTTCTACATTTAATAAAGGTCTTACTATAGGAGATTGCTCTATAGCTCCTAATCGTACTCCGACTCTTTTGGTTCGTCAGGATGGAATCAATGCTCAGGACGTTCCTTTTGTAGGTGTATTTGAAACTTATGATAAGAATACCATTAAGGATGTACGATTATTAAAAGTAAATTCCGGAGCTTCAGGTGTTGAAGTGTTGAGCAATGGAGATAGAAGAGACATGTTCTTAAGTTCTGGCGACGAGTTGAAATCTTCTGCTTCCGATTTTGTCCTGAATGGTGTTTTCGCACAGGCTTCAGAGGTGCAGGGTAAAACAGTTTCTTTGTATTTAGGAAACGGAACACTTGTAAAACATGGAAAATATTCTATAGAGTCGGTAGATGGTTCTCCGGTTTATGCTGCAATCTACTGTGAAAATGGTGTTTGGAGATGTTCAGCGTCTTCTAAAGTACGAGTTAAGTATGGCAGAAAGTCTGTTGAATGTGAAAAATGCAATGATGTAACTTTGAAATTTTAAAATATTTTTTATATGAATAAAATAACAGCGATAGTTCCTGTTATGTTGATGGCTACCGTTAATGTAATGGCGCAGGAGCAGAAGAGACCGAATGTCATTTTTATATTAACTGACGACCAGGGATATGGTGACCTGGGATGTAACGGAAATCCTTGGTTGAAAACTCCAAATATTGATAACCTCGAGCGTCAGTCATTTTCTTTTACAGATTTCCATAGTGGAACAACCAGTGCGCCAACCCGTTCGGGATTGATGTCGGGTAAATACTGTAATTCTGTTGGAGTCTGGCACACAATAATGGGACGTTCCATTCTGGCACAAGATGTTCCGGTATTGCCTGAACTTATGAAGAAGGGTGGATATACTACTGCCATGTTCGGTAAGTGGCATTTGGGCGATTATTATCCATACAGACCATTTGACAGAGGTTTTGACGAGACACTCTATCATGGAGGTGGAGGTGTAGGTCAGACACCGGATGTATGGAATAACAATTATTATAATGATACATATCTGCGTAACGGTGTCCCGGAAAAGACAAACGGATACTGTACTGATGTCTGGTTCTCGGAGGCGATGAAATTCATTGACAACAATAAGAATAAACCTTTCTTTGTTTATCTGGCAACAAATGCCCCTCACGGACCGCATAATGTAGAGACTAAATACAGTGATTTATATAAGGACGTTGAGGAGATGCCAGATCCGAATTATTGCGGAATGGTGGCAAACATAGACGATAATGTGGGACGTCTGGTGGATTATTTGAAGAAGAAAAATCTTTGCGAAAACACAATACTTGTTTACATGACTGATAATGGTTCAGGCGGTGGTGTCGCTTTAGGTAAAGACAAGCATGTGGTTAAAGGTTTCAATGCCTACATGCGTGGAAAGAAAGGTTCTAATTATGAAGGAGGACATAGAGTGCCTTTCATAATGAGAGTTCCTGGACGTACGCCTAAAAAGATATTCTCCTTATCAGGATATATTGACGTTATGCCTACATTCCTGGAACTTTGCGGACTGAAGGAATATATTCCTGAAGATATTGACGGAGTTTCTATGGTAAGTCTTATGGACAATGATGTAGAGCGCGAAAGATATATGTTTGCTGATACACAGCGCAGAGAATATTTGTCAAAAGGAAGATCAAGTTGCGTCATGTACAAGAAATGGCGACTCATTAATGGTAAAGAACTTTACAATATTCTTAACGATCCGTCTCAAAGGGTAAATGTTGCGGCTGAACATCCGGAGCTTGTCAACGAAATGAAGAAACAGTATGATTTGTGGTGGGAAAAAAGTTCAGAAGAAAGAGCAGACAGGTTTGAAGCTATATATGTAGGCGATCCTAATCAAAAGAAAGTGTTGCTTTATGCACATGATCTTCATAACGATAATAATAAATATCCAGCCTGGGATCAGAAAATCATTCGTTCTGGTGCGCCAAGTATAGGATATTGGGCATTGGATGTTAAAAAAGCCGGGAAATACCGTGTACGTTTTTACAGATGGGTACCAGGTTCAGGATTGGCTATAAATGCGGCTGCACCTGCTGTTGAGGAAAATTGGGGTAACGTCAATCATATCAAGGAAGGTGTTGTTATTGACGATATAAAACGTGTTGAAGTCATGGTTGACCATAAGAAAGTAAAGAGTGCCAGAGTAAATGATAAAAAAGAATATGCCGAAGTAATACTTAAACTAGACGAAGGTCCATGTTTCTTACAAGGAGATTTTATTCGCGAATCTGGTGAAAACTTAGGAATGTATTATGCAACAGTAGAATTATTATAATATAACTTCTTAATCTTTACTATTGCCGGGTAGAATCTAATTAAAAATCTACCCGTTTTTTTATTAATCTTATTTTAAAAACTATATAACTTATGAAAACTCGTTTTTTTATATTGTTGTCGTTGATTTTTTGCTTCAATACATTTATATCTCAAGCAAATTCAAAACTTTTTTATACAAAAGAGCGTGTGTCTTCTGTAAAATCACGGATTCAGAAAGACAGTTTGCTGAATAAATCATGGGGTGACATCAAGTCTGTTGCAGATGCACAGTTAAAACGCAACTCTATTGACAAATTGGATTATTTGTCGCTTGCTTATCTTTTTACTGACGATGAAGCATATTCTGAGAAAATAATACAATTATTAGAAGATGTAGTAAAAGTGGAGACATGGGGTAGCTATGAGATGCTAAACCGCAAACCGGCCTGGCGTTCGGATTTGAATACAGGTAAAAAATCATTAATGACAGCTATAGGCTATAATGCCGTATATGATAAACTGACCGCATCTCAAAAGAAAAAAATATCCCAAGCCTTATATCGCCTTGGTGTTGAACCTTTGTTGGGCGATTGGTTGATGGAACCGACAAGAATTCATTCCCTGAATTCAATGGGGCATAACTGGTGGACTTCATGTGTTTGTATGGGAGGCATTTTGGCTCTTAGTATTAGTAATGAAGTACCAGAGGCCAGAAGATGCGCAGATGCAGTATATGAACATCTTCCTGAATGGTTTGATTTTTCAGGCGATGTATTGCAACATAAGCCAAAAAGTTTTGATAAAGCCGGAGGTATGTATGAAAGTCTTGGTTATGCAAACTTTGGTATCCAGGAAGCACTGTTGTTTTATCTGGCTTGGGGAAATATGAAAAACGATGTGAAATTGCCGGAAATAACTCAATTGGACAATTTGTGTGATTTCTTTTTACATGTATGTTATCCACGTACCGATATACTTTATAATTTGAATTTTGGAGATAGCCATAAATATATATCTGCAGAAAGCAGTATGATGCTTCTTTATGCGTTAGGCGTAAAGGATGAGAAAATTTTGTGGTATATCAATCAAGTGGAACAGGGACAGCATCGTGACGGATATTTCCTTAACCGTCCTATGGGATTCCTTTATACCCCTGATTTAAAGAAAGCTCCGGTTGTACCGGAATTGGGAAAATCGCAAATCTTTTCAGACTTCGGATGGGCGACCATGCGTACATCCTGGGAAAAGAATTCTACCATGCTTGCTGTAAAAAGTGGACACACATGGAATCATTCTCATGCAGATGCCAATTCGTTTATTTTATATCATAAAGGGTTTGACATAATCAAAGATGCAGGAAACTGCTGGTATCCAAATCCTCAATACCGGAATTATTTTTTCCAGAGCGAGGCGCATAATGTAGTAATGTTTAATGGTAAGGGACAATCTCGTGAACAGCAATATAATGGTTCTTCATTAAGAGGTTATTTGTATAATCTTATGGATGCCGGAAATATAAAATATATTTTGGCTGACGGAACAGGACCTTTGTCCGATAATTTCAGTCGCAATTTCCGACATTTCTTATGGTTGGACAATGTTATCTATATTATTGATGATTTAAAGACTCACGAATACGGTGAGTTTGAGTGGATATGGCATCCGGGAGGTAAATCTGTTAAAAAAGGAGCGGACATAACGGTTACTAACAAAGAAGCTTCAGTCGTTATACGTCCTTTGTTCCCACGTATGATGGCTCTTTCTGATTTTGTTCATGACTATCCGGAAGACCTGTATTGGGAGGTTAAGGAAGGTTCTACTGAAGATTTGAAAGCAAAGGAACAATATTATTCGTTGTATCTTCCAGGTAAGTTCAATAGAATCAAAGGTGTGACAGCCATAATATTGAAGGATAGTGTGTCACAGAAAGAATTGCCAATAATAGAAAGGCGAGATGGTAAAAATTGGATAGGTCTGAGAATTTCATACAAGGGTAAGGTCACTGATTTGTATATCAACCAGTTGGCAGATGGAAGACTGATGCATAGCAATTCTTGGATTGAAGTAGATGGCTGGAAAACAGATGCATATATGTTTGCTGTAAGTTATGACGAAGGTAAGAAAAACGATAATCCGAAAGAACTGTTTGTTTGCTATGGAAGTGCTTTGAGGAAAGACAGTAAATCCTATTATTCATCATTGGCAAAATTGAATATGATTTTGAAGAACGATCCGGGAAATGTGAAAATATGGATGAACGGACAGACTAAAATGAATGCATACATTGGATTATGGAAGAACAATCCGGGTAACATAAAAGTAAATGGTGAAAATTACAAATCTAAGTTTAAGAACAATCTTTTGAATATTCGGTTGGAAAAGAAATAACCCTAATCCTGACATTGTCAAAACTTGTTGATTTTCAGAGGGGTATTAATAATGTACTAAAATAAATAATCTTTAAAAATCATGAGAACATTTGGACATTTATTATTCATTTTGTTTTGTGTCATGTATTCTGTTTTGTCGGCAGAGACGGTGAAAAAACTAGAACTTTTATCTCCGGGTAAGACGCATGAGGTCAATTTTTATTCCAAAAAGAACATTTCCGGAAATAATGAGTTTTGTTATTCGGTGTCTTTTCAAGGTAAAGAAGTGCTGTTGGAGTCAAAAGTTGGACTAGAGTTAGACAATCGGGTATGGGAATTGGCTTTGGCAAGAAAGGTTGAGCAGCCTGAGAGTTGGATGGACAATTTTGAAATAGACTCAGTTTCTTACAGTTCCCATAATAGCCGATGGACACCGGTTTATGGCGAAAGGAGCATAGTTGTTGATAATTATAATTCAGGAACTGTCTATTTGTCAAAAAAAGACGGTTCCAATTATAGACTTAATATTGAAGTTCGTGCTTATGACGAAGGTATAGCTTTCAGGTATTTTTTCCCGGAGCATCCTAATGCGATATTTCATAAGGTTACTGGTGATTTGACTGAATATACTTTCCCTGATGCCACAAAAGCATGGAGCGAGCAATGGGCGCAAGGTGATTTTGAGTATCTTGACATTAATGCCATAAATCATCCTGTTGAAAGAGCTTTGACACTTGAATTGTCAAACGGGTTATGGGTAGCGCTTGCCGATGCGGATGTAGATGACTGGTGTCTTACAAAATATGTGGCTTCTGAGAAGAAACGTAACACCCTGAAATCTGTCATGTATAGTCCTGTTGACATCGTGACATACTATGCTACACCATGGAAAATCATTATGGCGGCAAATAAACCAGGCAAATTGATTGAGCATAATTATCTCATTGAGAATCTTAATCCTCCGTGTGAGATAAAAAATCCCTCATGGGTTAAACCAGGTAAAATCATGCGTTCACCTATTTCCACTGAAGCAGGTTTGGCTACAATCGATTTTTGTGCTGAACATAAAATATCATATATGCTTTATGACTGGCAGTGGTACATGCCTTGTACTTCGCACGATGGTGATGCGACGAAGGTTGTTCCGCACGTTGATATGAAAAAAGTGGTTGAATATGGAAAATCAAAAGGTGTAGGAGTCTGGCTTTATGTAAATCAGCATGCTTTGCAGAAACAAATGAGGGAACTGTTCCCTATTCTGAAAGAATGGGGTGTAGTAGGTGTGAAATCGGGATTTGTCCAATATGCCAGTCATAGATGGGCTGTGTGGTTACACGACATGGTGCGGCTTGCGGCCAAGAACAATCTTATGATTAATATTCATGATGAATTCCGCCCTTCAGGATTTAGTCGTACATATCCCAATTTGTTGACACAGGAAGGTATCAGAGGAAATGAAGAATTTCCTGATGCTACACATAATACAATCCTGCCTTTTACGCGTATGATTAATGGAGCTGCGGATTATACAATATGTTATTATGACAAAAGACTGAAAAATACCCATGCTCATCAACTTGCTTTATCCCTTATCATGTATAGTCCTTTACAGACCATATTTTGGTACGATACTCCCGAACGTTACAATTCGGAACCGGAAATCAAATGGTTCGAAGACTTGAAAACTGTATTTGATGAATCGAGAGTACTTGACGGTAAGCCAGGTAAGAATATAACTATGGCACGCCGTTGTGCTAAAGAGTGGTTTGTCGGTTTGATAACTAATAATGATGCTTCAACTCAAAAAGTTGATTTGTCTTTTTTGGATAAGGGGCAAAAGTATGTTGCGGAGATTTATACAGACGGCGATGAAAGTATCAGGACGAAAACCAAAGTTAAGTGTCATAATTTTGTAGTAGACTCTTCAATGAGTATGATTTTTAAACTAAAACCCAGAGGTGGCGCCTCATTGAGAATTATTCCTTGCCATGACAAAACTTTATCATCAGTAAAGTTATATAGAGGAGAGACACTTTAAATATTTAAATAAAGGTGGTGTCAGTAATCTGCGAAATAATTAATATGAATTATTAGTCTAATTTTAACTTTAATATGATTTTAAAATGAAGAAAATATTTCTATTTATGTTCTTCGGGCCGTTAGTGGCCGGAAATATATCAGCAGAAAAACGTAGGTTCATACATCCCGGTATAACTTATACTCAGGCTGATCTGGATAGAATGAAGGCAATGGTACAGGCTAAACAGGAACCTTTTTATACCACATATAAGGCATTGCTTGAAAGCCGCTATTCAAAAGTTGAATATAAGGACTATAAAGAAATAACAGAAATACCAAACGAGCATGCATTTAATCGTACTATTGGTATGGATGGGAGATGTGCGCACGACCAGGCTTTGTTATACCATATTACGGGTGATACTGCTTATGCGAACAATGCTGTAAGAAGACTTAACCGGTATAGGAATTTTACCAATGCATGTTCTATGGGAGCAGCTCCTTTACAGAATGGTAAGATTTATATGCTGATAGAAGCGGCAGAACTCTTAAGAGACTATGAAGGATGGAAAAAAGACGAACAGGAAACTTTTAAAAAAATGCTGATACATCCTTTTTACAGTACAAAAGTATCGGCTGATAATTACAAGTCAAGAGATATAGAAAAAAACAATGTGTCTTTTTATTGAAATATATATAATTTTGACCATGGACGTTTCGGAAATCAAGGATTATTTGCTGCCAGAGGATTGATGGCGATGGGTATTTATCTTGATAATGATACAATTTATGACCGTGGCTATCGTTATCTGGCTGGATTGCCACAACGTGAAGATGATTTACCAATCGGGAATTCTCAACCGGTGATAATAAAACAGACCAAGGAATCAGACTCTAAATATGATTATTCTGTACGATGGAGAGAAGGTGGAGGACAATACTTCTCCGATGAGGTCCTTAAGTATTATATTTACAAGAATGGTCAATGTCAGGAAACATGTAGAGACCATCCTCACTGTATGGCCGGAATAGGTAATTATATATGTATTGCGGAAATGGCCTGGAATCAGGGTGATTCGCTTTACAGTTGGCTTGACAACAGAATACTGTTGGGTATGGAATATATGTTCCGATATAATCTGTCATATCTGAAAAGTTATCCAGACCAGACTAAGCCATGGGAACCGACTGGATTTAGTGAAAATGAAAATGAATGTACATTCGAAAATGGATTATTCTATCAGGCATTGAGCCGTTCCAAACGCTGGAAGGCAAAAGCACCGGATACTCATTCGCGTGGTAAGGTGGTACCTCCGGGGGGATGGAAGACACAAGTACTTGAACACTATAAAGTTCGCGCCGGATTATCGCAGGATAAGATGTTATGGTCACAAAGGGCATATGATATAATGATGGACGAACATGGTTACGAAGGTTGGGGACAGGCTCCTAACTGGTATTATGAATGGTGTGGCTGGGGGACACTTACTAAGAAACGTACAGAATGGATGGCAGGTGATGCTGGAACATGGCAGGAGGGCGTGCGTATTTCCGGCATTCCTTCGGCACCTTGTGTTATTAAGGCTGTCGATTATGATTATTATGCTGAGGATGGCGAGTCGCATACGTATCATAATATAGGTGAAAATAGGAATTCGGGTCTTTATCGTTCTGAAGGCGCAATCGAAATAGCCGAAGACAGTGGAGAGTTTTCGGATACAAAGATGAAAAATGGAGAATGGATGAATTATACAGTAATATTTCCTGCTCCGGTGAAATGTAATCAGGGAATTGAAAAAGTGTATAAGATTTATGTCACATATAAGGCCTCAAAAAGTGGTTCATCTTTGTCGGTTTCAGTTGATGACGCAGTGTCGGTTAGTGCAGAATTGCAATCTACTTACAGTTGGAAGGAACTGTTGTTAGGTTCTGTAAAAGTGAAATGTGGAGCATCTGTCATTCGTCTTTACGTAGAGGGTGATAATGATATTATAGATTTAAAAAATATAAGAGTGGAATAGAATCACATTTTTTATTCTCCCCAAAAACGTCTCCATATTTGAATTAAAACGTACGCACGTTTGATTTCTTGAGTTTTAACTTGTGAAATATTGAAACTATCGATTTTTTAGGGTCTTTTTTATATCATAACAAAAAAAACTCATTTTTTTTAATTCATGTTAGGTAAGCAGCAATGTATGTTCGTATTAAAGATAGAATTCTTCTTTTTTGTTTTTAAAGTAGTTTAAGGTAAAGTAGAATTGTTTTTAGGGTAACGTTTTTTAAGGTTTAATTGTCTTCAGGATTTTTGCATAAAGATAAATGTATAAAAAATAATTAATGGTGAAATCACTTATTGTATTGTCTTTTCTGCTTATCAGCCATACTTTTAATGTATTTAGTGCAGAAATCAGACCTGATGAAATTTTGGCATACCGTTCGGTAAATGGCAGGAGCCTGAATTTGCATGTCTTTTATCCTGACGGTATGAAGGCGGGCAAAGACAGGACAGCTGTTATCCACTTTTTTGGTGGCGGATGGATGGGAGGGACACCACGGCAGTTTTATGAACAGTGTGAATATCTGTCCTCTATCGGTATTGTGGCGATATCAGCTGAATACCGTTTGATGAAAGATGATGGAATAACGCCGTTCGATTGTGTGGAGGATGCCAAAAAGGCAATAAGCTATGTAAGGGAAAATTCAGGGTATCTGGGTATTTCAGCTTATAAGATTGTTGCCAGTGGAGGTTCTGCAGGTGGGCATCTGGCTTTATGTACAGCTGTTTTTTCTGATGATGAAAACTTATCATCTGTTCCGAACGCCTTGGTTTTGTATAATCCGGTGCTTGATACATCTGATAAAGGTTATGGAAAGAATAAATTCAGCGGCAATGAACTTTCGCTCTCTCCTAATCATAATTTGAAAAAAGGACTTCCTCCTGTTCTGATTTTACACGGCACTCAGGATCATACAGTTCCTTTTGCCAATGCTCATGATTTTGATGCTAAAATGAAACAGTTGAAAAATGATTGTTCATTTATTCCTGTTTGGGGTATGGATCATGGTTTTTTTAATGGTTCGTATTTTCGTAAATCAAACGGTGACGCAATGTTCAGATTCTGTATGAGCAAGGTGTTGTCATTCTTGAATGATTTATCATTTTTACCATCGGATGTTCGACTGACAGAGTGTAAGATTCCTGTTTTTTATGTTTTACGTAACTCAGATAAAAAAGAGGTGGCTTTGCTGCAGAAGATGTTGGGTGATAATTATCACGTAACCGAATGGAATATCTCAGATAAAGAAAAATATATCAAACATATTCCGACGGTTTTAGTTGCAGAACTTGACAAGGATACTGAAAACACTCTGGCTAAGTTCGTTTCTGAACAGACTGTTAAGCCTTCTGTATTCTTTTACGATAAGAAAAATGATAAAGCTAAAATGTCCGGAATCAAGGTTTATCCTATAAAGAAGATAAAGGAATGTGATAGTTTACATATTACTGAACATATTTATGATGAAATTTTAAATAATTTGTTAAAATGATAATTTTATGAAAAATACATTGTTGATGACGATTCCAGTGGCACTGTTAGCATCATGTGCCGGGAAGACTGAAGTTAAATCACCGAATGTTATTTTTATTCTGACCGACGATCAGGGATATGGCGATTTGGCATGTAATGGTAACCCATATTTGAAGACCCCTAATATAGATTGTCTTAATAGTGAGAGTGTTTCATTCAGTGATTTCCATGCTTCAACTGTAAGTGCTCCTACAAGAGCCGGACTTATGTCGGGTAAATATTGTAATGCTACCGGCGTTTGGCATACGGTGAGCGGACGTTCGTTGTTGACTTTGGATTTGCCAACTTTGCCTCAGTTGTTTAATGAGTCTGGCTATGTGACCGGAATGTTCGGTAAATGGCATTTAGGTGATAATTATCCATACAGACCTCAGGACAGAGGTTTTGATGAGGCTTTCTATCATAAAGGTGGTGGAGTAGGGCAGACTCCGGACTATTGGGGTAATAATTATATGAATGACGTTTATTTCCGTAATGGAGTTCCTGAGAAAGTTAAAGGCTATTGTACTGATGTATGGTTCAGAGAGGCAATATCATTCATCGAAAAAAACAAGGATAACCGTTTCTTCTGTTATTTAGCCCTTAATGCTCCACATACTCCGCTTAATGTAGAAACTAAGTATTATGACATGTATAAGGATAATCCTGAGATAGCCAATCCGGCATTTTATGGAATGATTACCAATATTGACGAGAATGTAGGAAAACTGATGGCCTATCTCAAGGATAATTCTCTACTCGATAATACCATTATAGTTTTCATGGGTGATAACGGAACCTATAAAGGCGCGTCTTTCGATAAGCAGGGATTTGTGAAAAAAGGATATAATGCCGGAATGAGAGGTGAAAAGGCTACTCCTTATGAAGGTGGTCATAAAGTACCTTTTATGATTTATATCCCAGGGGTAGGGCATAAGACAGTCAACTCTCTTGCAAGCTATACAGATGTACTTCCTACATTTATGGAACTTTGTGCCCTTGAAGATAAAATACCTGCAGATATTGACGGTGAATCGTTGATGAAGCTTATTGATGGAGACGATAATTCGGAACGTTATCTTTTTGCCGACAATCAGTCCAGAGAATTTCTAGTAAAGGGTAAGTCAGCCTGCGTGATGTATAAGAATTGGAGACTTGTCAACGGAAATGAACTGTATAATCTTGAAACTGACCCTGAACAGCGTAATAACGTTGCAAAACAATATCCGGATATGGTAGCTCAGATGCAGGATCAGTATGAGAAATGGTGGACCAAATGTTCAGTAAGGGCAAATCAGTATGAGCCTATATCTTTGGGAACACCGGAGTCGGAAGAGATAGTACTAAATTGTCACGACATACATAATAATTCCAGCAGTATTGGTGCATGGAATCAGGCGAGAGTCCGTTCGGCAGTTAAAAATACCGGATATTGGGCGCTTGATGTCAAGAAAAAAGGAAAATATAAAGTTTCTTTATACAGATGGGCTCCTGAGTCAGGATTGAAAATTAACGAACCTGCTCCTGCAAAAGTGGAGACATGGGGTGAAACTTCATCATACAAAGAAGGTGTTGTGCTTAAGGATTTGGATGAAATGGAGATATTCGTTAATCGTGAATCTGTAGTAAGACAGAAATTCGATACCAATCAGGAATGTGTCTCTTATGTGTTGGATTTGGACGAAGGTTTATGTTTCCTTCAGACAGACTTTATATTGGGTAAGTCCGGAAAACGTACCAGTGCATATTATGTCGTTTTGGAAAGTCAGAATTAATATATAACCGGTAATATCTATTTTCCATGAGATATAAATTAAAGATTATTCTACTTGTTTTTGTTTTAACTCATTGCTGCTTTGCAAAAATTTTGGCTCAGTCTTCTGAAAATGTAGCTGAGGCTCCATGGAAACAGGCAGAGACTATTAAGAACGAAGAGTGGAAAGGCTTTAGTGTAAAGTCCTTTCCACTGGAAAGTTTTAATATTCAGGTAGCCTTCCCGGATAATTTTTCTGAAACTAAACCTTGGACTTTTCTTATTGGTGTCCTTAATGGATATCATAATGAAATGAATGAAAAGTTGCTCAAATCCGGTGTGGCTGTTGTGGCTGTTAATATTTTCAATGTTTTTGGTTCGGAATATGGTCTTAAGCTGATGGATCAAGTTTATGACATCGTTCGCGTTGAGTATGGTTTTTCTCAGAAGTGTTGTCTGTATGGTGTATCCAGGGCGGGGCTATCAGTTTACAACTGGGCACGTCGGCATCCTGAAAGGGTAGCTTGTATATATTGCGAAGGTCCAGTACTCGACTTTAAAACCTGGCCAATGTCATGGAAACCGTCTGCCAAACACTGGAAGGATTTAAAGAAACTATATAATTTCAGTTCTGATGAAGAGGCTGTTGCATATAAGGGGAATCCTATAGATAATCTTAAACCAATTGCTGATGCGAACATACCTGTTCGTCACGTTATTAGTTTGACAAGCAAGCACGACACGCAAACAGTGCCAAACGATAAAAATACATTAAAGGCACAGAGGATATTTAAGGAACTTGGGCACACAATTGATATTGCCATTATTCCTGACGGACAATTGAAACCTCCAGACCCTTTTGATGATGAGTCTGTAAGTTTTATAGTCCGATGGTGTAAATGAACTTGGCTTTGTCTATAAACCATTACTAATTCATCCATTTGTTAAAATTTCCTTGAATATTCTATAAGTCGTTGTGAATTAATAACTTAAAATTAGTCTTATATAATTTAATGAGACTTTTATATTAAATTTCCTTTTGATTTTGTGTGAAAATGTATCTATTTTGCGCAAGGTTATTTCACGATTTATGTAAAAAAAGTTCATTGGATTGATTGACAATTACAATTTCTCTGTTATGATATATGTCATAACAGAAGTGAAATTTAAATTTCTAATTTATGTAAAATATTATTAAATATTTAACCTTTTAAAATGTTGTGTATGAAACATGATTATGTAAAAATTTCTGCAATGTTGCTTTTGATGTCTATGTCAGGCGTTTCAAAAGTGATGTCAGCACCTTTTCCTTTGGAAGTCGCCCAATCAGCTCATGACATTACAGGTGTAGTGCTAGATGAAACAGGAGAACCTGTAATCGGAGCCAGTGTGAGGATTAAAGGAACCTCCAGAGGTACAATTACTGACCTTGACGGTAGATTTAAATTGACTAATGCCAAAGGTACACTTGTAGTGACTTTTATCGGTTATCAGGATCGTCAAATAGAGATTACCGATAAGACTAATTACACTATTACTCTTAAAGAGGATGTGGGGATTCTTGATGAGGTTGTAGTTGTAGGTTATAGTACTATGAAAAAAAATGACTTGACCGGTTCTGTAGGTGTTGTTAATATGAACGATGTAGGTTCAACTCCTGTAACATCAATCGACCAGGCTTTGGGAGGTCGTATCTCAGGTCTTTCTGTGATTTCTCCTGATGGTCAGCCGGGTTCTGAAGCAAGTTTCGTCATTCGTGGTACCGGTTCTATGAATACCGACTCAAGTCCTTTGTTCGTTATCGACGGTTTCCCACAGGAATCTTCTGATTTCTCTTCTCTTAACCCGGATGATATAGAAAGTATCTCTGTATTGAAGGATGCTTCTTCTACAGCAATCTATGGTTCGCGTGGTGCCAATGGTGTAATCCTTGTAACAACCAAGAAGGGATCGCAAGGCAAGCCTTCGATAGCGTATAAGGCATCTGTAGGTATTCAGACTCCTACTAAAAAGATGGAAGTACTTGATGCTTATGATTTCGTGAAGCTGCAGTCTGACTTATGCGATCAGTTGCAGGTGAAGAAGAACATGGGTCTTGCAAGTAGTTTTGATGCTACATCATGGATGCAGAATACATATTTCAGAGATGGTAAAACACTTGAAGACTATCGTGATGCTGAAACAATTGACTGGTGGGACAAACTTATAGGTAATTCTGTAACGCAGAATCATACCCTTTCTGTTTCTGGAAAATCTCAGAAGACCCGTTATTATGTGTCTTTGAACTATTCTAAACAGGACGGTTTGATTGAAACCACTGGATTTGACCGTTATTCTGGTAGAATGTCTATTGACCAGGATATCACTTCTAAATTTAAGGTGGGAATCAATGCAAATTATACTGTAACATCTTCTTATGGTGTAACTGCAAGTTCCGGTAGTAATGCAGGTCAGGCGTTGATGAATCGTATTTATACTTATCGTCCTACTTCATGGAGTGAACAGACAACTTACGACTTGGAAAATCAAATCAGAGATCGTGCATATGGTGATGAAATTTATCAACCTTATCCTAAAGCTTCTGATAATCTGGAACGTTTTAACCCTTATGTAACAACGATAAATGAGTATCATGACCAGGCTAAGAATGATTTGTCGGCAAACGCTTATGCTGAATATACTTTCATCGAGGGATTGAAACTTAAGGTTTCAGGTGGTTATACTTATAGAGGTACAACAAACGAACATTTCTATAATGAAATGACCATGCAGGGTACTCCTGAAAGTAATGCTGGTATTAAAGCCGGAGCAAACGGTAATATTTCAGAAAGTAAGAGCATCAGCCTTTTGAATGAAAATATTCTTACTTATGATGTGAAAATAAAGAAGAAACATTCATTGAATTTGCTCGCCGGTCTGACATTCCAGAAGAACTCTTCAAGGAATTTCGGATATACAGCTCAGCAGGTTCCTAACTCTGAACTTGGAATTAAGTCACTTGAACTTGGTACACTTACCAGTGCACAGTCGGGCGGTTCGCAGACAGCACTTATGTCTTACCTTGGAAGAATTAACTATTCGTACGACTCAAAATATATGGTAACATTAACTTTCCGTTCGGATGGTTCTTCAAAATTCGCCGAAGGTCATAAGTGGGGTTATTTCCCTTCAGGTGCTTTGGCATGGCGATTCACCCGTGAAAAATTCATGAAGCCAATTTCTAAAGTCTTGTCTGAAGGTAAACTGAGAGCTTCATTCGGTTTTGCAGGTAATAACCGTGTAGCTGACTTTGCTTCTTTGGCACAGGTTACTACAACAATAAATGACAGATATCAGTTTGGTGATATTTTAAACTCTATCGGAGCATATCCTTCTTCTGTACGTAATGACCAGTTGACATGGGAAAGAACAGGTACAATCAACGTAGGTGCCGATTTGGGATTCCTTTCAAATAAGATTTATGTAGAACTTGACTATTATAAACGTAACACTACAAATCTTCTTTTGAAAGCCGCTATTTCTTCTAACTCAGGTTTCGGAAGCATGCAGCGTAATGTCGGTGAGATACAGAATGAAGGTTTTGAAATTTCTTTCAATACCACAAATTTCAGATCCCGTAATTTTGAATGGACATCTAACTTCAACATTTCTTTCAACAAGAATGAAGTTAAGTCTTTCTCAAGTGGTGAAAGAAGTATCTTGTCTAATGTGAAGTTCCTTGACGAAGCTTATATAGCACAGGTAGGCGGTCCTGTAGCGCAGTACTACGGGTATATCTGCGAAGGTGTATATCAGCTCGAAGATTTTGATATTCTGGAGACAGGTCAGACATGTGTAAATGCCAAAGGAGAAGTTGTTCCTGTGTTGAGATATACATTGAAACCGGATATACCTTATGCAGAAAGAAGCCGCGAATATACTCTGCCTGGCTATAGAAAGTTCAAGGATTTGAACGGCGATGGTGTTATTGATACAAGAGACAGGGTTATTATTGGTAGTCCATATCCGAAACATACGGGTGGTTATACTAATAATTTCCGTTATAAGAATTTCTCACTCAATATATTCTTTACCTGGTCATATGGAGCGAAAATCCTGAATGCTACTCCTTTGCAGATGGTGAACGTGACAGACCAGCGTGGTTTCGGTGTCAACAGATTCGATTATCTTAAGGATTACTGGACAGAAGATAATCCGGATGCTAAATATCCTTCGCTTGTAACAGGTAGTTCACGTCTGATGGGTACTGACAACCTTGAAGATGGTTCTTATCTAAGACTTAAAAACTTGTCTATCGGATATGATATGCCTAAAGCATGGATTACAAAACTTGGCATCTCTTCTCTAAGACTCGGTTTCTCTGCTCAGAATTTATGGACTCTTACAGGTTATAATGGACAAGACCCTGAAGTTTCGGCAAACTATACTGCTTTGACTCCGATGTATGATAACTCAAGTTATCCGCGTACTAAATCATTTACATTCAGCTTGAATGTAAGTATGTAATCTGAAATATTATTTTTTTAAAATGACATTATTATGAAAAGAAAAAAATTAATTTTTCTGTTTTTTATACTATTAGGTGCAAGTTCTTGTAATTTCCTTGATGTAGAACCTTTGGATTTCTATACAACAGAACAATATTATGAGAATGACAACCAGGTAGAAGCAGCAATAACCAGTATATACAGAACTTTCATTAAGATTACCAGTGATTACGGACAGCAATTCAATGGAAATTCTGATGAAGCATATGTTTATAATGCTCCTGAGTTGAGTTTGCAGAATTTTACTCACGATGCGACAAACAAGCAGATAACGAATTTCTGGAACAATCTTTATGCCGGCGTGAAAAATATTAATTTTTTGCTCGAGGGTATCGAAAAGAACAAAAATAAGCTTTCCGATGATGTTTACAGACATGCAAAAGGTGAAGCTTTGTTCCTTAGAGGATATTTTTATTTCTTGCTGGTACAATGGTACTGTAATCCTGCAGAAGGATACGGAATTCCAATGCCGCTGGAGGCCATAACATCATTCGAAGATACAAGAATGCCTCTCGTATCTATGGATAATATATATCTTCAGATTGAGAAGGATATGACTGATGCTATTCCATTGCTTGAAGATCAGACTTTTGCTAGCCTGGGTTATTCTGAAAGAGTCACAATTGACGCTGTGTATGGTATTCTGACAAGAGTTTGTCTGTATGCCGCAGGTTTCCCTAATGAGGGTGGAAGCAAAGGTAAGGAATATTACTATAGAGAAGTAATAAACTATGGTAACAAGGTTACTGAACTAGGTCATAAACTTGTACCTGATTATTGTGACCTGTTCAAGGATGAATGTCAGAACAAATATAACTCTGAAACAATCTGGGAAGTAGGATATAACTACAATGGTAACGGTTCAGAAAGTGCCGATTCTAACATCGGTGGTTGGGTAGGTTCCGCTTTTGGTATCCGCAGAGACGCCAATGACCGCAATACCGGTGCAGCTATATATGATAGTCTTGTTGTTCAAGGTGCTTACAGATTCGTTCACCCACGTGTATATAACTCATACGGTGAAGGTGACGAACGTCGTGACTGGAACTGTCCTCAGTTCTCTTATACAGCAAATACATTGGTAAAAGTTCCAAAAAGACTATCTACTACAAGTTTTACAGCCGGACAGGATGGTGTGTTGCCTGAATCAAAAGCATGGAATATATCTATTGGAAAATGGCGTAGAGAAGACGAAATAAGACGTGCTTCACACGATAGAAGTAGTAACTCCACTAATTTCCCTTTGTTGAGATATGCTGATGTATTGCTGATGATTGCCGAAGCACATATCGAACTTGGCGAGTTACCTCAAGTAGTACCATATATTAATGAGGTTCGTCAGAGAGCTATCGATCATCCGGGAGCTGACATTGTCCTTGATAGAATTGCTGACGTTGGTGGTGTTAATATATCTGGTTATACATTTACTCCAAAGGCAACTATTAATCATGGTTCCGGTGAAGGACTTCAAATATTAGTAGGTCATGATACAGATAATAAAGGTAATGTTTCAATTACAGTTCTCAATCCTGGACATGGATACACTACTCCTCCTACTATTACTTTAGAGCCTAAGAGAGTGACATGGATTCCAAAAACCAAAGTTCTGAAGAATCAATATTTCCTTGCAGACAATCTTTGCCTCTACAAAGTGTTTGAAGATGGAACTACAAGTGAGAATTATCCGGAACATAAAATAACTAACTGGAATAAGCAAAAAGACCCGGCAAAAAATGCTGAACGTGAAAAGAGCGGTGTGTTGATGGACTTTGTTGCTGGACCATTTCAATCGCTTGACGCGCCTACTTTCAGAGTAATTACCGGTAAGGCTACTGAATATGATATTACAAAACTGATAAATACATCAAGCCAGGACGAAATGCGTCAGTTCCTCCGCGACGAAAGACGTAGAGAATTGTGCTTCGAAGGTTTACGTACAATGGACTTAAAGAGATGGGGTATATTGGTAGAAACTGTTAAAGATATCGCAAATGATATGATGGAAGGCGTCGCTCCGAATATTCCTCCATATTCAAATCTTGCTGATGGTCCATCTATATCAATAAACAGTTCGGCCAATGCGATTACTAGCGATAATTATTATCTTCCAATACCTCAAACACAGTTAACTTTGAACCCTAACCTTAAACAGAATCCTGGGTTCTAATTATTAAAATTAATTTTTAATGTTATGCGTAAATTATTTTATATTTTAAGCACTGTTCTTTTTCTTTCATCCTGTGAGGACAGCCTGCAGGAACCTCTGTTGGAAGTTGGTTTTGCTCCCGGCATAAAGGTGGAAGACGGTGTGGCTATAGTAAAACCTAATGATCCGGTGGATTTTACTATCAATGGTGAAATGGACTTGCTTTATTATTATGATGGTAAGGTAGGTTGTCGATATAATGTTCCTGACAACAGAGAAGGCGGTGAGCTTACACTGTTCTTTGCTTCACAGTTTGAGTCAATAGGTCAGCATGAAAATCTTTCATTGTGGATTTCTACTGATTTTGTGGATAATTGTGATTCTATCAGCAAGGAGAATTTTGACAAAGCTACATGGAACCAGATACCTATCGAATATACCGCAAACAAATACAAAGGTAATATTCATAAAGGTGGAACACCTGAGGATGGTGGAGGTTTCCCTAATTCAAGTCAGAAGATTAAGGCTAAATTTTATTCTCCATGGTTAAACTTGTTTGACTATCTTCCTGAAGGTACAAAAAAATTCCATCTGGCATTCAAATATCACAGTGAATTGCCTGAGGCAACTGCTTGGGATGAAAATGGAAAGCCTACAGCATACAACATGGGAACTACTTGGTTGGTAAACTGGTTTGACGTGAGAAGAGAGTATGTAAATGGTACACATGCATACTACGGACTATATTCTCCTGTACAAACCGTTAATGACCATCGCGATGACTTACGTTATGTAGGTTTTCGTCCTTATAGTATCCCACGTGAAGAATCTGCATCCGACTCATTGCGCTGGGCCACTAGTAGCAACTATTTGAAGTTCAGTGCACAACATAATCCGAATGATGCAACAAATAATCCGACAGGTAATCTGTATTGTGATACAGACTGGGCTATCTCACGTGAGTTCATAGTTAATCCGGATCCTGAACCTGAATATTCTAAAGTTCTGAAGATAACAACAGGTGATGTGCCTAATTCAACTTCAATAAGATATGAGGAACCAGGCGAATATACTGTAACATTTATTGCAAAGAACTATGTCACTGCAGGTGTTACTGAGACTATAAGAGAACTAAAAGTCCGTGTGGTTGATGAAACTGCTGCAACCGAATAATTTAGCGAACAGGTTATCTCTGATGTAGGATAAAATCTTATACATTAGTTTGTTAAAATCTACCTGTAGTAATTCTAGCCTTACCATATATTTAAAAATATGTAATAAGTGGAATACTACAGGTAGATATTTTTGTTTTAAGGAGTTACGGCATCGGCAAGCAACTGTATTCTTCATATGTATTATTATGAACATGCAGTCAGGCTATCGCAGAATAATGGGTGTTAAGTAGTTAAAAAATGTGACTGAAAGGAAGTCCCTATTCAGTAGAAAAATTTTTAACTCTTTTAATTTTCAGTTACCCCTGATTGTAGGGGATTACATTTAAATCGCTTAGTATGAATAGAATTTTAACGAAACAGCTTTATCTGGCAGTTGTTTCTTTGTTTTTTCATGTACAGGTATTTGCACAGACAGAGCTAAAAAAGAATGAAACAGAGAAAACAGTATATGTTCCTCTTAAATCCGGCAATGAGGTCAGACTGGATGTGGAGTATAAGAAAGTAGCAAACAAGAGCCTTAAGATGGATGTCTTCTATCCTGATTCCAAACCTTTAAAAGCATATCCGCTTGTGGTATTTACCCATGGTGGAGGGTGGGCCGGAGGAAGTAAACAGCTTTTAAGACAACGATTTTTCGCCCAACTGTTAAAGGAACTTTTGGAAAAAGACTTCTGTGTTGTTTCTGTTGACTACAGATTGTTTAAAAAAAATGCAGGAAACTATATCAGGGACTGTGTGGTTGATTCAAAAGACGCTATAAGATTCCTGGCGAAGAATAGTGATGAATTTTCAATAGATAAAAACAAAATCTATGCGATAGGCAGTTCTGCAGGAGGACATATAGCCCAATTATTATTGTTGTCGCCTAACGATGCTTTCGTAGGAGACGAAAAGCTTGCCAAAGAAAAATATAATGTAGTGGCCGGTGTATCATGGTTTGGACCTAGTGACTTTGAAAAGTCCTCGTTGTTTGAGGTTCCTGCCTCGTCTAAACCTTCAATAGAAGTAAATGACAGAATATCCGATCCGTCGTTGAATGCGGAAAAAAGATTGGAAATGGTAAGAGAAATAAGTCCTGTAAATTATCTTTCGGAAAACAGCCATCCTTTGCTTATGATACAAGGCGACAAGGATAAGACGATACCCGTACAACATGCATATTATATGAAAGAAAGGGCTGAAAAGGTCAATGCGCCGGTTGAGACATTGATAGTGAAAAATGCCGGCCATTCGTGGAAAAAGGCCGGGGGAGAGTTGAATCCTGGTATTGACGAGATTATAAGGGTTACTGTTGATTTCATTTGCAAACATTAATTTTTAAGTCATATAATATTTATGAGAGTAAGAGAAACTTTATTTATATGTATGCTGGGATTGGCCGCATGTACACCTGTAGGCGATAAAAAAGATACAGGTCTGACTTATATTATGGACATGGTACATAATAATCCAGGAGAACCGGTAACCGAAACCAAGTATAATAATCCGGAATTTGTCAAAGAGGTAGGTTTTAATGGCATGTGTCCTCAGTGGCATGTACAATGTGCGTTGACTTATGATTCTTTTGATAAGGGTATAATACCTGAGGGAAGTAATGAACGTGAGTGGATACTGAAAAAGCAAGCGGATATCAAACAGAAACTTCAAGAAACAAAAAAGGCCGGTATGAAAATTTACCCGTTTACTGATGTAATGGTTGTGCCTACAATCGTACTTGAGAAGTATGCTAATGAAATTATGCGTGACGAGGACAAGGGAATGGAAGCCGATGCATGTAAGGGTAAATTGATACCGGACATACACAAGGAAAAGACACAGGAAATATTCAAGGCACAATTGAATGAGTTGTTTGACACTTTCCCGGAATTGGATGGCTTGAATATAAGATTTGGCGAGACATATTTGTTTGACACTCCGTATCATTCAGGTGGTAATCCTGTCAGAACGAGGGATAGCCTTGGTATAGCAGGACATGTGAAACTGCTCAACCTATTACGTGAAGAAGTATGTGTGAAACGTAATAAAAAAGTATTTTATCGTACGTGGGGAGGTTTCTTGCATACTATAACCGGTAATTTCATTAAAGTGACAAATCAGGTAGAACCACACCCTAATCTGGTATTCTCCATTAAATATACAGATGGTGATTTTCATCGCTGCAAGAAATTTAATCCTACTATAGCAAGAGGAAATCATGACTATATCATTGAATTCCAGGGACAACCAGAATATTATGGAAAAGGTTCGCATCCTGTTTATCTTTTTGGCAGTGTGTTAAACGGTTTCTCCGAATATAGTCAGTTGATGAAAGATGATCAGGTACAGAGCTTGACCGACTTGAAGAAAGACCCCCATTTCAAAGGACTGTGGACATGGTCAAGAGGAGGGGGATGGCGCGGCCCTTATATATCAAACGAGTTGTGGTGCGACGTAAATACTTTGTCGGCAGCAGTTTGGGCTCAAGATACTACTCAGACGGAAAAGGAAGTATTGGAAAAATCGTTACCGATGGTAGGTGTTGAAAAAGAGTCTATCCCTATGTTTATTGATTTGTTGCACAAGGCTGACAGGGCTGTGCTGATAGGGCAGTGTACTGAAATAGACCTTAAGAAATCAGGATTTAATGTTTGGTGGACACGTGATCAGTACTTCTCCAACGAAAATTCATTGTCAAAATACATGAATTACATAATAACTAACGGCAAACAGCAGCAGATGCTTGATGAAAAGGAAGAAGCTGTCAGGTTGTGGAAAGAGATAGAAGATTTGTCCAGAAAGATAAAGATGACCACTCAGGAACAGAAATCTTATCTTGAAGTTTCGTCTACATACGGGCGTATCAAACATGAATTGATAGCACAAATGTTTACCATTTTCATGTATGGCAAGATGGGGGAAACCGGCGAACTGAACAAACCAGCCATCAAGAAAGCTATAGAAAGATACGATAGTTTATGGGAAGAGTGGAAGGAATTGAAAGCAAATCATCCTGACTGTGCTACACTGTATGAATCGAACGCTTTTCGTATAACAGCAGATAAGGGGGTGTCCGGAAATCCTGATAACGGTATTGGAAGTACTGTAAACAAGTATAGAAAAATGGTAAAATAAGAATTAATCAATGTACAATATGACCAGAAGGTTTATCTTTTCTCCGGTTTTAATTTTATTATTGAATATAGTACCATTAGCAGCAACGGGGCATAACCGTCCGTATGGCATGATGACCGACCTGATAGAGTATGCCGGTCAGACATGGCAGGACGGTTATGTCTCCAGTTTGCCTGTATGGAAACTGGAATCTTCAATCAAACGTCATCAGTGGGTGGCTATAGGCTCCGTATATCCTAGCTTTTCATGGATAGTACCGGGAGAAAAAAATAATACGGTTCAGCAGTCCTATCATGTCATTGTGTCGGACAATCTGGAAGATATACAGTCGTTCAGAGGAAATGTGTGGGATAGTGGAATGGTTGACGATTGTTCGTCGTCGTCTGTACCTTATGGCGGAGAGGCATTGAAACCTGCGAAGAATTATTTCTGGAGGGTAAAGGTCTGTACAAACACAGATGGCGAAAGTGAATGGTCTGATATAAAGTCTTTCAGGACATCTGAGAGAATGGAACATTTTTCCGTAGCTCATTATCCTGTTTATAAAACAATAGAATCGCCGGATACTGTAAAATTGGTGAATGATAACATCCTGTTTGCCGATTTCGGGAAGGAGGCTTTCTCACAATTGACGATGACTTTGTCTGCCTCAAATCACGATGACACTCTTCGTATAAGGTTGGGCGAGATAGTAAAGGATGGGAGAATCGTTGGCGACACTCCTAAGCGGAGCATGCGTTACCGCTCGTTGTTATTGCCGTTGATGAAAGGTTGCCATACTTATAGAATCGATTTGGACAAGGACAAGAGGAATACCGGACCAAATGCCATAAAAATGCCGGACTATATTGGAGAGGTTCTTCCTTTCCGCTATTGCGAGATAGAAGGTGACAAGTCCATAATATCCGATGTAAAACTTACCAGGGAGAGAGTCCAATATTATTTTGATAATAATATTTCGCATTTTGAATCTTCTTCAGAAATGTTGAACAAGATTTGGGATTTTTGCAAATATTCAATATGTGCCACAAGTTTTACAGGTATTTATGTTGATGGCGATAGGGAACGTATTCCGTATGAGGCCGATGCTTATATTAACCAATTGTGCCATTATGGAGTTGACAAGGAGTATTCCATGGCCAGACGGACGCTGGAATATCTGTTGAAACATCCTACCTGGCCCACCGAATGGATTATGCAGGCTGTACTCATGGCATGGCAGGATTATATGTACACCGGCGACAAGCGTTTGCTCAAGAAACACTATGATTTGTTGCGTGACAGGACTCTTTTGGGATTGCGTGAGAAAAACGGACTAATTTCAACCGTTACAGGCCTGCAGACTCGCGATTTCCTTTCTTCTATAAACATGAAGAAGAAAATAATGGACATTGTTGACTGGCCTCATGCAAAAAAAGGCGATAATTTATGGAATGTCATGGGCGAGGACGACGGGTTTGAATATACTGAATATAATGCCGTGGTAAACGTGTATCATTATGAGGCTTTAAGGCTAATGTGCCAAATGGCTGAAGCTTTAGGTTTTGATGATGATGCTAAATATTTGAATAAAGAGATACGGACCTTTAAAAAGAATTTTTTCAAAAACTTTTACGATGGCAAGTCCGGTATATTCATGGATGGTATCACGTCTGGAGTAAATCATGGTTCCCTCCATTCAAATATGTTCCCGTTGGCTTTCAGGATGCTTTCGGCCAAGAAGGCTGTTCCGGTAATAGAACATATCAAGAAAAGGGGAATGGCTTGTAGTGTATATGGAGCGCAATTCTTGATGGAGGCTCTTTTTAATTACGGATGTGATGATTATGCACTTGAATTGCTTCTAAAAACAGATGACCGCGGATGGGTTAACATGATAAGAAAGGGTGCCACGATTTCAACAGAGGCTTGGGATGACAAGTATAAAACCAACCAGGATTGGAATCATGCCTGGGGAGCTGCTCCCGCCAATATTATACCGCGCTATATTGCGGGAGTACGTCCATTGAAACCGGGATGTGAAACGGTTATAATCAATCCACAGTGTGCATCTTTGTCGTGGTTTGATGCTTCAGTTCCCACAATCAGGGGAACGGTAAAAGTCTCAGTGAAAAACGATGATGAAAGTTATATACTTGATGTCGTGATACCGGCCAATATGAAAGCTGAAATCGTTTTGCCTAAAAAGTTTCAGAAATACGGTATCTATCAGAATTCTGGGAAATTGGTAAAGCCAATGGATGACGACGGAACGTTTGTTAATATCGGTATTGTAGGTTCAGGAACTTACAGGTGGAAGATGGTTAGAAAAAAATGACATGTCATTTTTTTATATTTTTTATTGTGGAATTGGGTAATAAAAGTCTTTCGTTCGTATAATAAAAAACGAGAACATTAATATCAGTATAAAATGAAAAAAGATTTGTTATTCTTGTTATCGTCTGTGGCTGTTTGTCAGGCAGTAAATGCAGATGAAATTGTGGCCGAAAGAATAGGTAAGGAGAAACCGAGAAATGTGATTTTTATTTTGAGTGACGACCATAGGTATGACTATATGGGCTTTTTGAATACAGTTCCATGGTTGAAAACTCCTAATTTGGATTTTATGGCTCAAAATGGAGCTTATATCCAGAATGCTTTTGTCACTACGGCTCTATCTTCTCCTAGCCGCGCTTCTATTCTTACCAGTTTGTTCTCGCATGAACATACTGTTGTTGATAATCAGGCTCCTACACCTGAGAATCTGAAATATTTCCCTCAGTATCTTCAGAAGGCAGGCTATCAGACTGCATTTTTCGGGAAATGGCATATGGGTGATACAGGCTGGGATCCACAGCCGGGGTTCAACCATTGGGAAGCTTTCCAGGGACAGGGAAGTTATTATAACGTAGAGTTGAATGTTGATGGAAAGATTGTGAAGTATGATCCTGATGAGTATGTGGCTGATTTGCTGACAAGGCATGCGATTGATTTTATAGAATCAAATAAAGACAAACCTTTCTTTGTCTATTTGTCTCACAAGTCAGTTCATGATGAATTTATAGCAGACAAGAGGTATAAAGGATGTTATGAAGGTAAGGAAGTTCCTAAACCTGCATCATTCAAGACACCATACTATGGTATACATTCATTGCCGTCAAAGGATAATAACGGTAAACCTGAAACTGAAAACTGGTATGGTGAAGGTAGAACACCTGACTGGGTAAAGGCTCAGCGCGAAAGCTGGCACGGTGTGGATTATTCTTATCACGGACGTACCACATACGAGGAAGAATGTCGTAAATATTGCGAGACTCTGACTACTATGGATGATTATATCGGTGATTTGTTTGAGTATCTGAGAGAAAACGGGCTTGATAAATCTACATTGGTGATTTATATGGGTGACAATGGTTTCCAATGGGGTGAACATGGGTTGATTGACAAACGAAACTTCTATGAGGCATCTGTTCGTGTTCCTATGTTGGCTTATTGTCCGGAACTTATCAAACCGGGAACGGTCGTTAAAGAACTGGTACAGAACATTGATATAGCGCCTACGATAATGGAAGCATGCGATGTGAAAAAAGCAGAACAGATGAGGGGTAGGTCGTTTATACCATTGTTGAAAGGTGAAAAGGTTGACGATTGGAGAAAACGTATATATTATGAATATTATTGGGAATATGATTTTCCTCACACTCCTACAATGTTCGGAGTACGTACGGATAAATACAAACTTATAAAATATCATGGTATCTGGGATACCAATGAATTGTATGATTTGGAAAATGACCCGAACGAAATGAACAACCTTATTGCTAAACCTGAACACCAAGAAATGGTAAAAGGATTGCTTGAAGATCTGTATGACTGGCTGGAAGCTACTAATGGAATGAATATTCCTATAAAGAGAACTATAAAGCACAGAATCGGCGATCATCGTAATGCTGAAATTTATTGATTATATTGGTGATGTTTTTTTTATGCAGGCTCATTTCGGGTCTGCATGAATGTTTTTTTATTTTAAAGTATGAAAATCAGAAAATTAGTATCCTTAATGTTGGGCGTTTTCATATGTACTAATGTTTACGCTGATGATGTTTTGACATTTGGAGATAATAAGAGTGTGGCATCTCATTCGGTAAAATATACGTATGGTGAGATATATACCGGAACATTGAATCAGAAAGCCTTGAGGCTGATGCCTGTTTCCGACAATGATTACAGAGGAGGAATCCTTAAATTTTCTATGGAGGTTAATCCGGACAGACAGAATTATTGTACTGTCCGTTTCAGTGGTGACGAGACAAGTGCAAATCTTATGATGTTGTTTATTGACGGGAAACAAATAGGATACAGACATTTGGGAGATGTTGATTATTTGTCGTCCGGAGTGGTTGTACCGCCATTGTTCGGAAGATTTTATTATGTGACTTTGCCATTGCCGATAAAATATACTAAGGGGAAAAATAAGGTTGATCTGGAAGTTCGCAGTTATGGACGAATTTGGGGATACGGTTCCACTTTTGAAAAATTCCAGAAAAATATGACGGAACCTTGTCTTGGTATGTATAAAATATATACCCACACGGATAGATGTTTTATGCCTGAAGGTGAGGAGAACGGAAAAATGCCGGAAGTCGTTACACGAACTGGTGGTGAAGGTATAGAGGTGTTATCCGAACTTAAATCTTTTGTAAACAAAGAACTGAAAAAACTGATTGAACGCGGATGTCTTAAAAACCAACTTGAAATATGGACTTTGGCTCAAGGTTATGTCACTCCTTGGACGGTAGCATATAAAAATCCGGATGTCATTGGGGTGTTGTTGCGTTCATATGATGACTTTTATGAGCGTTTCAGAAAAAATCCGAAACTGGTGATTAATGACAAGACTGTTAATAACTCTGAATGGTCAACTACCGCTCCGTTGGCACAAAGTATAAGGCTTACATGGCCAGAGATGAAGTCTGAGATGTCTGACGGACAAAAGAAAAAATATGCAGAATTCTTTAAGGCATCATTGGACTATGCTTCAACCCACAGACGTAGTTATACAAATCAGAGCATGATTATTGATTTGTATATGTACGATGTGAACAGGGCTTTGACGTTATTGGCTCCCGACATGGCACTGCCGGAAGAACAGACGTTGAAATATCTTTATGAGAGTGTAGGATTGCTGCCTTGGTCCGGAGTTGATAATAATTATCCTATGGGTAAGGATTATTGGCAGCTTACGGCAAAGGGACTGACAAAAGAACTGGGCTACGTGGGTTATTACGGAGAAGTTCTTGACTGGATTTGCGAGATTTATACTACAACTTGTGGCGACGACCGCAGAGGAGTGGGCGACAAGAACATTTTGCAACAATTGATAAAAGCGGGAAAAGCCAGGACTTATTTCAGATATCCTTCATTAGACGATGACGGGTTCAGATGTATGAGAATGGAAGCAGTAGTGGGATGGAGAGATTTCGGACATTATCCGGCCGAAATAGCATATGCGGAGAGAGGTCTGGCTTCTGAATGTACACCTTTGATGATGGCTTATGCGACGAAAGATCCCGAATTCATAGGTATGGCGCAGCAGATGCTTGATGATAATCAATTTTTCAATATGGTAAAAACCAAGTTGAAATCAAGCAACGTGAGATCCATGAGGTCTTTGATGCAGATTCCGGAACAGTATGAAATGATAATGGGCTGCAAACCAGAAAAATACAGAATGCCTATGAGTGGTGAGGATTTGGTTTTTGCAGATGAGGAGGACGGAGTAGTTGCTATAAAGAATGGTGATGAAATATTATATGCGTCGTTGTATTGGAGAGCACGTTTCGGTGTGAACAATCTGGCAAAGGTTCATTATATCAGACCTGATTATGAAGTGATATCCAACGTGTGTATAAAAACTGTTGTCAATGACAGTGGAAAGAGGTATGTGCGTCCGGGATGGGTGAATTTCGGTTTTAATGGTAATCGTGAATTTTATAAAGATATAAAATCGGCTCATGAAGGAGATACTTTGGTGGTAGCCAAGATTCCTGAGGGTACTAATTATAAATTGGGTAGCGAGAGTCCTTATGCAGGTAAAGCATTATTCTATGAAATGAAATATGGCGATTATATCATAGGGATGAACTCGTCGACAGGAAATGAATTCTCCATTGAATTGCCATCCGAAGGTAGATATGTCAATCTGACTGATGGGGGAGTGGAAGTAAAAAGTAACACACTAAAGGTAAAACCTATGACTACATTGGTCTTGTTTAAAAATAAAAAATGAGATATATGAAACTGTTTAAACTAATATCGTTGGGTATCATCTGTATGCTAGGACAAAGTATGCATCTTTATGGTAAGGGTGATACTATTGTTGTAAATACAGTTGACGAACTTGTCAAGTATGCTTCCAAAGACGGTAATATTGTCAAGTTGAAAGAAGGTACATACGATTTGGACAGTGACTTTAAAGGCGAACTGCTAATGATATATCCGCCTGCAAACCAAAAAACGAAAGATTTGTCCAAATCAAGATGGGGAGTCTTGTTGAATATCTCCGGAAATGACAATGTCTTTGACCTGCGAGGTACTAAAATAAGGATTGACAACAGACTGTTGTCTTCTTGCGGAAAAAATAAAGTGTTTGAATGTCTAGTGAGTGGAAATAACAACGTCATCTATGGCTTGAATATTGAAGATTATGGAGATATGCCTCCGGCAAACAGTGCTGTGACGTTGAATGTGAAGGGTGACGACAATATATTGAAAAATACCGAACTGTATGTAGTAGGTTCTGTCCCTTACGGATATGGTCATTTGTTGGGCAAGGGTGCAAAATATATTTACAAACATAAGAAACATTCTTCGTTATTGATAACCGGAACAAATACGCAAATATTAAATGCCAAAGTAGTTACTCATGCTTATGGCCATGGAATAGTCATACAAGGAGCCGTAAATACATTGATAAAGGATAGTTATGTAGAAGGTAAAATGCGTTCTACTGACGAAATGCTGAAAGAGACTTCTGGTCCGGCACATTCCGTTGGGTTTAAAAGTATATATCCTCCGGGATATATAGAGAAAGGACATATGTTGGCTTTGTCGGAAGATGCTTACCGTGCATATCCTTCCGGCGCAAATAGACGCCGTACAAAAGGGATAACTATTATAAACTGTACAGCTTATAACATGCGTGGCGCTTTTCCTTTGGCGTTGGCATCGTCGGAAGAGAAAATACTTGTTAAGGATTGTAAAGCTATTGCCTGCCAGTCCGGGTATTCTGTCCCAAGTAACGGAGTAATAGAGGGATGTAGTGGAGATGCGATGTATGGAGCTTTGTTGTCATTCCCGTACAAACATATTAAAAACTGTAGGATATCATTGACATTGAAACCGGAGACCAGCGAATTTATGCCTTCAAGATTATTGGAAATAAATGGTTATGACCATTTTATTGAAATAGGACTGGATGGCAAATTGCCTAAGGGATATATCACTCCTATAGTCTTTGGCGAATCGGAGAGGGCGGATATGGCATTTTTTGAAAATCCGAAGGTTGAACCTAAAAAAGTATCAGGAGCAGTCGGAGTGGAACTGGTAAACAGGACGGGACTTCCTATATTGTTAAATGACCGTTGCGAGAATTGTAAAATAACAACCGGTGGTAAAGTCACAGATAATGGGATTAGAACTTTGATAAACGGAAAATAATATTTTAATCATGAAACTGATAAATTTTAATCATGTAGTGAGATTCTTATTGGTGTTGTTTCTTTCGCCGTACGGCTCAAACGCATATGCTTCAGATGCACGTTTGAAAATTTATCCTATGGCTGACCGTACGCAAGTGAAAGAAAGAATAGCTAATTACGACTGGGGACGAAAATATTTGGAACAGTCGCATAAGAATGTTGACAAATACGTTAATATCCATGTGAATGATCCGGAATGGATTATATCCAGAATGCAGATGTACTGGAAGAAGAAGTATACTACTCCTGTAGTCATTGGTGCGCATTACGCTTATGCCAAAGGAGAAGCTCCTGTTCCTACTGTAAGATATACCGGAGGTAGAGACTGGGCTACTGAATATTCTACTCCAAAACTGGAACAGATTAAACCTTATATGGATTATAGAGACGATGAGATATTTTTGCAGAATAATAAGAAACCGGGAAAGCCTTGGGAATGGGTTCCTAATTCAAAAACAGCACAGCAGATAGAAAGCATAAATGTGTCAATCATGAATAAAGCCATGGAAAGTGCTTTTATATACTGGTTGACAAATGACGAGAAGTATGCACGCTTTTCAAAAGATATATTCATGAAATACATTGAAGGAATGTATTATCGTGAGGCTCCAATTACGGAAAAAGACCATCGTAATTCTCATCTTCTGGGACTGACTTCTTTTGAAGTGATACACGAACGTGTGGTTACGCCCATGACGTTGTGTTATGATTTCCTTTACAGCTATCTGAAGAAAAGCGATGTTGATTTTGGTATGATACATTCCGTCTTTCAACGATTTGCAGACCAGATAATAAAAAATGGTGTTGCCAATAACAACTGGAATATCTTTCAGGCACGCTTTGTAACTTATCTGGCATTGTTGCTTGACGAAGACACAGCTTATAAGAACGGTAAAGGAAAGGAGTATTACATAAACACTATTTTGAATGAAAACTCCTTGAGACAAAAGGCTCTTAGAGATGTATGCAGTACTTATGACCAGCAGACCGGTATCTGGAACGAGTCATGCGGATATGCAGTGAATGTTACTAAAGACTTGCTTGAAGTGTTGTTCTTGATAGACGGATTGGACAATAAGAATATTCTGAAGGATTTTACGATTGTAGAAAAGGCGGCTTGGGCTACTTTTGAATATTTGTTGCCGGATAATAGAACTACTGCTTTTGGAGACAGCGGTTATGCTTTGTTGCCGTTCTCTACGTTTGAAAGTTTATTGTCGTTCTACCGCAAGTATGGTGAAAAACAGAAAGAAGAACAACTGACGGCTGTTCTTTTGCAGCAAATAAATGCGGGGTTGTATAAGCGCGATAATTCGGTATCGTTGTATAGGTTGTTTAATTATGTAGACGAATTACTTCCTGTGACTCCGGGAGCACATTCATTGTATTCAAATGCCTTTTATGCTCCTAATGTGAATTTATTTATCCAGCGTAACGGTATGGATAAAGAAAGTGGGTTGGCGTGTGTCAATTCAGGTACAGGTTATAACCATAATCACCATAATGGAATTGACATGGAATTGTATGGTAAAGGTTTTGCCCTTGGGGTAGACCCGGGAAGAGGTACCAGCTACTGGGTTTCGGACCATACAGATTACTATGGAAAGGCTGTCAGCCATAATACTGTAGTGATAGACGGTATTTCTTCAAATAGTAGCAGAAGATTACAGCCGGGCGAGAAATCGGAAGTTCATAAGGTATTGTCTTATTATCCGGAAATAAATAAAAAAGATGCCGGAGAGAAATATAAATTATCCTATGTTGACAACCAGTATATGGAAGAAAAAACAAATTCCATGCAACGTAGACTTACGGGAATACTTCGTACGGGAGAGAATTCCGGATATTTCGTTGATATATTCAGGTCGCATAGAATGGGTGGCGGTGATAAGATGCATGACTATTTTTATCATAACCTTGGACAGAGTCTTGAATTGTTTGATCTGGATGATAAAAAGATAAATCTTCAGAAAACAGAAGAACTGTCATCAAAGGAGGGACTGGTAAAAGGATATGATTTCTTTACTAACAAACGAAAGGTCTTGTTAGATAAGGATTTTAGAGGAGTGTTCAGTTTGGATATAGACGGTAAACCTTCGGTGTGTATGGATGTGTGGATGAAGGGATATGACGGAAGAAGTATTTACGTAGTTGATAGTCCTAAATCGCTAAAAGGATTAAGAGGTGTGTTACCGTCCAAACAGGAGAACATGGTAATACCTACTTTGATAGCAAGACAAGAAGGTGAAGCCTGGAATCGTCCTTTTGTCGCTGTCTATGAACCTTATATGAAATCGGATGGTAAAAGTATAAAAAAGGTTGACTTTTTACGACTTGACAATGAGGAAAGTATTGCTGTTGATGTAGTTATGACGGACAATAGTAGCGACTTGGTTCTTAATAATGTTAAAAAGGATGATTTGATTGAACTTAAAGACAAGAATACCTCATTCTGTGGAATTTACGGTGTGGTTTCAGTAAAAGACAAGAAGGCCGGATGTTTATTTATGGGCGAAGGTAAAAAACTTAATTATAAATCCTATTCGGTAAGGTCAATGTCCGGATATGCTACCGCCTTGGTTAAGATAATGGAAAAAGGTTTGTTCGTTGACACTGATAATGAAGTGGAAGTACAAATACCTTTTGATGGTAAGACGAAACTCCGTTACCAGGATAAAGATGGAAAAAGGGTGGAAATAGACGGTGAGGTACAAGTCGTAGACAAGAAAAAAGCGGTTCGTTTTATCTTGCCTGAATTAGAGAGTGTAGAATTGTTATAAGTAAATTTTTATGGGAATGAATAATATCGCAAAAAAAATACAAAAACTGATTTTTCTTTTCTGTGTACTGTTTTCTACCATGGCATTTGCAACTGAAAAAAAAGTTGTAAAAATAGCTTGTGTAGGAAATAGTATTACTTACGGGGCACGCATAGTAAACCGTTCTCAAAATTGTTATCCCAGTATTCTTCAAAAGATGCTGGGTAGCGAATATGACGTGGAGAATTTCGGAGTCAGCGGATCTACATGTCTGTCAAAAGGAAACAAACCTTACGTTAAAGAAAAGGCATATAAGAAGGCTTTGGATTTTAATCCGGACATAGTTACGATAAAATTGGGTACAAATGACAGTAAGCCTTACAACTGGTGTTATAAAGACGAATTCAAGAACGACCTGAAGGCTCTGGTTGAATCATTTGAAAATTTGCCTTCTAAACCTAAGGTTTATTTATGTCTCCCGGTTCCTGTTACTACGTCAAATTTTAATATCAAAAAGGATGTGGTAGCCAACGAAGTCGTGCCTGCCGTAAAAGAGGTGGTTCGCGAGAAAAAACTTGAAGTGATAGATTTGTACTCTGCAATGATGCCTTATCCTGATTATTATGCAGATGGTGTACATCCTTCAGCTCCGGGAGCGGCTGTTATAGCTTCGGAAATATATAAAACTTTGACAGGGAAAGTATATGGTTCTGAAAGTGAAATAAAGAGTCTGATATCTTCGGAAATAGAAGATACGGCTTTTGATTTTGCAGACAGGCAATTGAGGTATGCGATAAAAGAAACAGTCAAAGCATTTGAAAGGACGAAAGGAAGTAACAAAGTCCTTGTTTCGCCTAGAACAGTTGAAAAGGGTGAAATCAAATTTGTGGCTTCCAATGACTGGACCAGCGGTTTCTTCGCGGGAGAATTATGGTATATGTATGAATATTCCAAGGATGAATTCTGGAAAATAAGTGCAGAGAAAGCAACCAGGTTATTGGAAAAAGAGAAATTCAACAATAGAACTCATGACATGGGATTTAAGATGTATTGCAGTTATGGGAATGCATACAGACTGACAGGTAAACAATATTATAAAGATGTGTTGTTGACTTCTGCAAAAACATTGATGACCAGATATAATGAAAATGTGGGATGTATCCGTTCGTGGAATCATCATAGAGA
>ENA-ORMJ01000252-ORMJ01000252.1-human-gut-metagenome-genome-assembly--contig:-NODE-252-length-42425-cov-3.399410_pt1 | contig 42425 bp, 46 predicted proteins | sample MGYA00242100_ERZ508989 | MGnify/ENA primary metagenome ERZ508989 (study PRJEB26280, sample SAMEA2531403) | human gut metagenome | biome: human gut; feature: human-associated habitat; material: faeces...
GTTTCAATGCCCTACCTCGGGCTTTCTTCTTTTCTACAGGTGGCAGGAAATGGAGGAAAACATGAACCAGGAAATGTTTCAATGCCCTACCTCGGGCTTTCTTCTTTTCTACAATTTTCCCATAATAGAACTATGAACACAGAGAATATGTTTCAATGCCCTACCTCGGGCTTTCTTCTTTTCTACTAAAAATTTGGCAGACATGGCAAACAAGACACTGGTATGTTTCAATGCCCTACCTCGGGCTTTCTTCTTTTCTACCTTTTGAAACTCCGTACACAAATAAAACAAGAGTAAAGCGTTTCAATGCCCTACCTCGGGCTTTCTTCTTTTCTACGCTATGTCTCTGCAGCCCTTGATTTTACTGGCTTTGCAAATCCATTTTTGCGTGTAATTATCTGACAATTTCATTTTCAACCATTTTTCTCATGCTATTTTCCCTATTCATATTTTAGCCACATTTTGTTCTATTTTGTTCGTTTTCCATGACATATTTATCTTAACATGATACCTGCCATTTTGCAATAGCAAATTATTCCTTACAAAACTTTCAGTTCTAAAATATGTCCTATTACAAAATTACAAAAATCGCTTTTTGTAAAACACTTCGTGAACATCAGTCTGGGACAAAAATTTTTTGCCCCAAACCGAAGTAATTTCTTATTTACATTTACAATTCTACTACCCATTCGTATCCATCCGCTGTTTTTCTTCTTACTAACATACCAAATGATACTTCCATGCAGTCAACACCTGCTTCATTAAATATTCTTTCTAATTCCCGTTCCTGTTTTGTTATTTCTTTGTCGATTCCTCTTTTCTGCTTTTTCATTTCCAGAATTTTACCGGCTATATCCTGTACTTTTTTATTGATATTAAGTTCTTCGCATACTTTGCTTTCTTTTTCCTTTGTGATTGTTCTGCTTGTAGGAAGTGTGATTTCCCTGCTTTCTTCATTTCCCGATTTGATTGCATGCAGAACAGGCGATGGATAGCAATTTTTCACTCTGCTGAAATTACAGTTGCATCCACATTCCGCAGTAATTTTCTGGTATTGATCCCTGAGTTTAATACAGCTGATTGGCTTTGCCGGTATTTTATTCAGGAATTTCTGCGTAACCTGATACTGATAATTCATAGTAAAACTCATAACCTGATGTAAGAAGTCTGCTCCTTCTTCGCCCATATGGCCAAATACATAGAGCAGTGACTGCCTCTCAAAGTGGGTAAGATACCCTGTTTTTCTTGCTTTCTGGCACAGATACCTCATCAGATTACATTTCTGTAAAACAATCCGGATATTTTCGCTCATCTCTCCAAAGTCATCCAGATTTTCATCCACATTTACAGATGCAGCTTCCTGATTTAATTCCTGTGCAGAACTGTATTTTGCAATTATACTTTTCAGGGCAGCCGGTGTATACAAGGCTATCTGACGGATAAATTTTCCTACATCCTGCACCGGCTGCAACTCTTCATCCAGAAAATAACTCTGCTTCATCGTTTTTACATGATATCCATAAGGCAGTTTTATTGCCTGTTTTGCGGCTGCTGCTTTTGAATGTGTTTTATTTGGAAAGTATTCTACGGTCACACTGTCATCCGTCTTATTTACTTTCTGTTCCAAAATATCCTCAAACAGATTTACATAGCGGACCTGTGCCCAGTCCTGAAAAAATACCCACACATGATATCCCCTGTATCCGCTGTCTTCGATATATGCCTGTATTCCCATATGCTTTAATTCTTTCCTGTACTCCACCGCCACACCTGCCGCAGCCTGCAAATATTCCTGCATTTTTTCCGGTGTGTTTCTTATGGACAATAATACTTTTTTGGAAATATCAATGTCTATTACCAGAAACTTGCATGTTCCATTATTTCTCTGTACAAAAGTACCTACCGTATCATCTCCTTTAAAATGTCTTTTTAATACATTTTCCATCAATGGTTCTGCCATCTGCTCACAGCACCGTCTTCCATTTTCTCCCATACTCTCTGAAACATAAGTATCTTCCCGCCCAACGAATTTGTCCATATATTCATGAATCATTTCATCCGAAAGGCTCAAAGGATTCCGATCCAGTTTTGTCTGTGGCTGAATGATTACCATATCTCTTTTATGATTTTTCTGCTCAGAAGCCAGTTTCATAAATACTGCCGCCCTATGGTAGCAGGTAACATCGGAATAAATCTGCATAATATTCTGTAAGGATTCCTCCTGCTGATTCTGAAACATTTTTTCATATTCAGCTATCAATTCTTTTTTATAAATATCCTCTATTTTTACATCAGTATCCATCTCTGCTACATTGTAATAATCCTCGTATTCATACAACACCATATCCGGCAGTTCTTTTTTCTTCCAGTATTCAATAAGGAATTTCATATTTTCCAGATTTACATTATGTAGTTTTTTACGCTCAACCAACAGATATTTTATATCAACATTCTTCTGCTGTGTCATATACAAAACAATCATATATTCGTATATGCTCCCAATATTTTTCTTGTTTTTAAAATACTGTTCCCATCCTTCCAGAATCTCAGCACCTTTTTTCAATTTTTCTGAAAATGTCAATTTTGTCTGCGAAAGCCACATCATTTCCAGCCTGTCATTCAGATTTTCCTCTGCTTTTTTCGGAATTACTTTTCCTTTTGGCGAAAATGCATAACCAAGATATTCAAATGTACCCGTATACTCTACGAGTTTTGATTTTGTCTGATTCAGCGATAAACCAAGACTTTCCAGGTACACTTCGGTTCTTTTCCACTCCTGCATTGCACTTTCTTTTGATTTCGCCGCAATCAATATATCATCTGCATACCGCATATAGAATATTTCCCTGCCATCAAAACTGTGATCCAGGTCATTCAGATAAATATTAGGGAGAATTGGCGAAACAATCGAACCCTGATAAATTCCTACAGTTTTTTCTTTTACTTCTCCACCTTCCTGCAGCGATGGTGTCGTTGCAGAGTACATAATTAATTCCAGTGAATCTTCCTCTTTTATTTTCTGTTTCAGCTTCCTTTCCAGTAATTTATGCGGAATTTCATCAAAATAATGGTGGACATCAAGTTTTACAACCCATGGATATTCGCCACTTTCTACCATATCCTCTATTATTTTTACCGCTGACAATGCCGATTTTCCTGGTCGGTAGGCATAGGTATTTTCAGAAAAATCTGCATCATATATCCGCGTAAGTTCCTGTGCCGTGGCTTGCTGAACCACCTTATCACGCATAGAAAACAATGCTATTTTCCGTATTTTTTCTTCTTTATACATATTTACCATTCTTACCGGAAATGGATGATATTCATGATTTTTTAATTCAATATTCAGCTGTTTTAATTCTTCACGGATATTATTATCAAACATTTCCCAGGTAACATCATCCACTCCTCTTGCAGGTTTATTTTTCTTTACATTTCTCCATGCTGCCTGTAATTTTTGTATATCAATTATTTTTGAATACAAACTCATTGCCCCACTTCCTTTCAGATAATAATTACATCATCTCTTTGAAATCTTGTATCTTTCTTTCCGGAATCTCCAATCACTCTGCTTTTTGGCTCACAGTTTTTGCAGATATAATAGAAGCGGATATTTCCATTATCCTCAGATTGTTCCATCAGAAGCATTAATTCCCGGTACATTTTCTTATATCGCTGCTCGCTTATTTCACATTCAAACACACTGTACTGAATACGAATTCCATAATTTTCCAGCGTGTCTGATATCTTTTTTCTTAATCTGTCCGATTCTATATCATAGCTCACCAGATACATGGTTTTCCTCCATTCTGTAGGGAACATATTCTCTTTTTTCCATAACTGCCGCCTTTAAATTCTGAACCTGCTTTCGTATCAGACTCCGGTAATTTATTCCTCCTGCTCCGGAAATATACTTTTCATATTCCCTGCAAAACTTTTGAAATCCGGATTCATTCAGAATAATTCTTTCTTCTTCCTGCTCAAAGTCATATTTATTAATCATGGATTTATTACACAGGGTAATTACAAACCGGTCTATTACCGGCTGTCTGAATTCTTCCACAATATCAAGAGGCAGCGACTTTCTGCCATAACGGATTCCATGCAGAAATCCAAGATACATCTCGAATGATTCCGCATCAAGTGCCGATGATACCTCTTTTGTCAGAAATGTATAACCAAGACTTATCAATACATTAATAGGATCTTTGGGCGGTCTTCTGTTTCTTTCGTTAAATTCAAATTCACACTGAAACATATGTGCAAATGCTGAAAAATAAATATTGCTGCAATAGCCTTCCACACCAAGCACTTCATTCGGAGTCTGCTTTTCATGCAATTCTTCTAACATGATTTCCATGGATTTCACATCTCTGTGCCAATCATAATCATCCCTGTACCTGTGATTTTTTATTACATAAATTTGATTCTTCACTTTATTTTCCACAATCTTTTTGGCAATCAGAATCCTCTTTTCCAGCTGATTGTATAATTCATATTGCGAAAAACGCAGAAAAATATTCTTTGAGACATCAGAAGCCGTCTGCCCGATGTATTTCCCCGAAAAAGTAAAAAAATTCACATCGATTCCCTGCAGTAAAAGCATATGCAATGCCTGCGTCGTAATCTGTACATTTCCTATAATTGCTATGTTTTCAACATTTGCCAGCGGTATTTCCAACAAAGTCATCTGTCCCTTGGTAACAACGATTCTCTCACTTCTTTTTTGTATACAGCTTCCCTGCTCCTTTACATACAGAACCGACATTTAATTTCCCTCCAATCCGGAATAATAAACAGAATCAAAAGGAGTTATCCAGGTCATCTTGCTATTATACTGAGCGAAATTTATCTGCTCGATATCACAAAATTCTCTGAATAACTCCAATACAAATGATTTGAATTTTAAATAATCCGTCTGGCTTACCGGTCCGAGTCCATGTGCAAAAATACTGTTATTTCTCAAATACACCATTGCCCGGATTCTCTTTAATTTGTCTATTACACTGCTATTTCCCCTGGCTAACATCTCATCGTCAAGAGCTGCCAATAAAATGAACCCTTCCAACAATGATATCTGTTCCGGCATATAGGTATTTCCGGTTTTTCCAAACAACTGGATTTTCATATCCAGATATCTTTCTTTTATCTGTCTGAAGAGTTCTTTCGCATCGATACCATCCCATTCCGGATGTATCTGTGTATTTACTTTTATTTCTTTATAATTCATCTTTGAAACATATAAATTATATCCGGCTAACCTTTTCTGCTCTATCATTTCTAACAACCGGTACAAAAGCAATGTTGCCATATCCAGTTTTTCCTGTTCTTCACGAATCATGGCATTCTGACACATGGTGAACATCAATGGAACAATGTACTTTTCTTTCTGCAATAATTCTGCATTTCTCTTTTCTGCAATGTACTGTGGAATCTCGCTTAATGCTGCCAGGATTTCTTCCTGCTGTTTTAATATATCGATTTTGTCCATCAGTAAAAATCTGCTGTTTATCCGTTTATCTCTCTTTAATTCTTTATTTAATTTCAAAATAGTCTGATATGCGCCGCTTAATTCCAAGCTGTCCCACTCTTCGTAAGTCTTTGCCAGTAAATATGCAAAATTCAACTGCTGCCTGATATTCGGCTCCGGCACTACTTCCTTTAAATATTCCATTTTTTCTCTCGCACCCGAATAATTTTTCTTCCGGAATAAAGTAAATGCTTTCTCAATTTCCAAATCACCAAAAACAGACAATGGATTAGCAATATAAAATAACGTCTCTGAACCCGGACATGGTTTCCGGAAATCAGGAAGATAATGATTGCTTCCAACATAAATCAGCTGGATATCTATGACTGCTCCCGCCATAGCAGCTGCCGCTGACATTGCTTTTGTTCCACCCGTGATATCAATATGCAGTTTCTCAGGCTTTCCCCACTCAATATATGCTTTCTTTATTTCCCGATAAATATCCATCGGTTCGGTTTCACTAACCATACATTTCTGAAAAGCGGACACCGGCAGGTTACAATGTTTTACTATTTTATCCAGATATTTCTCCGTGATAGCAGTACAAAGAAAAAGAATCTTCTGTGGATTTAACAATTTTATGCTCAGCACGAGCGGTTCATAAGAAGTTCCTACTGACATAATCAGATATTCCACTTCTTCTTCCACACGTTCCCTGTTTCTGGCTATAAAATTATCCTCAATCAAATTCATTAATTTCTTTTCATAAAATAAATCGGCTGCTTCTCTTTGCTTTGTCGTCTTTCTCTCCAACTGCATCCACTGCTCCGTCATCGTCTGTAACGGATTCTCTGTCTCATCCGCAGTTTTTCTCTTCGTTTCATCTGCCATAAATTCTCCTTTCCACGAACCTCATTCGTTTCATATCACTCCACAAGTTCCCTGTATTTTGGATATATCGCCCCTTTCCTGAATGTGAAGCTTGCTCTGGTAATGCCCTATGGCGGGCTTGGTTCTTTTCTACTTATTGATTATGAATATAGCAATATGAATATTCAACTAGTTTCAATGCCCTACTTCGGGCTTCTTCCTTTTCTACGGATATAAGTTAAACAAGTAGCCCTTAACTAACCCGTTTCAATGCCCTACCTCGGGCTTCTTCCTTTTCTACGGTGCAGAGAAAAGGAGGATTTATGAGAACAAATACAGTGTTTCAATGCCCTACCTCGGGCTTCTTCCTTTTCTACTCACGGATTTATAACGGAAGCATCACGGATTATGAATTGTTTCAATGCCCTACCTCGGGCTTCTTCCTTTTCTACGACAACTTTATCAATCAACTTTTACAACGCTACAATGTTTCAATGCCCTACCTCGGGCTTCTTCCTTTTCTACTTGCAGGAAGGAGAGGAATAGTGTCAAAAGAAAACAGAATGTTTCAATGCCCTACCTCGGGCTTCTTCCTTTTCTACATGAATGTTCAAATAATCCTTTACACGATTTCAGAAGAGTTTCAATGCCCTACCTCGGGCTTCTTCCTTTTCTACTCGACAGGATCACTATCAGAATTAAAAAAGGTACTGTTTCAATGCCCTACCTCGGGCTTCTTCCTTTTCTACCTTAGGTTGTTTCAGAGATGATGAAAGAGTAAAAAGAGTTTCAATGCCCTACCTCGGGCTTCTTCCTTTTCTACATGGATGGAGTTATTATGATTATCAAAAACTTAGTGTTTCAATGCCCTACCTCGGGCTTCTTCCTTTTCTACGCTATGTCTCTACAGCCATTGATTTTACTGGCTTTCCAGCCTCCATTTTGTAAGTAATTATCAGACAATTCTATTTTCTACTATTTTGAGCAGCGATTTTTTCCTATTCACATTTTAGACATATTATGTTTTGTTCTGTTCGACTTTCATATATCTATGATAACATCTTTTCAACAGTTTTTCAATAGCCGATTTCTATTGTTCTTCATCGGATAACAGGACGATGCAGTTTATCTGCACCTGTCCTGCTTCTATTTCATCTCTGTACTGTTCTATATTATTTTTTCAGCAGTTCTCCAAATCCGATTTTCCCATTCTTATAGGTAAGTTTCACTTCATCTCCAACTCTAATACTTTTGCTGCTCTTAACCCGATTATCAACTCCTAATATATCTGACATAAATTTCAATTCTATCTTTATTTTCTTCTTATCAATATTTTTACACTCAATAAAGATATTCATGCCGCTATTTTCTACAACTTTTCCTATCGTCCCCTCTTTAATAATATGTACTGGTTCATCTTTTTTCTTATCTGTACTGCTTGTATACACCGTTTTATTATTTTCCTCCATCTTTTTTGATGAATGGTCTTTTTGTTTCTGATTCCTTACATTTATCTCGACACGCAAGTCTACTTCCTGCTCAATTCCCTGATATACTTCCTCTACACTCGGTAATCTTTCCTGTCTGCTCTGATACTCTTCTAAATGCATATATCTGATTTTATCAGGATTCCGCATTTGTTCTATATTTTTCATCATCAAGAATTCTTTTACCGATACTTGCTCCTCGATATTAATTTGAAACTTTTCTTTTATATAATTCTTATAATCCATTATATATTTATCCACCTGATTTGAATCAACAGATTTAAACGGTTTCAGGAAAAACTCATCCAGACAATACATCTGACTGTCATAATCATATAATTTCAGACTATCTATCTTCATTTTTATTCTTCCATATCCATACGGCTTAGCCTTACCAATATTTTGCTCTGTATTATCTTCAAGTTTTATTGTCCACAAAAGTAATCCCAACTCATCTTTTTCAAGATTTTTAAAATGTATTTTCCCCTTAAATATTCCAGCTTCTTTTTTTAATGCATAAAATGTACTTCCAACATTTTCATTTGTCATTTTCTGATTTTCTGTTTCTGGTTCTTTAAACCAATATTGTTTGTATCCGCGTATTTCAAAATCATCATTATATGAAACACCACCCTTTTTTTGAACCAGATAATCAAGATAACTGGTTGGCTTTGGTCCGCCTAATATTGTTGTAACTTTTCTAAACTCTGCTTTTCCTTTTAATCTGGCATCCTCTATATAAATTCGCCCTTTATAATTTTTATCTCCAGTAAATCCATACATCCGATGTGCATAATCATAAATTCTGTCCTCTGCTTTATGTTCCTCCGGCAGACCATATCCGATTTTGTGATTATAGAATACCCTCAAATACTGTGTATATCCAAAAAAAGTCTGATTATTCTCATGTACATAAAATACTGGCTTTATCTCACCTTCCGATGGCAATAAAAAAAATTTCTGCATTTTTTGTATACATTCTTTCTTTTCTTCTTCATTCAAACCTTTTGCATACGTTGTAGTTCCTAATCCGGATTTTTTCACCTCATAATCGATTTTATAGCTTTGTATATCTGATTGAGTTAATTCAATCTTTTTCTCACGGTTAATTTCAGGAATAATATATAGTACTTTTTTTTCATTCATCGCACCAGAACCTAAGATATATCCTCTTTTTTCGTTTTTTTCCTTTTCTTTTGTTCCAGGTTCTCTCACAGCTGTAATCCGATATTTTCCCTCTATGGTATATAAGATTTCTTTACAAAAAGGAACATAATATGGGTTTTTATTACCTCTTACATGATATTTTTTATCTACCCAAAATTTTTTTCCTATATGCTGTAATTTTGTATTTTTACCATCCACATCTTCTTTTAAAAAGGCAAATGGATTTTCTCTCTTTTTTTGAATTGCATCCTCTACAGCTTTAAAGATTACTGTTTCTTTTAGCGGATAATAATTCATTTTTCCCATTTCACGATCAATATTATCAACTACCGTACCGTAAATAATATATTTACCATTTTCACATGTAATATAGCCGGCTTTAACATTCCTGCAAACAGATGCATTTTTTCCATCCGGCATTTTTATCTGACTTACATTTAATACATTTTTTCGATAATAATCACCCAGATTTCCTCTGTTTGTAACCTTTCGATACATCAACCGATAATCTTCCACATCATCTGCAATGCTTCCAAGTCCAAGTATCTGCGTATTACTTCTTAAGAGTCCTCGCACGCTACTTCCCGGTATTGCACAGGTTCCATCTGCTGCCTGATAAAATCTCTGCACGTCTTTCTCGTATACCCCGCCCACAAAAATATCTGTCCGCGGAATAATAGAATAACTGATCTCTCCAGAATATAATTCTTTCTGTATTTTTTTATGTGAAGGAAGATTATTTTCCTTTGTTTCTCTTTTGATTACTTTTTTTGGTAATGCCACAAAATTATATGGTGCTCCTATATATTGGGACTGTAAATTTCTATCATTTCCTCTATTATTGTTACTTCCATTACTATTCATCCTTTTTTCCTCCCTCCGTCAAAATTCCTGCACATCTTGTCCGCTCTACATAAATCTGTCCATCCTCATCATAGTTCAGATATTTCCAGACTTCCAGTCTTATTGGCCCGTTTTCTTCCTGCTCATGAAATATCTCCCCGCTTACAGGATAAATCTCCTTATGAATTTCGGTATTTTCTTCTTCATCATCCCTGATTTCACTTCTATACCAACAGTCCTCTTCATTATAAATATGTAATTCTCCACTTTCATCAAAGAATCTTGCTTCCAGAATTTCATCAAACGGCAGGTCACTCCGGTTATTTTCTCCCAGATAAACTTCGCTCATCAGATAGATAAGTGCATATTTATATGTATATTCCTTTTCTGTTTCTATGGCTTCTTTGGCTGAATCATATTTTTTACGCATATTCCAGTTCCTCCTTTAAGCTCTCCATACATTCCGTGATAAAACTATTTTCCGCTGTCTGCTCCTGTGTTTCAAAATCAATAACAGAGATTTCTTCTCCATGTGTGATTTCAAGCTTTGATACCTTGACAAATCCTCTTCCCACAGAGGAAGTACTTCCGAGTGATATTGCTCCGATTGACAAATCCCTGCAGGTGAACAGGAGCAATGCAGCTGCCGCCTTTTCTTTTCGTTCATCTATTTTATTGTTTTCATTCCCATCCCCTCCGGCTGAAAGTGTTATCTCTATTACACCCTCTCCATTTACAATGGCTTCTGAAAACAATGCATTATTTTTCACTGCTCCGGTAAACTTATTGATTGCGGTACGCATCTGTTGCCGCACCACTTTTCCCTTTATGACAGAATCCATAAAGAATATCTCCGGTCTGCCCTCGAATATGTGTTCACATATTGTTGTTTTTTCCCTATCCTCTTTATTGCAGGATTGTGCAAGATGTTCCTCTATTGCTTCCATTCTCTGACGGAATACACCTTTTATCGAGGTAGCCGGTATGATATATTCTTCCCTGCCATTTACGATATTCATGGCATCCGGCACTCTGTTCTTGTCTTCTTCAAATTCCGTGTCCAGCTGTTTTTCCAGCAATTCTTCATTGACATAATTTCCTTTGACCAGTATTGCGTTTGGATAGGAAACTTCCAGCCGGAATTTGAGTGGCTGCTTTTTGTTGGACTTTCTTTTTATCTTCCGGATTTCTCCCAGACATTCCTGACCTTTGTTTTTCCCTTCATCGCTCCAGTCCTTTCGTCCTTCCGGTGTTGTCAGATCATATTCACTTCTCCTGACACTGGTCAGTTTTACCTTTCCGCATCCATTCGTCACATTTCCGCCCAACAGAATTTCCTGTCTGTCCAGTGCTGCCAGAAGTTCCTCCACCAGTCCATCTTCATTTTCTTCTGGTTTTAAAAACCGGTAAATATCAAATGTCATCTCCGCTCCTGCACTGATGAGTTCTATATTGTGCAGCTGTCCGGAATTATTTGCCTGATCTGTTGTCCCACTCTTTGCATCCAGTCTGACTCTTGTACGATATTCCAGTCTTAAACCAGCATTATCCTTAAAATGTACATCAGAAAACGTAATTCTGCTTTTATTGTCAGAAGCACCCTTCTGCTCATTTCGATTTCCAAAATATTTTTTCTGCTCCTCATCCGCTGCTTCCAAAAATGCTCCGGCAACGCTTGTTCCCTGAATAAATGGTTCTCCTGTACGGTCATCAACCAGCACTTCTCCCTCATCACTCATTCCATTTCCGATATGCAGTGCTGACTCCGCTTCTGCTTCTATTTCATATTTTAATATTTTTGTATACTTCGCTTTGATAGCTTTTTCTTCCATTACTCTTCCTCCTCTCCTGAACGTTCCGGATTATTTCCATTTTTATCCAGTCTGTTTCTGTACTGTATCATTTCTTCGATTAATTTTATCTTATAAATATATTTCTGCTTCACTGACAGAATTTCTTCGATTGGCACACCGCAGCATTCCGTTTCCGTAATTCCCAGAGTCTCAAATAAATTCTTGTCCAAAATCGCCTGAAATTTTTCTATAATTTGCTTCTGACTTCCTGCACCGTCATGTGTCTTTCTGTTTTCTTCTTTTTTGAGAATATGATCGAAGTAAGATTTAAACTTATCTTCCTGTGGCTGATACCGATATGCTTTACACATCGCCAGCACCATTCCTGCCTGACTTCTGGATGCACTTCCCAGTTTTAATGGATGTTCTACGACATAATGATTCATTGCCCGAGCAATTTTATGAATTAACATTCCCTGTGCGGCAATTTCCAATACTTTTTTATCATCTTCTGTCAGTTCTTTCTTTTTTGCTTCCTGTGTTCCTGCAAGTCTGCTCTCAACTTTTTCTTTTTTACTGATTTTATCATAATCCTTAAGAATCAGTACTCTTCCACATCCTTCATTCTTGTTGATTCCCAGTCCGTTTTCCTCGATTTCACGGACTTTTTCCGCACTGATTTCTCCATGAAATTCAATTTTGAACACACTGCCCGCTTCATACATACTCTGCTGCGGTGTCCTCATTCCCCAGGTACGGTTAAATCCACTCTTTTTTACGACAGATGTACTGGCCTGTTCAATGGTTAAGCCTGTCACACCGAGCTTTTCTTCCAGAATTTTTTCATTGATTCCGCATAATTCTCCATTTTTCCCACGCATTGCAAATGGTGATACTGCCACAAGATAAATCGGACTGCCCGTTTGTCCGTTGACAGAAAATTCTTCATAAGGACGTTTTCCATCTTTCATATATTTTGCAGAAATCATTTTCACTTTTCCATATCCGGCAGAACGATTGCTTCCAAATCTGAAATCTCCGGTATTTAATAAATCAATCAGCAAATCTGCTGTCTTTTTATCGCTTACCCGGATATATCCCTTAAAATGATATCCACTGCAGATACTGTCACTGCGGAACACATTCTGCTCTTCTATATTTACATTCAGAGCCTCACCTTTTTCCACGCTCATATATTGCAATGTTTCTCCGCTGATTCTTGCAAACATTCCGACCGCAGCCCTTTTATTTCCGGAAATTATTTCATTTTCTTCCTTTTTTGCTACTCTGTTTTCCAGATTTCCATCCTGTTTTTTATTTTCATAAAAGCCTTTTGGAGTCGGAATGGCGGTTAGATATTCTTTTTCCTGCCAAATCATCGGATAAGCATTATAAAAACAAGTCTTTTCTGATAAAAGTATTTTCTTCTGTTCTTCAAAATTTTCTCCTGCCGCCAGCAATGACACGATACTCCCGCGGATACTGCTTCCCGGCACATAATTACAAATCGCTGTCTGTCCCTCTTTGCTTAGATAAATATCCGCTATCTTAACCGGTTCTTCATTGACAAATTCATATTCTATAAACATACTTATTTCCCTCCCATTTTACTGATTTTTACTTTGCCGAGTCCACGGGTTTTCATACCGCCCAGCCATTTCACATAACCAAGTATTTCTTCCAGGGTATCCTCATCTTCTTTGGCACATTTTATTTCCCCATAAAAGATTAATCCTTTCCGGATGACACGGATGGAACGCAGACTTCCTTCTTTTGCCACACCATCCTGCAATGCCGTAAAATACCGCATATATGTCAGGGCATCACGGATTTCGTCCTGTGTTCCCTGAATCCTTTCCCGCACTGCCTCTGACAGGTTGAAATTACCGACATAGAGTTTTCTTCCATCTTCCGTACGCATTCCGCCACTGCCAAACAGGGCCTCGGTCTCAGAATCTGCGTTTTCCTGACCCGTCCATGCAAAATAATTCTCCATTTCTTCTCTCAGCACACCACGGAATGTTGTTCCCCTAAGGTATGGGAATCCATGTTCATCCATCAGTATACTGCTGTCTTCCGCTCCCGGAATACTTTCCCCGGAACCCCAGAATGCATCTTCTAATAATTCAATTCTTACCTGCATTATTTGTCCTCCTCCGTCTGAAATCCAATGTATGTATCCATTACTTCTATCACATCAAAGTTCTTGTCATTTTTTGTAAGATACTGATCCAGTCTGCTCTTCTTAAAATATGCATCCACTGCTTCATCGCTCTCTTTCAGATACGTTCTTAACTCTTTCAGCTTTCTTCTGGCAATCATTCTATCTTCTTCATCTTCGCATTTATTGTGAAGTGCATATTCCATTTCTTCCATTGTCTGCTTAAAATCAGCATAGGTTCTGTTACCTGCTTTTCCTTCATATTCTGCTTTTCCACACACAAAATATGGTCTTGCAAGGATTGATTTTCCATCCGCATCCACATAATGCTTCCGGATTTCATCCAGTCCTCCATACATTTCCCCATACTCAATATGCCAGTCGATTGCACACGCATTTGCACATCCTTCCTTATCCAGTGAAGCATTGTATTTCTTTGCACTGGAACACAGGCTTTCTGCTATCTCATATGCTTTATAAAACGGATAACTCTGGTGGACAATCGCAACTCCCGCACAGGCAGAATTTTCTCCTTTACTCCGCTTCCACAGTGCTTTCATATATTCCACCGCACATTCAATTCCGATTCTTCCTTCTGATACAAAGCAGATATCATCTCCTGCTGTAATGATACGCCGTACAGGGAAATTAATCTGTTTTTCCTCATTTACCACTTCTTCCAGTGACAAATCCTTTAAATTTCCGTTTTCTATCTGTTTCTTCACCGCATCCTGCATATCGCTATATGCACCTTTAAAAAGTTTGTCTATCTTTTCGCTAAATTCCTGTTTTTTCTCTCTGTACATATCCAGTTTCTTTTCCGGATCTGATATTCGATCAAGTATCTTACGCAACTCTTTATCATTCTCCTGTACTTTCTTTCCCATCAGATTTCCATCAATATGCACAACCGCAATGAAGTTATTATCATCCTTATTGCCGCCCAGTTTTTCCAGCTGTGTTACCAACTCATAATGAGTAGTTTCCTCCTCCTGTATTTTTTTCTTTTCTTCCCGTATTCTTTTTTCTCTTCTGTTTTCTGCATCTTTCTTTCTCTGTTCAGCTTCTTTTTCTTTCTTTTCCGAATCAAATACTCTCTCAGCTTCTCCTTTTGAAACTTCCATACCAAATGTTCCCTGACGGAAGGAAGCACGTCTGACTGCTTTCTTTTCCTCAAGTTTTTTCATTAAATTCTGTATATTTTTTGACGGGTCATCATTTTCGTTATAATCCATTATTTTAATAAAGACTTCGAGTCCGTCATAGTCGCAGAATATCTGTTTGCTCAGCTTCTTTGCAAATCTGACTGCCTGATTTTCTTTTCCTGTGTTGTCATTTTCTTCCACATCATTATCAAATACAAGAATGGTGTGTCCGCCTCCGCTATATACAAGATTCTTTTCTTCGTTATAATACTCCAGAAAATATTTTTTAAAATATCCGGAACTGGTAATTTCATCAATCGTATAAGATGCATCGATGTTCTTTTTCAGTTCTTTGTTCTTAAAAATGTATGCCTGCTTCTGTGACACTTCCATAATCAATAATAATTTCTTCACTATAATCCTCCTTGCCGGCCATTATTCATCGATAGCCTTTACTGTATATTTTCCAAATCCCATACTGGTATTTTTGCCGATATGTAAGAGTTCTGCCGCAAATAAATAGGGCAGAAATTCTTCACTTACGTCTTCCAGGACAGCTTTTCCCGCAATGCCTTTTAATGCAATCTTCTCTTCGTGCGTGGATGAATATCTCAATATTCCATCCGTCCATGATTTCTGCTTTGTGATATGCATCTGATTCCGGAATGGATGTGCCCTGTTCATCGGAATTCCTTCCATGCAATGTGCCAGGTAACATCTCCGGTATACTGCATCCACAAATGGTTCACTGGAAATCTTATGGATGAATTTCCCCTGGTATTTCTGTGACCACGGTGTTTCAAAACGCAAACTGTAACGATCCGATATTCCTTCTTCCCGGATTCTTTTCTGTATATAATCGGAAATATAATCCGGATACAGCAGATCCATGCGGACATTATTTTCATATAAAATGGATTCATTTCTGTGATTTACAATAGATATGATTTCAAAGCTGATACCCTCTTTCCCGATTCCATACATCCCAAACTGATATACTGCCTGCAGAATACTTGAGAAGTTTACGATATTATCTCCCAGCAGCAGCATGGAAAACTCCATGACAGTTCCCTTTTCTACATATTTGTACGCATTATCACACTCAAATAAATACCCCATATTTCCTTTTTCTGTCACAAAATCCGGTACAATCGCCGGTTTATGGTAATAAATTCGCTGCACAATACATTCATTGCGAAAACTGCAGTTCTCGCAGTCACGCCGTCCGATACAATTCATGCGGAGAAGCATTTCGCCGATTCCACCGCGGATGGCAGAAACCTTATCCTGCGGAACATAACCTTCTTCCAGAAAACGGATTTTAAATTGTAATTTTACATGCCTGATATCAAATAATTTATACATTTGCCCCTCATACTTCCTTACATTTTTTCTTATCATAGCATATTTTACATTTTTTTACAAGTTTTTCTTTTATTTTTTGTCTGTTTTAGCAAAAAGCTGAAAATTTCTGATATTCTTCATGATTGTCGGATACTATTGAAGCCTCCATATTTGTATGCAGAATTTAAACAAAAAAATTAAGACGGAAGTTCCGCCTTAATTTCTGCCTTTATTTTTCTTATTTTCTATTCCACATCTTTCAATGCCTGATCCATCGGCACTTTTTTAATTCTTCTCATTTGAATGACTGCTACCAGCAGATAAATAATCAGACCGCCAATAAACATTTCTACATATATCTGTGGCGGGATATATAATGAAAGCCATCCGGTAAATTCTTTCATAATCTCACGGTAAATTAATCCCATAAATATACGCGACACTACGATACTGATAACCAGTGATACCACTACCACCCAGGTCGTTGCCATAAGATAAAGACTTGAAATCTCCCGATCCTCATATCCGAGTATTTTTACCATGGATATGGACGAAGCATTCTTTTCTATTACCAGTTTGGTCAGAAGATAAATTAACAATGCAGAAAGTATGACTGCAAATACATTGATCAGATAAAACATATTTCCCATGGATACATTTAACTGTCTGCTGACCTTTGTTAAATCTTCTTCTGTGATAATGGAAGCAATCATTTTTTCATCAATATCGGTAATTTCCGTATTGGAAAAATAACCATTATAATATCCTGCATCTTTATCAAATACTTCCCTGTACTGCATGATATCCATGAATATTGCCAGTCCTGCCGGATAATTATACGTACCTTTTATTTTAAAATCATACTGCTTATCCCCGTAACTTTCTTTCAGGGTAATGGTATCTCCTTTGGAAAGTCTGTATTTTTCTGCATAGCCATCGGAGATATATACACCATCATCCGGCATTTCTTCTGAAATATAGGCACTGTCCTTATTGATTCCGTATACACTGATTTCTTCACTTGCGTATTCTCCGTCCTCTGTTTTCATAGATGTTACACAGTAGGTTTCCGCCTTATCTGTTTCAGTTTCCACCGGAGTTTTTAAAACATACTGGTAGGACGCAATCATATTGTCGACAATTTCATTCTGATAATGACTTAACAGAGGCGACATCATCATTCCAAACAATAGAAGAATATTGGCAAAGATAATTCCGATAAATAAGGTCAGATATGCCGGCATATTCTGCAGAATAATCCGGAGACGGAATCTCTGGAAAATGGAAATGCAGGAAGCTTTACTGCCTTTTTATTGCTGGATCGTTTTAAATCTTTCCGTAAAAATTGCAATGGTGATAAGGTTAATTTGCGGTAAATCATCACAACATTAATCAATATCATAATGACCAGTGGAACAATGGTTGTAAGTAAAAATGCCTCTGCATTCCATCTGGTTTCATACGTCGGAAGACTGTAGCTGCCGTAATACATTCCTGCACAGATTTCCTTGAATACAGTATAACCGAGAATATTTCCAATGATTGCCGCGATTAAAGTGACCAGCACCGGTATGGAGATATAATGCCTTAACAGTTCTCCCCTGGAATAGCCTGAGGCACGCAGTGTTCCGATGACTGCTGCTTCTTTTGTAATGGTATTTGATGTTGTAATTGCAAATACAAATGCCATGATAGCAATCAATATATACAGCAGTACAATCATCATGGATTTGTCACTTCCCATATCATCTCCGGTAAAATGAATGGCCTGATTCAGATATGCCGGCACAAAGTTCTGAATCTGTGTATTCTGTGCCAGCACCTTCATGAAATCTTCTGCCATTTTCTTTGCTTCAATATCATCTTCCGGTTTTTCATTATAGGTCCATGCGTAACTGTAATGCAGATGTACATCCCCAAATGTTTCAAATCCTTCTTCTGTCATAATGGCGACGGAAAATTTGACCGCATCAAACATCATATCGCCGTTATCAGAAAATAATGCACTATAGTCGGACAATGCTACCAGACCGGTTACTTTTAATTCTTTTCCACTGGTTTCAATCGTATCTCCCACTTTCACTTTATTATTGTCAGCATACATTCTGTCAATGGCGATTTCATTCGCCTTTTCCGGCCATTCGCCTTTCATCAGGCAGACCCGATCGACATCTTTCCGCTCCGGGAAGATCCGGATAGTGCTGTCAATATCGCCATCCCTGTCGCAGTCCGTATCTTCTTCCACATAATAATTGGTATATATTTTTACATCTTCCTGTTCCAGCACGTCAATCGTGCTTTCGTCTAATTCTTCTGCCGTTTCAAATTTACCGTCTTCGATATTATATTTTTCAAAACTTTCATCATATGCCTTCATCATACTGTCATCTGCCACAAGAAATCCCGATACAAATCCAATCGTTCCTATCATAAATAAGAAAATCACCAGATATTTTCCAAAATCTCCGATAAATTCTCTTGGCAGACGTTTCTTTAATGGATTCTTCATATCTTCACCACCTTACCATTCCAGATCCTTCGCCGGAATCTTTGTTTCATTGAGATAATCTTTCCGTATCTGTCCGTCACGCAGCTTTACTACACGATCTGCCATGTTTCTGATCGCATCATTATGTGTAACCATAATTACGGTATTTCCATATTTCCGGTTTACATCTTCGATCAGTTTCAGAATTTCCTTCGATGTATTGTAATCAAGTGCTCCGGTCGGCTCATCACAGAGCAGAATATCCGGATTCTTTACGATCGCCCTTCCGATCGCAGTACGCTGCTGCTGTCCTCCGGAGAGCTGGTTTGGCAGTTTATTCCAATGCTCTGCTAATCCCAGTGTATTTAGCAGTTCCTCGATATCAAGCGGATGATCGCTCAGATATGCACCTACCTCAATATTCTCTCTGACATTCAGATTTGGAATCAGGTTATACATTTGAAAAACATAACCGAGATGTTTTCTCCTGTACTGCGTCAATGTCTTTTCGTTCATGTCTTCCAACATTTCTCCGTTGATACAGATCTGTCCGCTGTCCGCTCCGTCAATTCCTCCTATAATATTTAATAAGGTGGATTTTCCCGAACCGGATGGTCCTAATAATACGCAGATTTCTCCTTTTTCCACTGCGAAATCAATTCCTTTCAGAACCTCTGTCCGGTTTTGAGCTGTTCCAAAACTTTTCCTTAATCCTTTTATTTCCAAAAACATAAAATCCCTCCTCGTTGTTGTTCCTATTTTTTAGTTAGTTGTATCTAACTTTTTCTATTATACTCCTGATACACCAAAAAAGAAACAGTGTTTATTGAAAAAGACTCTCAATAAACACTGTTCCGCTTGATATGTTATTATTTTATTCCTAAACTGCTGCCAGTTTCTTTCCAAGTTCCTCGCATGCTGCGATTCCCTCGTCATCCGGCTCAAGATTGCAGATAAGTCCTTCACCGCCTACAACAGTTGCTCCTGCTCCTGTCATACGTTCTGACCAATCTCTCATCCACTGTCCGTCACCCCAGTCATAAGAACCGAATAACGCAACCGTCTTTCCGGATACAAATCCTTCTACTGACTCTACGAATGGCTCCATCTCTGATTCTTCCAGAACTTCATCTCCCATTGCCGGGCAACCCATTGCAAATGCGGATGCATTCTTTAAATCATCCAGTGATGCTGCTCCTACTTCTACAAGTTCTGCTTCCTTGCCTGCTGCTTCGATTCCTCTTGCAACTGCTTCTGCCATTGCCTGCGTATTGCCTGTCTGTGACCAATAAACTACCTGAATTTTGCTCATTTTAAACCTCCTATATAACAGCTTTCTGCTGCCATTCCTGTTGATAAATATCTATAATATCTTCCATAAATACTCCGCATGCAAGTAATTGTACCTGTGTACTTCTTGCCGTTTCATATTTATGAAATAATTTTAGCTTTTCCTGAAGATTTCCATATACTTTCCAGTAGCCGGAATACAGAAAATCTCTTCCTTTATGCTCGATAAACCCTGCTACATCCTCGGAAGGATAGCCCAGTAAGATTCCCATCTCATGAGGAAATTCCCCTCCATTTCTCCGGCAGTTTTCAAACCGGTGACGAAATGTGGCAAGAACCGCATCCAGTGAAAGATTTCCATATCCCGCTTCTTTCAGAATAGTTCTGACTTCCCACTGCATAAAATATGCTTCCAGCATTTCTTTGCGATACAGCAGAAATGTGCTTTTTCCATCTGCCCACAGCAGGCGGAAAAAAGATATCTCACTGTTCCTGAAAATATGGTACAGTTTTTCTTCCTGTGAAGATGGAATAATCAGAAGATTGGATATTTTCAATCCTGCGATTACAGGTGCACACTGAAGTGCAAGCTGGATTTCCAGTGTTTCCAATCCGATCACTCTTGCATTTTCAAATACCTCTCTGCACATAAATCCTCCTCTCTGGTTAGCTATTTCTAACCCTAGTTAATATTAACTAATTTTCTTTCATTCGTCAATACCTGTATTGATACAGTTTTTCACTAAGTATTATTTTTTATTCCTACCAGAGAGTCTGTCCATTTTTTCAAAAATATTTCGGAGGTTTTATTTTTATTTATATAAGTTTCATCTCTATTTCCAGATGATTTCCATCATTGCTGACTTCTGCCATGCTTCCGCAGATAAGCGGCATCATTGGCGGTAAATGTCCCAGATCCACATCCATAATAACCGGCACATTATAATCTTTTAGAAGATCGATGACAGCATGATACTGATCCAGTTCCATCATTTCCTGTCCAAACACAAGCGGTCTTCCGATTAAAAATCCTTTTACATACCGGAACCAGCCTGCATGCTTCATCTGCCAGACTGCCCGACGTATCGCCATAACGTTCAGATCGCAGGATTCCAGGAACCAGATGAATCCGTCTTCTTTGTATTTTTCTGTAAATTCATTTACCTTATCATATTTTGTTCCGGTCAGATTTACAAGGCAGTCCATACATCCACCAATCAGCCTTCCCTGCATCTGTGCATATATTGCCTTCTCTGCCCCGACATAAGTATGAAGAACTTTTTCTTCTGTGATATGATACGGCTCGGTCGGATGCTCCTCGTCTTTCAGCGCCTCTTTTTCCCATCCGTTATATCCGTTCAGCACACGCTTCTTACCGGTCAATACCAGGTATGCGTCGTCAATCGCCGGATGCCACGGATTCATTCCAAATGCCGGTGCACATGGTCCGTATATAGATGCCGTATCGCAGAGTGTGGTAAGCAGAAATGTCATATTAGTATTGTCCGAATAACCCATATACCATTTCGGATCTGCTTTCTTTATGCGGTCAAAATCGACATAATCGAGTATTTCACACATCAGTTCCCCGCCGCCGCAGGAAATCAGCACGTCTGATTCTTTGGACAAATATGCTTCCTGAAGTTCTTTTCCGCAGAGCTGCGGTGTATTGCTGATACCGATTCCCTTTCCTTCATAGCAGTTTGGTCCAAGCCAGGTATTATGACCAAGCTTCTGCAGTTTTTTCTGTGCCTGTTCAAAGCCGGTCCGGTATGGCTCAATATTGCACCCAAATGATGGTGCAACAAATCCAATCGTACCGCCTTCCTCCAAAAATTTTCCGTACTTCATCTTTTACCTCTCTTAATTCTCCTGTTGATATTCCTGCAAAAATTCCTTCAATCTTTCTGCGGATTCACTTAATACTTTTATTTCCGGCAGATATACGATTCTGAAATGATCCGGTTTTTCCCAGTGAAAGCCGCCGCCGTGTGTCACCAGAATATGCTTCTGCTTTAAGAAATCAAGTGCAAATTTCTCATCGTCCCGGATTCCGAATTTCTTCGCATCCAGCTTAGGGAAGATATAGAAGGCTGCCTTGGGTTTTACTGCTGATACTCCCGGAATGTCATTCAATGCTTTGTAGATACATTCTCTCTGCTCATAGACTCTGCCTCCCGGAACCAGCAGCTTCTTTGTTTCATCCAGACATTCCATTGCAGTCGAAATTAAGGACTGTGCCGGAACATTGGAACAAAGACGCATGGATGAAAGCAGGTTCAGACCTTCAATATAGCCTTTTGCCTTTGACTTATCCCCGCACAGACATACCCAGCCGCAACGGTAGCCTGCTATTAAATGTGATTTTGACAGACCATTAAAGCTTAAGGTCAAAACATCGGGTGCAACCGATGCCAGTGCCGTATGTTCAATTCCATCCATGACAAGTCTGTCATAGATTTCATCCGCAAATAAAATCAGTTCATGTTCCCTTGCCAAATCTGCTATCTGTTCCAGAATTTCTCTCGGATATACCGCACCGGTCGGATTGTTCGGATTAATCACTACAATTCCTTTTGTTTTCGGTGTAATCTTTTTCTTCATATCCTCAATATCCGGATACCATTCCTGTGCTTCATCGCAGTGATAATGTACGGCAGTACCTCCTGCCAGAGTTACGGATGCCGTCCACAGCGGATAATCCGGAGACGGAACAAGGACTTCATCCCCATAATTGAGCAACCCCTGCATGGACATTGTGATTAATTCACTCACGCCATTTCCCGTATATATATCATCTATGGATTCACACGGAATGGATTTGCTTTTACAATATTTTAAAATAGCTTCCCTTGCCTGCGGCAGTCCTTTGGAATCCGAATATCCTTCCGTATTGGTCAGATTTTCTGACATTTTCTCTATTACCTTATCCGGTGCACGAAAACCAAATGGTGCAGGATTTCCGATATTCAGCTTCAGAATCTCCATTCCCTGTGCAGCCATTCTCTGTGCTTCATCCATGACAGGTCCTCTGATGTCATAACATACATAATCTAATTTGTGTGATTTCTCAAATGTTCTCATAATTTATCTTTTTCCTTTCCTGATAATAAAAATGCCCTAAACATTGCGCATGACTATCTTTTCGTAAATAATCATCCGAAATGTTTAGGGCGAACCATGTCCGTGTTACCACCTAATTTCAGAAAGTAATTCTTTCTGCACTCTGCTGGCACTACCATGCCATTTCTCTGTAACGGGAGAACCCGTCAGAATCTACTAAGCTGCACCTTTGGACTCTGCTGCTCCGGGACTGCTTCCTAACCGGCTTCATAAAGATTTACACCTGCCATCTTCTCTCTGGAATGTTACCGGAAAGTACTCCTTCTCATCATCGCTTTTTCGATATTGCAGTCATAATAGCACAATATTTTTTTCATGTCAATGCCAATATTCATTTTCTTTCCTGTATTCATTTATGGTTTAAACTTCAATCTGTGCTTTTCTTAATTTCGGATTCGATGCCGTAACCTTCACTTTTTCATCCGAAAGCTTTCTTAAATAAATCATCATCTTTCCTTCCAGACAATGTCTGTAATGGGAACGGTACTCTGTTACATCTGCCGCATCTCCGTTGTCCATGCCCAGATATTCACAGTCGCCCTCGATGGTTACGCAGATCTCTGACTGATCCGATATCACTCTTCTTCCCATATCATCCAGTACGGTAAGCTCAAGCTGTACAATATCTTCACATCCGGCTTCTTCTAACTGAATCTGTACCGGCGCATTGACGGTTTCCAGAACATGATGTACATTTTCTGCCACAGCTTCAATCTTTCCTGCCTCAAACGGGACAATCCAGGTATCATATCCCAGTTCGGAAGAATCTACTTTCTGTGTATCTGCAACTTCTTTTCCATTCACATACAGCTTCGGATTCTGGCAGTTTGTATAGCATCTGACCTCTATTTCTTCTCCTGGAAGATAATTCCAGCTGTCGGATACTTCTTTCCATTCTCCTTCGCCTTCCTCTTTTCTTCCAGTACAGATATGGATGACTTTCTCATCGCTCCACCAGCTCTGTCGGCTGTAATAACGTGGCTTCTCAAAACCTGCTGTGGTCAGGTTGCCCGATGTAAAGGAATGAACCGGCCATCCAGCGCATTCTCCGAGATAATCAATGCCAATCCATAAGAACTGTCCTGAAATATAAGGATATTTCATAACACTCTTCCATGCATCGTACTGCTGCCCATTCTCACTTCCTGTAAATGGTTTATCCGGCCACCTCTTGTGATGTTCTTCATAAAGATGTTCTTTATAATTATAACCAACCACATCCAGATGATCGATGTATCCCAGTTCTGCGGATAACTCCGGAAATGCTACAGCTGCCGTAACAGGGCGTGTCCTGTCGCTTTTCTTCACGATACCAGCCAGTTCTCTTGATATTACCGTCAGTCTTTCCATATTCGGCCGTCCGGCATTGTATTTTCTCTCTTCTTCCGGCTTATTTGCATCATTATTTCCCGTCATTACCTGGAAACTCGGGTGATTATACGGATCATTCGGATAATCAATCTCATTTCCGATACTCCACATAACGACACATGGATGATTTCTGTCTCTTCTCACCAGAGAAGTCAGATCCCTTTCATGCCATTCTGGAAAATCTTCGGAATATCCCTGATGTTTTGGCGGATATACATTATGTCCGTTGAACCATTTGTTCTTACAGCCTTCCCACTCATCAAATGCTTCATCCATAACCAGGAATCCCAGTTCATCACAGAGTTCATATAATTCCGGCATATGCGGATTATGACTCATTCTTATGGCATTGCAGCCCATTGCTTTTAATTTTCTTAATCTGCGCCTCCAGACCCCTTTGGTCATCGCAGCTCCTAATGCTCCTCCATCATGATGAAGGCATACACCTTTAAATATCTCTTGTTTATCATTCAGGAAAAATCCTTTATCCGAATCAAATTCAATCTTACGGATGCCTACTTTTTCTTCTCCTAAATAATAAGTATCCCCTGTTATCAAATCTATTGCTGTTGATTTCAATGTATACAGATTCGGCTCTTTAACCGACCAGAGTTTAGGCTCTTTTAACACACCTCCCGTAGTTACTTCTGCAGTTTCACCTTTCCGGATAATTGCATTTGTTTCAAATACGGCCTGCAGCGTTCCTTCCCGGTCAAACAGCATGGACTGGACTTTAATTTCTGCATTGTCCTGTTCATACTCTTCTGACAGACAAAGCTGATGCTCCACTGTAATCTGAGCCGATTTCCCGCTGACCTCTTCTGCATGACAGAATATGCCGTACTCCTGCGGATATACCATGCCATACTCCTGCAGGGTAACTTTTCTTGTAATTCCGGAACCGGTAAACCATCTGGAATCCGCAATATCTTCATGTGTTACCTTGACTGCGATCACATTTTCTTCATTATTATATACAAGAAAATCTGTTACATCGTAACGGAAAGACACATAACCGTTCGGTCTTTTTCCAAGATAATAGCCGTTGATCCAGACCTGGCTGTTCTTGTAAATTCCATCGAAGCATAAAAATGTTCTTCCTTTTTTCTTCTCTCCTTCGATCCGGAATGTTTTACGATACCATGCAGTTCCGCCGATGACATAACCGGTTCCGCTGGAATATTCCTCTCTCTTCGGATATTCCACTGACCAGTCATGAGGAATCGTTACCTTTCTCCAGTCCTCATCCTTGTGAAATTTTTCATACGAATTTTCTTCATCCCCTAAATGAAATCTCCAGTTATCATTTAATAGAACCATACGTTTCACCCTCCTATATTTTAAATTCATGTTATGTGTTTATTATACCTGAATTTCAGATTTAGTAAATGTATTGTATTGTCTGTTTTTTGCAAATTAGCGACTATCTGTTGATTTTTTGTATATTTTCATTTATACTGAAACTATGATTTGATTTATATTTTATTTCTGGAGGTACACTGCCATGAATTCTTTTTATTATAAAATAACTTGTTCCCAGTTTCCACAGATCTCCCTTGCCGGTCATGTCCGAATTACCCCGCCTTATGTCCATACCTGCCGCAGACCGGATGAATATATCCTGTATTTTATTCTGGATGGCGGAATGTTTCTGGAAGAAAAAAATGATACGGAAACTAATTCTTACCACCTTGTTCCCGGAGATTTTCTGATCCTGGATCCTGCATTTGAACATTATGGCAGTAAGGCTTCTGACTGTACCTATTATTATATTCATTTTTCCTGCAATGATTTTTCCTGTACACAGGAACATCTCCCTGATCTGAAAGAAACCCTGAAAGCGCTCCGTTTTTCCTCTTTCAGCTGTGAATCCTCCCATGAAAACGAACTTCTCTACCTGCCAAAATATTATCATATGCCGCAGTCCGCAATGATTCACCTGAAGAACTGCCTTTCCGCGACAGAAACTGCCTTTCTGGAATCTTTAGAAGGACACCGCCTGAAAACCTCCTGTCTCTTTCTTGATTTTCTCATCGAGGCTTCGAGAAGCTTTACCGGCGATATTTTATCCGGAAGTTGTCTGGCTGCTTCGGGTTCATCCGCAACAATTCACAGGATTCTGAATTATTTTCAGGATCATTATATGGAAGATATCTCCGGAGATTCCATCAGCGACATTTTTCAATGCAATTTTGACTATATTAACCGGAAATTTAAACAGACAACGGGAAAAACTATTTTTTATTATCTGAATGAACTGCGTATCATGATGGCGAAACAATATCTCCAGAGCGGTTATTATACGATCAGCGAGGTTGCGGATAAGACAGGTTTTCATGATGTTTACTATTTTTCCAAGGTATTTAAAAAATATACCGGGATTTCTCCCGGTAAATACATTGTATGATTATCGTTCCCTGACCTGTGCCATCTCTGCTTTTTTATGCTTCCAGATGACGATGACAGCAATGCCCATACATCCATATATGATATATTTATCTACAATAAGAATACAGCTGGTAATTGTAAAACACAGATAGGTAATGATGCTTCTTCTGCTGTGCGGTGCAACTCTGAGTGCAGAGAAAAGAAGATAGTAAAATATCAGTATTATTAATGCCCTGTAATCCTCTGATACTCCAAGCAGCACTCCAAAGGAAACGGCGATTCCTTTTCCGCCCCGGAATCCATGCATGACAGGGAATGCATGCCCTAAGACTGGTGCTATCATCAAGAACGAAAACAGCACCGAATCCGAAAACATATCCTGAAAATATGCAACCGGCAAAAAGCCTTTTAGCAAATCACAGAGCAGTGTTGCGATTCCGCAACCCATTCCTCCTAACATAAAGGCATTTGCCGTACCCGGATTGCTGTCATTGCTTTCCTTTACCAGATCTCTTCCGGCTATTATCTTTGTGATATATTGCCCGAATAAAAGATTTCCACTAAGATATGCGATCAGAATACATATTATTTTCTTCATTGTATCACCTGCACTTTTCTATAAACTGCAATATTTTCTGTGATGTATCCCCTTTGAAATCTCTCCTTTGATTCTCTCTCATGCGTTCTCTCATACTGTCATCATGTGCCAGCCGGATTCCCGCTGCCACCTGACCTTCACTGGTTTTCGCTGTTATACTGTAACCATGCCGTACAAAATATGACATATTGGCAGTTTCGCAACCCGGAATCGGATCTATGTGTACCATCGGACATCCTGCAGTCGCAGCTTCTGTCGAAGTCAGACCGCCCGGTTTTGTAAACAGGGCATCTGCCGCATGGAGAAACAGCGGCATTTTATCCGTCCAGCCGAGAATCTGTACCTTTCCTTCCCTCTGATATTCTTTTTGCAATTTATCATATATCTGCTGGTTTGAACCACAGATCACAAGAATATTATCCTCTCTGTCACTCTGCCTGTCCAGTTCCCGGACCAGTCCGCAGATATTCCCGGCTCCCATGCTGCCTCCGACAATCAGATATATTTTCCCCGGCTTCAGCTTTCTTCCTTCTGGCAATTCTTCTTCTATCTTCCCCACTGCTTCTTCCCGGTCTGTTTCCTGTGCATACGCAGGTGCAACCGGAATCCCGAATGGAAGCAACTTCTCCTGCGGAATTCCTGCCCGGATAAATTCTTTTCCGACTTCCTCTGAAGGAACTACATAATAATCACAGTCTGTCTCTCCCCAGAACGGAATACTGGTATAATCTGTTGCCACCCCTATGACAGGCGGCACTTTCTTTCCTTTCTTCTTCATTCCTGTCAATGTTTCCGCCGGAAATAAATGCGGCACAATCACGACATCATATTCTTTCCCCATAATGCATTTATCCAGATATTCCGCCATCATGGAATTTACATAATATACCGGGGAATGTTTCACATGCCGGCTTACTGCATCTCCCAGCCGGTAAACCATCCCAAATACCCGTGGTGCTTTCTGCACCGTCTTTACATAAATTCTTCCGACCGTATCTGACACCTTCTGTCCTGCAAATGCCAGATAATCCGGAAAGTCAGCTATCTGCCCCTGCTGCCTGAAATACTCCTCCATTGCACGTCCTGCAGCATTATGTCCGCCTCCTGTACTGCATGATAATATCAAAATATTCAGTTTTCTTTTCTCTGCACTTCTTTCCTCATTCATCATATCTTTATTATACCAGATATTTGCAATCTTATCAAGTTTTCATATTTCTTTCGCATTTCTTTCACAGAATCACCATAAATTCTGGGTATATTATAGACCATAAGGAACAGGTAATTACCAGGCCTGAAAAAATCCTTTTTATATAAATTTTTTTATAAATTTTTTCATAAAACTCCTATCCTTTTTTACTCCGGTCTGTTACCGGAGTTTTTTATTGTCTATTATCGTTGATGCTCCATGGAATATAGTATATACTACCGACAAATATACTTGGATTTCCGGCACCTGTAGCAGATGATAAATGTTCCCATTGTGGTCAATGCCTGGCTGTATGTATTTATAATCCTGATATTGAAGAATAGAAGGTTTTTGATGGAACATTCTATGCCAACAATTTAATTATCTCCTCTATGAAAATCAGTATTTATCAACCCCAGATACAAATCCAGCTGTTTGTTTTCCAAATCTGCAACGAATTCTGTAAATGGCTTCAAATCTTTGTCTACCGCATAAAGAAGAATCCCCCAGCCGTACGTCACTACAGTTGGGGGATTCGTTCTTTGTCAACGTGGACTTTTGTATCTTTTTTCCTACTGGCATTATAGCATATGTAAAAAAGATTTGCAACATTCATTTTTTGTGAATTATAAAGTGAACAGTTTTTTATTCCATTACCACCTGAAGTTTACCAAGCTGCACCGGCATAACCATCCATGCCGTTCCCAGTTTCATTGTCAAGCTGCCAGGAATAATAGTTTTTCCCAACCGGTGCGACATCTTTTCCCCATGTGTTTCGCCTTTCTGTATAAAGCCCATCGGCATTCCTAAAGTTTAACGTCATTAAGTTTTGGACATAAAAATAGCACCTCTGCGGTGCTATTTACTCAACTTTGTCTTATCTTCCGGTGGAAGGATTTCCACCAGTTTCTTCTGTTCCAGTTCTGCTACCCTCTTTTCATCCACTTCATGGACTTCTCCCGGATGGAAAAGCAACATCTTCTGCAGGTCCTTATAGGATTTTATCACTTTTACCTTTCCCATGAGTCTCCTTTCTCTTGCGATATCGCAAGGATTTTGGGTATAAAAATACCACCGATCTTTCGACTGGTGGTGGTTAATCAATGATTATATCTGGTGCTGGCATTGCTTTTGGAACTTCAGTTCCATATTTTTCTATTGTATAATCAAAGCCATCTTCTATGCACTTCAATAATTCATCAGCAAAAGCATCCTGGTCAAAATCTACATTTGGTGGAAATTTAGGACAATATCCAAAACAATCCATAAATGCACCAAATGCCTTATCAAGTTTTTTTATCATTTTGATGCCTCCTTTATCCCTATTTAATTACTTTTTCTATTCGTAATATTCACTCTGTTCCTGCTCCCACGCCCACTTTTTAAATTTCTCAGCAGCTTCTATTACTTCTTTAGGAGCATTTTCAAGATGGCAACCAACCATATAAGGTTCAAAAATATCAATAAGTTTCTGTATCTCTTCCGGATATTTTACTGGCATAATTTTTCTCCTTTTCTTTTAATTAACGTCATATAGTCTGCCTCGACTTCATCATATCTCTCTTGATCATAGATTTTCTTTGCATAATCACTTATCATTTATATCCAATATTTCTTTTGCCCTTTCAGTTCTTGTAAGGTTTTCCATCTTTTATCCATTTTTCATAAGTAATATTTTCAGGTAAAATTTTGAAGTCTTTCAACACTTTAAATCTTGTTTTATTATATGCTTCTATTTCCTGAGCAGTTTTCTTTGGTGGATTTATAAATCTTTCACGTTCTTCTTCTGTAAGGTTTTGTTTTTCTTCCTCTGTCAAATGAATCTCGCTTAATTCCATCCGAAGTTTAAAACATTCTTTTGGTGAAAGTTCTTTTCCCCTTTGTTTTTGTTCTGATTCTGGTAACAATAGCCACTCCCTTGCTGTTAATGCCATCTAATTCACCTCCTTCAAAACAATATGCCAAATAGCACCAACTAATACTTTTGAAATAACTTTAAATTCGCTATTTCGTTCATAAAGGACCTCATTTTCATCTAATCCAATAGAGCTTATATCTCTTCCTTTCTTTGCATCTTCTATATTTATTATAATTTGTGGATTTTCGAGATATCCCTCTTCTTTTGATGTACTCCAATACTGTTTTATTTTTATTGTCTTTCCCACAGTATAATCTGACATAAAGCTTTGCACACGTTCTTCCGCATTTTTATATGTTGAAAAATCAACACATCTTATTAGTGTCCCATTATACTTTTTTACTCTTTTCAATGCCTCATCTAATGCATTAATATAGTTCTGTTGTTCTTTTGTAAGTTCTAACAGGTTATCAGTTTCTCTAAGCAAATCATTAATAACATATGATTCAAAACTTTTATATTTCAATATAGCCCCTAGCTGTTGATCATTTAATTCTATTATATCAGCTTCATTTTCTTTTTCAATATTTTTATCTGATATTTTTTCCCACTCTTCCGCTCTGGCTGCATATTTTCTCTTATTCTCCCCATCCAGAGAGTATTTTGCCATCCTTCCATACTTCTCTGCCTGCAGCCTGGCATACTGTTCTTTCGCTTCCTGTTTATTTCCCTGGTTGACTGCCTGCAGCTCTTCCTCTGTCCAGGTGTCATCTGCAGTGCTGATTCCTTTGAAATACGTCGTGTGACTGTCCTTACATCGTGGATGGTAGAGACCTTTGCTGATTGCCGTTGACATCAGCGGGTATGGTCCATCCTCCGGTTTTCCTCCGCTCCATACATCATCTATCAGCACCTTTCCCACAAATGGGAGACATTTCGGGCAGGGATTTCCACGTTTATTCATGATGACGGTGGATATCCCCCACTCCTGTCTTTTCTCTCCCTCTCCGGTCAGATATGCTCTTTTCTGTGCTGTTCTCAGTGCCATGTCTGCATAATCACTCATGGTATGCCTTGCCCCGTTCTTATACTCGATACAGTTAATCCCGGCACGCAGGAAGTCTTTTGTGGCCATATCCACAGCTTTCTCATAGCTGGCTCCGGTGGCTGCATACATCTGGGCATTAAATATAACCTTCCGGTATTGGTCGTTCGCTCTCCGCAGAATCGCAACCTCTGCTTTCTTAAAGTCAGACCTGGTTGCCTTTATCAGGGCATTTATCTTTTTGTCATTTTCCTTGAAGAATCTGCCATCTGCACTGACCTGCTTCTTCGCTTTATAGAGCTTCGCCCCTTCTTTTATTGCTTTTAAGATGCTTACTTCCTGGTCAGCATTTCCCGCTGCCCTCTGCATGGATATTATGGTATCTATTTTCAGATTAATATTTTGAAATATGCCCTGATATTTTTTCAGATTTCTTTTCTTATACGCATCCAGTGCGGCAAGCTGTTCCACCTGCCACTGGCTCCAGTTAAAACCTGCTTCCAATTCTTCTGCCCGGTGATGGTCAAGATTTCGTATCATGGAAGCAGTTAATTCATCCTCTATTGCCCGAAATGCACCGACCACATCATACGTTGTATTGATATCTTTTGGTATTCCTGCCATACTTCATCCTTTACAGACCGTTCCCGGTCAATGTTTCCACTTCCGGCATCTGTGCCACCTGTGGCTCTTCCATCTCGGTGATGCCCTGCTCTGCTTTCAATCTAGTTACTTCTTCGCTTTTCCATGTCTCATCCTTAGTATCTCCATACAGTTCGTCCACAGAGGCTTCCACACTCATGATTCCGCCGCTCTTTGCCTTTGAAATCGTTTCGACCTGGCTTTCAAACGACGGGTTTGCATATTCTCCAAAAGAAACGGTTATCTCTGTTTCCTTGTATGGCTGCTCGTAATACGCATCCCTTGCAAGCAACACATTTCTCCATCCAGCTGTATACATCCAGTTCCCTGATGTAATTCACACAGCTATCAAAAATATAAAAATCTGCCTTCTTCCCTGCTTCCTCATTCTGGTTCATCCAGCCAAGCTGCAGCATGATTCTGTCTATAATCGTTATCTGCTTATAAGCATTATTAAACAGATACAGACACTGCGGATTGGCTCTTTTTTACTTTGCCAGTTCTGTCAGTGTTGCCTGGTCCGCACTATCCACAAATACATTTCTTGCCATTCCCCATGCTCTGCGGTTACGCTCCAGAAAGTAAATGTAATTCTGTACCGTATCTGACGGAGCTATCGGTGTGTCAAGACTCGCATTGTTATATACCTTTTCATCCAGAACAATGCACCGTCCCATATTAGTGATTCCTAAAAATGACATTGCTATGGTATCCGGACTTTTCGTTGAATAAGCAGTATCAAGACCGGATGCCTTCACCAAACGAAAGTAACTTTTCCAGTTCCATTTCCGACAAATCTGGAAGGATCTTTTTAAAAGTTTCCATAATTTTCTTTTTCTGACATACTAACCACTTCCTTTCTGTTTTTATCAATAGATTTGTTGGTATATCGCAATTATATATTGGTTATATCATTTGCCAAGTATTTTTTTGTAATTTACCAACATTTTTTCTATTGACATATTAAAAATTAACTGTATAATAAAATCAAGAAAAGAGGTGACTAAATATTGAATGAAAGGTTAAAAAAACTTAGAAAAAACTTAGATTTAACACAACAAGAATTTGCAAACAAAATTGGCATAGCACGAGGTAACATTGGTGCGTATGAAGTTGGAAAGAATGCTCCTAGCGATGCTGTAATTTCTCTAATATGCAAACAATTTAATGTAGATGAAAATTGGCTGCGGACAGGCGAAGGTGAGATGTTTATAAAACAGACAAGAGATGAACAGATTGCCTCATTCATTGGTACAATTCAATCTAATGAAGATGATTCATTTAAGAAAAGATTTGTATCAATGCTTTCTGCACTGGATGAATCGGATTGGGAAGTATTAGAAAAAATGGTACTTATGATTCACGAAAAAAAGGACTAGGCATCAGCCTAATCCAAGGATTGCTTTGATATAACAGAATATTAGTTTTAATTTTCTATCATCTGCTTTATCAAGCATTTCTATTATGAGTGCTTTATAGTCCATGTGTTCATCTCCAGTCATCCACACACTAAAGTAGCGATACAATTCTATTGACAAACATTTGTTTGATTATCAATAGAATTAATAGTAGCCAAAATAACTTTCACCCCCAATTGATTAAAAAAATTTAGAAAAATACGGAGAATTTCTATGACTTCTCCAAAATGCAAAGGAAACAACATTACTTACCAAACGGTAACAGAATCACGAAAGACTGGTTGTTTAACAGTACTAATTTATTTAATACTAGCGGTTTCGTTACTTGGTTTGTTTATCTTAATCCCATTATTACTTCGTCAGAAACACAAACTGTAACTTATGCAGTATGCCAAGACTGTGGCCACAGATGGCGAGTATAACTTTAAAAATCATGATACAAAAAATTTCTAAAACTCATTGAAAGTGAACAGCAGATTGAACAACAGAATTGCACCAGAAACCGCCTGATAACAATACTTAGCTGGTCGCTCTATCAGAAAAGTGAACAACAACTGAACAACAAACGAACAACAACTGAACACTAACAAGAATGAAAAGAATAATATAAATACTTTGTGCAAACCGGAGGAGTTGTTTAAGGAGTTGTTTGAGGAACTCTGGAAGCTGTATCCCGTGAAAAAAGGCAAAGGACAGGTATCTGCGGCTGCAAAGCAGCGACTACTTAAAGTGGGCCATGACGAAATGGTCAGAGCAATAGGCAGATACAAAGCCGAACTGGCAAAAGACAGCGAATGGAGGAGACCACAGAACGGAAGCACGTTTTTCAACAGCGGGTATCTGGATTACCCAGATGCCGATTATGTACCACAACTGGAAAAATAATAATCTCAAAGGAGTGAAACAGCATTGAAGAACATACAATATTCAAAGCAGGCTTTAAAATTTCTGAACAAGCAAGATCGCCCAACCAGAATACGCATCGTTAATGCGATTAATCACCTTCCTTCTGGTGATGTAAAAAAATTACAAGGTACTACTGGCTATCGTTTGAGAGTTGGTGATTATCGAATTATTTTTGATTATAACGGAACCGTTCTTGCGATAGAAAAAATTGACAACCGAGGACAGGTATATAAGTAAAGGAGGTATCTCATATGTCAAATGTAAAAGAAAGAATTTTAGGAGCTGTTACTGTAATGTCAGAAGAAGATGCATCATATATCTGGAACATTATTGAAACTACTTTTGCAAATAAGGGCTGGAAAACAATCCCTGAAGAAGCTCCGGATGAAATCGATTTACAAATGCTGAAAGAAATAAAAAGCAATCCTGATTGTCAGGATTTTGTTTCTTCCGAAGAAGCGATGAAAATTTTAGGATTATAAAACGTATTTAATGAAACATAGAGAATCTTTTGAAGTGGAACATATGCCAATGAATCTGCGAGCCAAAAACAGGCCAATACACGACCTCACTGCACACATCTTCCGGCACAACTATGCGACAATGCTTTACTACTCCGGAATCTCTCTGAAAAAAGCTGCTGCCCTCATGGGACATGCCGATACAAAAATGATTATGGAAGTTTACTCTCATCTGAATGAGCAGAAAGAGCAGACAGAAACCAAACTAAATTCTTTCATCAAAATGGGCTGATTCCAGCCCATTTTTTTGACTACCATTTGACTACCATACATCAAAAAAAGTGCCTCTGACTACCAAAGAAACACTCCATTACACACTAAAACCACATATAACAAAAACCTCCCAAATACTCATTTTACAAGCATTTGAGAGGTTTTTCCAGTAATGAGACACCGGGGAATCGAACCCCGGACAACTTGATTAAAAGTTTTTTAGTCTGTATTTATCTGACATTTTTAAAGCTGCAGCTTTGATTTGTCCGACAATTATGTTGTGCTGCTTCTTCATCCAGTTGTGTCTATCTTATATTTATATTTTCTATGTGTTTGTTGTCGTGAATTTCTACGTTTATGCTGCCGTTTTTCTTTTCGTAGTTTTCTATGTATTCTCTTGCTATTCTTTCAAATTGCTTGCTTAGAGGTCTGTCTTCTTTATCTGCTATTGCTCTTAATTTGTTCATTATATCTTCGTCCAATCTTAAGCTGTAAGATTTGTTTTTGTATTTTCCCATATATGCCACTCCTCTAATATAAAAATAAAAGTTTTAGATTCCTATTGACTTTTATAGACATCTATGATATTCTATGAAAGTAGACATCTATAAAAGTCTATAACAATTTGATAGTTTGCTTGGTTGGTGCAGACGTTCCTTACCTGGTGCCGGGTAAAAAAGTCTTGCCTGTTAAGTTGTAAGAACTTGCAAGGTTAAAAGTGTGTTTAGTTTAGTTTATTTTGTTCATTTTCTTTTTAACTATAACATATTTTTAGCCGTTTTGCAAGATGTGATCAAGCGGGATTGTTTGCTGGTGGCATTGGTAAACCAGAAGATGAAAAAATATAAGGAAGTGTTATATATGGAAGATGGTAAAAAAGCCATATCTGATAAACTTTATAGATTACTGGATGAAAATTATGATATTCAAACGTGTTGCAATTGTTCGGAAGAAGAATTTTACGAAGAGTTCAAAGAAGCACTGTATGATTTTTCCCTGATTCCGACAGTTGCCATTATCGAATAACCTGAGCCTGTAAGGTAACGGCTTGTCAAGGGGGGGTATGAAAAACGGGTATTCAAACGGCTAGGGGGTTGAAACAAAAAAAAAGAAAAGAGTGGTTACATGGAAGAAATAACATTGACACCAAACGGAGAGAAAGTACTTCGCAAAACAATGAATTATTTCAAGCTGGAAGTAAGCCGCCTGTATGATACTTTTCAGACTGGCAAAAAAGAAGATAAAGCAACTGCTATCGCAGCAGCCAGGGATGAGCTCGCAGCGATTGAACAGTTTCTCTATATCCTGAACAGTATGAAAGATATTAATGCAGAAGAACGGCTTTATATCAGAAAGAAACTATATACAGAATTTTATGAATTTATAGAACAGTATAGGAGGTAGAAAATGTATACATTATTAGGTTATAGAAGATTTCACAGTGACAAAACGGATGAAGATTATTGCACCGCAAGCTTTATTTCAAAGCTTTCAAAGAGAGATGAGAAAGCCGGCTTCATCGGGCAGAAGATTTCAGAAATCTTCCTTTCCGGGGATGACGAATTTTATGACTACTTAAAACCGGAGCACATTAACAAGAAATTTAATATCATGTTAGGGTTAGACAAGGAAGTTGTTGCCATGGAATGTATTGAAAAGTAGGTAGTAACATGACAGATACACAGATCATTATAGTTTTGCTCTCTATGTTGGTTGGTGAGCGGATCGAAAATAAATTAGCACAGGTGTTTAAAATTGGTTGATATAAATGACGTATTTTACTGGATCGGTCTGTCGGTTGTATTCTTTACAACAATAGATTTCGCTGCTTATGTAGTGAAAAAGGCAGTACACTTCTTCCGGGAAATATCAAAGTAAAGCGGTATTAAGGAAACTTAATATAAATAAGTAAATATGGAGGTAATATTATGAAGTTATTAAAAGAAGTAAAAGCTTTTGCGAAAGAATTATCTGCAAAAACGAAAAGACGTATGGCAGGTGTTACCCTTGCTGCTACTGTTGTTATCGGCAGTGCTGTGACGGCTATGGCTGAAGAAGCAAGTTCTTCTGCATCCGCAGCAATGAGTGAAGCGTTACGAAGCGGTTTGAATCAGATGCTTACGGATTTTATTGGTTACGTTGCTATAGTTTTACCGATTGGACTTACTGTTTTTGGTACCGTATTTGGTGTAAGGCAGGCGAAGAAATTCTTTAGCACGGTAGCAAAATAATAGAACGGAATAACTTAAAAGAATATGCAGGGTATACAGCCCTGCTATTTTTTATAGGCATTTTAAGGAAAAGAGGTGCTTTGATGAAATTAAGAAAAAAACAAAAATGTGCTGCATTACTTCTTGTGTGCTGCATCCTCTTTCAGACAACTTACTATTGCGTTGTACGTCCGAATGTTGTCTATGCAACCGGGGCCGGTGGTGCAATCGCTGGCGGAGCTGTTGCTGGTCTGGGACTTACCGGTCCGGAAGTTGCTGTTGCAATAGCTGCATTGTTTGGAGTGGCTGCCGTGGTGGATAATGCAGACACGATTTACACAGAGATGAATAATTGCATTAATAAGGTTACAGATGGATTGGAAAATCAGGCGGCTGTTATTTCCGACTGGTGGAAAGAAGCCGCCGCCGGAGTGGTGGATACTACTTCTTCCGTCTGGAAGGGGGTGTGTAACTGGTTTACCGGGACAAGGGAACAAACTTATAATATAACAGTCGGAAGTGTGCAGAATGTAAAAGCGGGCGAAAAAGTAAACTGGATAAATTACGGTTTAGGAAGCACTTACGCAACTGCGGATAAAGATTGCAGTTGTGTGGAATTTTGGTACAAAAAGGGGGCTGATATACAATACATGCTGGGGCGTTTTTGGTTTTCAGATTCTCAGGCTTGGATAACATTGAGGTTTAAGGATGGCTCTGGTACTACGCGCTCTCTTTCTTATAGTAAAGATTTAAACTTTTATTATTATTATGATGCTACAATGTTAACTAAAGGTGACGATTGGAAAAATGTAATAACTACTTATCTTCCAAACGCTTATTTTTTTGGAGAATACGCTATCGATTCCGGTGTTGAACTGGCTGATTTTTTGCAAAAAGCTAGAAGTTTAATAAATGAACGAGTGTGTGGTGGTATTGATGCGGCAATAAATGATAAAGTGATCGACGATGCTGCGGATGTAATCTGGCCGGACACGATTGTATTGAATCCGGATCTTGCTGCGGATGAAGAGCTTGCTGCTGTTTTAGAAAAACTCCGCAGCGGGGAAATGACCTGGACAGATTACTGGGACCGGGTTGCTTCCGGGGAAAGGGTTGGAATTAAAACGGAAACCGGAACGTATGTGCTTGATAATGCCGGGGTGACGGACGTGCCGTATGAAAAAGATGCCACGGATGCACCGCCAGCAGCAGACACGGACACGGCATTAAATGACAGCCTTGCAGATTACAAGACAGAAGGTTTAACTTCGCTCTTCCCTTTCTGTATTCCGTTCGATCTAATTAACTGCATCCGGCTGCTAGTTGCAACCGGAGAAGCTCCCTGCTGGGTCTTCCCGTTCCGGGTTCCCGTTATTGGAATCGAGGACTCTATCACGATCGACCTGGCGAAGTGGGACAGTGTAGCAGCTCTGTCCAGGTCAATCGAAACATTGTTATTCATAGGTTTATTAATAAGTAGGACAAGAGAATTTATAAGAGGATAGCGACATGGAAATTTTTACAAGTATATTTAATTCATTAGCGAATCTGGTAATGAAATTTTTTAATGCTTTGCTTTCCCTGCTTCCACAATCCCCTTTTGTTGCGTTTTTGGATGCTATGGAAAAATGGGAATTTTTAAAAACATTAAACTGGATTGTTCCGATTGGCGCATTTATAAGTATCGGCACTGCCTGGCTTACTGCAATTGGAGTTTATTATGCCTGGAGTGTCGTGCTGCGTTGGATAAAAGCTATAGAATAAGGAGGAATTACAAAATGTTAGATCTATATACTGGAACTCCTGGTTCTGGGAAATCTTTACATGTTGCAAGAGATATTTATTGGTTTATGAGAACTGGCGGCTGTGTGATTGCCAATTTTGACATTAATCGGGAAGTTTTCCGGAAAAGAAAAAAAGATGGCACATTAAAGAAAGACTATAACAAAGGAACTTGTCTTTATGTTTCTAACCACATGCTGGAGCCGCAGTTCCTGGTAAACTATGCCAGGGCATTTTTCAAGCGGGATGCCAAAGGACGCATTAAGGAGGGGCAGTGTCTGCTGGTGGTGGATGAGTGCCAGCTTATCTTTAATGCCAGGTCATGGAACCAGTCCGGACGTGATTTATGGTGCAGCTTTTTCACGCAGCATCGAAAATTCGGGTACCGGATTATTCTGATCTCACAATTCGATCGCCTGGTCGATCGGCAGATCAGAAGCTTAGTGGAGAATGAAGTAAAGCATAGAAAACTTAACAATTATAAGCTTTTCGGGCATCTCATGGGGTTGCTGTATGGTGGCTCTGCTTTTATTGCTGTTACTTACTGGTACGGGGTAAAATCCAAAATTGGCTCTGAAACATTTTCTTGCAAAAAACGTTATAGAGAGTTTTACGACAGTTATAAAATATTTTAGCACTGCCTTTATTATGCGGTGCAATGGGTTGCCGTGTGTCTGGCATGGGGTGGCGGCTCTGCCGCCGGGGGCCCCGGCAACACTTGCCCCCGCTATACTAATAGGGGGGCAAGAAATAATTAGAGAAGTGTCGGCAAGCCTTAAAAAATAAGGGTTTGCTTATTTTTAAAATTTTAGAAAAAAGGAGTTAAAAAAATGTATGAATATAATGGATTAAAAATTAGTTGTGACTGGTTGGATTTTACAGTGGATGCTGTGGATCCATATGCAGTTATGGACATGTTTGGATTGGTTCCGGATATGTTTCAGAAGATGCAGCATGGTAGTCTTGGTTATTCTGGGATGTTCCGGTGTAAAAATGCGGAGATTACAATATTGCACGATGGTGCTGTAGAAATGGGTGTGCATCTGCAGGTTAAAGGTTCTGCAATTTCTTGCTTTCTGGATTTTTTCCGGGAAACATTAAAAGATACGACACTTACTCCCTGGGGAACAAAAAGTTATATTTATAAAAATTTTGAAGATATAGATAATTTGTTTAAAATTTTATTTGAAAAAATTTGTGAAAACGGCTGGATTACCAGGCTTGATTTGGCTTTAGATGATGTTGGGGTTAATTATTACAGCTGTAAGCAGATCCATAATTTTCTTAAAAGAGGTGAATATGTTAGTCGGGTGAAATGTTGGGATGTCCATATTCCACATAATCGAAACGGGGAAGAAATAGGTTATACTGTTTATCTTGGTTCTCCTCGTAACAGCAGAATGTTTTTGCGTGTTTATGATAAAAAGCTGGAGCAAAAAAAGGACGATTTACCCGACTGGGTACGTTGGGAGTTGGTATTAAAGGATGAGCGGGCGCAAAATTTTGCAAATTACATAATTTCCGGTATGAATTTTGCAAACGCTGCGGCTGCTTGCCTGGGTGGCATGGTGCGTTTTATTAATTTTACAAGTTCTAATAAATCCTATTGCAAGACAAAAAGAAAATGGGAAAAACTAATTGGCGAAGTTGGAAAATTAAAATTGACTACCAGCAAACCGAAGCGAACAGTAGATTCTGCTGCGGATTGGATAAATAGACAGTGTGCTCCTACAATAGCTGGCTTAGTCGCAGCAAATGGTGGCAGCATGGAATTTTTAACTAGAAACTTGATAGAACAATTTGGTAGGTTGACCAGTAGAGATCAGGAAATGTTTTTAAATTATTTTAAAGGAGATGATGAAGATGTTGATTAGTGATTGTATGGAAGAATTTAGAAATTATGTGCAAAGTTATTGTGCGGATGCTACTGTGGAATATTACCAGCTTAACTTGCATCTGTTTGAAAGATATATTTTGGAAAAATATGGTACTCTTGAAATAGACATCAATGTATTGCAGAAAAGAGATTTCATAAATTATATGACATATCATAAAAATCGTAAGATTAAAAATACATCTGTCCGGACTTATGCCAGGGCTACGAAAGTGTTTTTAAAATATGTGTATAATGAAGGCTATCTTCTGACTGACATTACAAGAAATGTCAAATATCCAAAAGCAGATAATTCTGCAATCGTTCCTTTATCCCGGGAACGGGTTGAACTTCTGGAGGATAAAATTATGCGTACTTGTCTGCCTGAAAGAAATCTTTGTATTTTTCATTTGATGTTGGATTGTGGGTTGCGGCTCAGTGAAGTGGTAAATTTGAATTATTGCGATATTGATTTTGACAATCATCTTTTGATTTTGAGAAATTGTAAGAATAATAAAAACAGGATGCTTCCTCTTCCTGGTAGTGTGGAAAATCTTCTGATAGATTATGCAGGATCCATACATCGTTATCCAGGAACATATGACTATGGAGATTGTGTATTTCTTGAGAATGATTTAAAAAAGAGAATATCTAAAAATGCAATTTCGCTAATGTTTAGTAAGCTGAAGGTTGTTGATCCTGATGTTTATCCTCATCTGCTCCGGCATACATTTGCTACAAGTTTTATTTTAGGTGGGGGAAGTCTTGAAATACTTCGTATCTTACTTGGACATGATGACTATAATGTTACTAAGCAATATTTACATATTGCGACACAATTACAGATAGCGAATTATGATATTTATAAGCTTGATGATGTTTTCTTCCGGATCTATAATTATAATCGAATTTAATTAACGCAAAAGGACCAGTAATAACTGGTCCTTTCTTAGTAATGAGACACCGGGGAATCGAACCCCGGACAACTTGATTAAAAGTCAAGTGCTCTACCGACTGAGCTAGTATCCCATATTCTATTCGCAGTTCGTTTCCTTTCGTCCTGCTAACAGGGCTAGTTGGATTCGAACCAACGAGATGCAGGAGTCAAAGTCCTGTGCCTTACCGCTTGGCGATAGCCCTAGGCCTGTGCTTGGCGATAAACTTACTTTCGTAAGAGGGTGGATACAGGGATTCGAACCCTGGGCCTCCAGAGCCACAATCTGGCGCGCT
>ENA-ORMJ01000268-ORMJ01000268.1-human-gut-metagenome-genome-assembly--contig:-NODE-268-length-40970-cov-10.845191_pt1 | contig 40970 bp, 30 predicted proteins | sample MGYA00242100_ERZ508989 | MGnify/ENA primary metagenome ERZ508989 (study PRJEB26280, sample SAMEA2531403) | human gut metagenome | biome: human gut; feature: human-associated habitat; material: faeces...
TGATCCGCCAGCAAGCCGCCGAATAATGGTCCGAGCACGCCGCCGGCTGTCATGCCGCCCTGCATGACGCCCATGCAGAAACCGAGCTTAAGTTTCGGGGATTCAACAGAAATGATCGCAAGCAGTGCCGGCCACAGCCCTGCGGACAAGCCTTGAATAAAACGAACGCCGAGCAGCTCCCACGGATTGGATACCAGGCCGCCTAGGAAGTAAGTGATCGCCAGGCAAAAGCCGGCGCGAAGCGCCATGAGCTTGCGGCTTTTCTTATCGGCCAGCGCCCCCCAGATCGGGGCCATGATGCCGCTGACAAGGAATGTGATGGCAAATATCGCACCCGACCACATGTCCACGTCGGCTTTTACGACACCCAAATCCTGAATGAGATACATGGGCAGGAAGGGAATGAGCATCGTATAGCTCATGGACATTAAAACGGCGCATGTGGTCAGAAGACCGAGTATGAACTTCCATCGCATATCTACACTTCCTGTCCTTCTTATTCGTCTTCCTTTTGATTGTATGCCAAATATCTCGCTCCAGAGAGTGCGGTTAACCGCTAGAAGTCAGCCTCCTGCACCTCCGGTCGTTTCCTCTAAATGAAGACTTTTCGCCGTTCGCGCATAAGAAAAAACACCCGACGGCGCAGGGCCATCGGGTGTTTTATGAACTTAACCCAGCGGATGATTACATCATGCCGGGCATTCCGCCCATTCCGCCGCCCATGCCCATCGGGGGCATTGCAGGCTTGTCTTCAGGCATATCGGCAATCATGCATTCTGTCGTCAGGATCAAGCTGGCAACGGAAGCTGCATTCTGCAGAGCAGTACGGGTGACCTTAGTCGGATCCAGAACGCCCATTTCGATCATGTCGCCGTATTCACCGGTCTGAGCGTTAAAGCCGAAGTTGCCCTTGCCGTTAGCGACACGGTCAACAACAACGCTGGGTTCGTCACCCGCGTTGCGGACGATCTGACGCATCGGTTCTTCCATAGCGCGGAGAACGATCTTGATGCCGGCGTCCTGTTCAGGGTTGTCGCCCTTGATGTCTTTGATGGACTGTTTTGCACGGATCAGAGCAACGCCGCCGCCGGCAACAACGCCTTCTTCAACAGCAGCACGTGTGGCATGCAGAGCATCTTCAACACGGGCCTTCTTTTCTTTCATTTCAACTTCTGTTGCGGCACCAACTTTGATAACTGCTACGCCGCCTGCGAGCTTTGCAAGACGCTCCTGCAACTTCTCCTTGTCGTATGCGCTCTTTGTGTTTGCAATCTCACTCTTGATCTGAGCAACACGGTCAGCGATGAGGTCTTTCTGTCCGCAGCCGCCTACGATAGTGGTGTTGTCCTTAGAAACGGTAGCCTTCTCGCATGAACCGCAGAGGTCGAGTGTAGCCTTGTCGAGGCTCAAGCCCTTCTCCTCGCTGATTACAACGCCACCAGTCAGAGTAGCGATATCCTCGAGCATTGCCTTACGACGGTCGCCGAAGCCAGGAGCCTTCACAGCGCAGATCTTCAAGCCTGCACGCAGACGGTTCACAACGAGTGTGGTGAGTGCCTCAGAGTCTACGTCCTCAGCGATGATGAGCATCGGGCGTCCGCTCTCTGCAGCCGGCTGCAGGATAGGCAGCAAGTCCTTAACGCTGCTGATCTTCTTATCATAGATAAGGATGTACGGGTTGTCCATAACGCACTCCATCTTCTCAGAGTCGGTTACGAAGTAAGCGCTCAGATAGCCACGGTCGAACTGCATACCTTCTGTTACGCCGATGTTTGTGTCGCGGCTCTTGCTCTCCTCTATGGTGATAACGCCGTCCTTAGACACCTTGCGCATTGCGTCTGCCAGCAGCTTACCAATCTCTGGGTCGTTGTTAGCAGAAACGGTTGCTACCTGCTCAATCTTGTCGTAGTTGTCGCCAACGATCTCTGCGTTTGCCTTGATGTGTGCTACGACAGCAGCTACAGCCTTGTCGATACCACGCTTCAGGTCCATCGGGTTAGCACCTGCGGTTACGTTCTTCAAACCCTCGGTTACGATAGCCTGAGTGAGGATTGTAGCGGTTGTTGTACCGTCGCCTGCGTCGTCGCCGGTCTTGCTTGCTACGCTCTTAACAAGCTGTGCGCCAGTGTTCTCGAACTTATCCTCGAGCTCCACTTCCTTAGCTACGGTCACACCGTCCTTTGTAATCTGCGGAGCACCGAACTTCTTCTCGATAACCACGTTGCGACCTTTCGGACCGAGTGTCACCTTTACTGCGTTAGCCAACTTGTCGACACCGTTCTTCAACAGGTCGCGTGCATCCATATTGTATTTAATATCTTTAGCCATTTCTTTAATTCTTAATTATTAGTTATTAATTTTTATTTCTGAACAACAGCGAGCACATCACTCTGACGCATGATGAGATACTTTGTACCTTCAACCTCAAGCTCTGTACCAGAATACTTGCCGTAGAGCACTTCGTCACCTTCTTTCAGAACCATCTCCTCGTCCTTTGTGCCGTTACCTGCTGCAACGATTGTACCGTGCTGCGGTTTCTCTTTTGCTGTATCAGGAATGATGATTCCACCGACTTTTTCTTCTGCCTGTGCAGGGAGTACGAGTACTCTGTCTGCTAATGGTTTAATGTTCATAATTCTTATGCTTTAAGTTTTTTATATTTACTATTGATTTCTACGACGGCTTATCTGCCGTCCGCTTTCGTTAAGGATATAGCCAAAAGCGTGCCAAAGCACTATCGAGTTACAGCACATGACAAATATGACAGACCGAGAGTGACAGAATTGACACATACAAACGTTCTTTTACTTTTTTACTCTTTTACTTTTTTACTCTTTTACTTTTTTATTACCTTTGCACGTTAGATTAAGCGACACCTCTAAATATATACTGTCACAAAGCAACAAGACAAACAAAAATAAATGAAAAAGTACATACTCGACCTTACGGTCAACAGCGTTGAAGCTCTGAGCGACAAGCACGTGCTCATCAAGCTCACCGATGACAAACCGCTGCCCGAGATGCTTCCGGGTCAGTTCGTAGAGGTGCGCGTAGACAATTCGCCGTCTACATTCCTGCGCCGCCCCATCTCTATCAACAACGTGGATTACGACCACAACGAGCTTTGGCTCCTCGTGGCTGCCGTAGGCGACGGCACACGCCAGCTGCAGAAGTTGCAGAAAGGCGACCGCCTCAACTGCGTGCTGCCACTCGGCAATTCGTTCACAATGCCGACAGACAGCACACAGAAGGTGCTGCTCGTAGGTGGTGGCGTGGGCGTGGCTCCGCTGCTCTACTTCGGCAAGCGCATCAAGGCGATGGGCGGCGAACCGACGTTCCTGCTCGGCGCACGCTCGGCTAAGGACGTGCTGGAGCACGAACTCTTCGAGCAGGTAGGACGCGTACTCATCACCACCGAGGACGGATCCGAAGGCGAAAAAGGCTTCGTAACCAGCCACTCCGTACTGGCTCAGGAGCACTTCGACCGCATCTCTACCTGCGGACCGAAGCCGATGATGATGGCTGTGGCTCGCTACGCCTTCAAGAACGACATCGAGTGCGAGGTATCGCTCGAGAACAAGATGGCGTGCGGTGTCGGAGCATGTCTCTGCTGCGTAGAGAAGACAGTGGAAGGCAACAAGTGTGTATGTAAGGAAGGTCCGGTAATGAATATAAAGAAACTGACATGGCAGATTTAAGTGTAAAGATTGGCGGTCTGAAACTGAAAAACCCCGTAATGACCGCATCGGGAACATTCGGATATGGTCTGGAGTTCGCCGACTTCGTGCCGCTTGAAGAGATTGGTGGCATCATCGTTAAGGGCACCACACTCAACCCACGCGAGGGCAACGACTATCCGCGCATGGCTGAGACACCGCAGGGCATGCTCAACTGCGTGGGCCTCCAGAACAAGGGTGTCGACTATTTCTGCCGCAACATCTATCCGCAGATAAAGGACATCGACACAAACATGATCGTCAACGTGAGCGGTTCGTCGCCAGACGACTACGCTGAGTGCGCTGCACGCATCAACGAACTGGAGAACATCCCAGCCATCGAGTTGAACATCTCCTGCCCTAACGTGAAGCAGGGTGGCATGGCTTTCGGCGTAACCACAACGGGCGCAGCCAGCGTGGTGCGTGCCGTGCGCGAACGCTACAACAAACCCATCATCGTGAAGCTCTCGCCAAACGTGACAGACGTGACAGAGATAGCAAAGGCAGTAGAAGCAGAGGGAGCTGACAGCGTATCGCTCATCAACACACTCATGGGCATGGCAATCGACATCGAGCGCCGCCGCCCAATGCTCAGTATCAACACCGGCGGACTGAGCGGTCCGGCTGTCAAACCGGTTGCCGTGCGCATGGTATGGCAGGTGGCTAAGGCTGTGAAGATTCCGGTAGTAGGTCTTGGCGGCATCTGCACCGCTGAGGACGCCATCGAGTTCCTCATGGCTGGCGCAACAGCCATCGAAATCGGCACCGCCAACTTCCTCGACCCTGCTGTGACCATCAAGGTGCGCGACGGCATCAACAATTGGCTCGACAATCACGGTTGCTCTTCAGTAAGCGAGATTATCGGTGCATTAGAAGACTAATTTCTATAGCCCTGCTTCAGGGCATTAGAAAGTTGAGATGGTGAGCCGTCAAGATGTCGACATCGCTATATCTGCAATGGCAAACTATTGACATTTACTATAAATAAAAACGTAGCGGAGACCCTCCGCTACGTTTTTTGTATCTATACAAGTTCATGCTTAATCCGTAGTTTTTAGACGCAAAAACGATAAAAAGCGATTATAAATGTTAAATATCAGTATAAGAACGCAATTCGCGCCGTAGTTTTTTTACGGACAACACATTTTTATGTATCTTTGTTGACAAGATAATTAACTAATAAATATTGTCATGTTAACGAAATTCGCAGTTAAGAACTATAGAGGGTTTAAGAATCGTATCGAGTGGGACTTGTCTCATCCAAGCAATTATACGTTCAATAATGATGCTGTACGTAATGGCATTATAAAGAATGGCATTATCTACGGACCGAATGGAGCCGGTAAGTCGAATTTCGGATTGGCAATATTCGATATCGCAAACCATCTTTCTCACAAGTGGAAGAAGCCTGATTACTATCTTAACTATGCTTGTGCATCATGCCACAACGAGCCCGTTGAATTCGATTACACCTTTGCTTTCGACGGACATGTGGTTGTATACAATTACAGTAAAGTGGCATCGGAACTTAAAGGCGATATTATTAGCGAAAAGCTGACTATTGACAACAAAGAAGTTCTTGTTAAAGACACAAAAGAACTTGCAATTTCCGAAGATTTTGGCTTGACAGCCGTTGCCATCCAGAATCTTAAAGACAGTGCCAACAATATTTCTATAGTAAACTATCTGTTAGGTTCTGTACCACTTTCCAAAGACCATGCCTTGCTGCAACTCCGTGATTTCGTAGAGAATATGCTGTTCTTCAGAAGTCTCGATTATCGCGAATTCATTGGATTGAAAGAAGGTGGCAGCAACGTGGAAGAGTATATCGTAAAAAACAACCTTGCTGACGACTTTGCTGCTTATTTGAAAGAAGTAAGCGGTCAAGAGTATGAGTTTGCACCTAACACACAGGGCGATAACATTCTCTTCTGCATGATGAACGGTGTGAGAATTCCGTTCCAATGGGTTGCATCCACCGGCACAAGGAATCTGGAGTTGCAGTATTATTGGCTGAAAGAGATGGACAACGCTTCGTTCGTCTTCATCGACGAGTTTGATGCTTTCTACCATCACGAACTTTCCTATAAAATTTGCAAGCGATTGTTTGAAGGCAACAACCAGGTGTTCGTAACCACCCACGACACCTTCCTTCTTTCTAATGACTTGCTTCGTCCAGACTGCTTCTTTATTCTTAGAAACAACGAAATAAAGGCTATTTGTGACTTGACGGACAAGGAACTTCGTTTTGCTCATAATTTGGAGAAACTGTATCGAGGCGGAACTTTTGGCTTATGATTCTATTTATATTTGAAGGCGATGAGCGTGAGCCGCGCCTGTATAGAACATTGGAAAGACTCTATTTCCCGAAGGTGAATGACAATATCATTTGTTCTTTCGGGAACAACATATACGATCTTTACAATGAGCTGAAGGAATATGAAGATGGTGGAGATGTTGTTTCCGTCATGCGAGAACGTTTGGCAGCAAGAGGCGACTCCACCTTGAACGGCATCAGAAGTTCAGACATTTCGGAAATATTCCTATTTTTCGACTATGACTTCCAAAACTCACACCTTTCGCTTGAAGAGATCAATCGAAGAGTAGAAGAGATGCTGACGTTGTTTGCAGACGAAACAGAGAACGGAAAACTCTACATCAACTACCCGATGATTGAGTCCATCCGCTATACCAAAGAACTTCCCGACACTGATTATGCAAACTATGTAGTAAGCAGAGAAGAGTGTAAGGACTTCAAACGTCTGGCTCGTGATTTTTCGGCATACAACAATCTCGACCACATATTGTTCAAGGATGGCGAAACGCCGACCAAAGAAAAATATATGAAGGTGAAAGACAATTGGCAATATCTTAAACAGATGAATGTCAGTAAAGCTAACTTGCTTATAGCAGGAGTAAATACGATGCCTTTAGAGAAGTCAGTAATCAATCAGTTATCAATATTCGAAAAGCAAATACTGCTCTATGTCAAACCTAATAGAAGTGTTGCCATATTAAACTCTTTCCCAATCTTCATATACGAATATATGAAATAGAAGGTTGTTTATACAGAAAAGTGAAGGCTACCATAAAAAATGTTTAACATTTATTTTTTAGTCTGAGAGAAATTGTATAATTTTACTTTCGGAAGAACCAATGAGCCTGATATATTCGCTTTGTTCGTGGATTTTTTCTATATTGATTCACAAGAAGAAATTCCTCCTATCCTTTAAAGTTACTATGAGTAACTCAGGCAAAACAAAAGTAACCATCAAGGTGCGCGACGGCATCAACAACTGGCTCGATAATCACGGCTGCTCTTCTGTAAGCGAGATTATCGGTGCATTAGAAGACTAATTTCTATAGCCCTGCTTCAGGACTTCAGAAAGTTGAGATGGTGAGCCGTCAAGATGTCGACATCGCTACATCTGCAGTGGCAAGCTTTTGGACATTAACTATAAATATAAACGTAGCGGAGACTCTCCGCTACGTTTTTTTTATATCTATACAATTATATACATATTTCATTGTATCAACATTCATCTCCGAACTTTTTCTCTCCGAACTTTTTGAGGTTGTCTCCGAACTAATCTCTTTTCTCTCCGAACTTTCATGATGAGTTTTCGAACCAAGTAAATCTATTTCCGAACTTTCGCCACACCCTTCATGAACAGGAATAGTAACCAAAAACGTCAAACGTTCGTCTGTTGTTTCTTTTATTTTATACAAATATCCAAAAGGCTATCTATAGTTTTGTCCAAGGTCTCCTTATACAAAAGACCGTCTACATATTCTTTGGGAATAGCGTGAAATCCATATTTCGCACCAAGAATGGCACACGCAACTGCTGCATTTGTGTCTGCATCTCCTCCTGCATTCACAACGGCAAGCAATCCTTCTTCGAATAAAGAGGCATGCCAATATGACCATAGAGCAACAGATAGAGTAGACAGGGTGTAGCCCCAATTGTCATAGTCTACAAGCGGTTTGACATGAGGTTCCGCCCATGCGTTGTCTATATAATCACATATTTCCACATCATATTGCTTGGCAATATCCTTCATTTGGGAGCGTGTAGGAGGTTCGATGCCATAGACCAATGCATGTATCAGCTCCGAAACAATGACACATGAGCCTACGCATCTTGGATCGTAATGAGTGAGCTGACATATTTTCTCTGCACAGGCTGTTGTTTCTTTTGGGAATAGTCCGACTACGGATGTACGCATCAGTCCACCATTGGCAGCAGACTGATACTTACTCATTTCCCATACCTTGTGGGATACCTCAAACGGATGCTCCACATAATCGCCAATCGTCAGCACCTTAAAGGTATTTTCTCCAATACCCATAGGAAAGCCATTGACCCAGTCTTTGAAGTGTCGGGCGATGTTGTAAAAATTAACACCCTTGTCTTCAATGACCGCATCAGCAATGCATAGCATCATGTCGGTATCATCCGTCCAGTCGCCTATCTTCCAGCGTTTCCGATGTCTGTCTTGGTATATCTGCTTATAGTGTTGTAGTCCATGAGGATATTTCCAAGCAATATCCTCATCTGTCATGAATTCCGTTCCTAATCCGAGTGCATCGCCAATGGCTTGACCATATAGGCAACCTCTAAATCTGTCTATAGTTTTATGCTCCATAGCCGTATAAATCTAAAATTCGACATCGGTTATTGTTTTGTATCTGATCAATCTCATAGTCAGGCATAGGGAAATGTCTGCGCCATTGCTCATTGAACATCTTCTTGATACCAAGGCTTACTGTATCGATCATGTTGAAGTCTACCAAGGCTCTACACAGACATTCATTGCGGAAGTCAGTTCCGACAATTTCAAGAGTCTTATCCTTAACTCCAAGAACAAGATGCCCTCGCTCCATATTGGCGATTGCCGACACGTAGGATACGACATCATTTTTCTCGTCCCCACAGAACGAGTTCTTCAGATTTTATATTCCTTCCATTCGCAGCGAGCATTCTTCTTGTGGGTACTCGCAGCGGAGGTATTGTTTTAGTTCGAGTTCTGGCATAATGTCCTTGTATGATATTCATGAAAAAAGTCTATTAGAGCCATCAAAACAGCTCTCGTTGCGCCTTACCTTTCAAATTATAATAAATTCTATTCTTTATCTTCTTTTTTTCCACTTGCGACATCTTCTCAAGATAGCGCTTCATTTTGTCATCTCTCCAATCTATGTGTAATTTGCTAATGATTTCTTTTGCGGAAATCATTTCGACACTATTTAATACTGCAATTATATTTGAATCCAGTGTGTCTTTTTCTAACTGTTTAGGAGCTTTTTGTTCATTAGGGCTAATGGTTAAAGTCTTTCCACATATATCTACGGCGAATGCTCCTTTCTGAATAAGTAGACGATTTGCATTTTTTTCATTATTGCCAGGATATCTGACATAGATAGGACGATTCTTTCTTAGACCATCAAGCACACCAGCCCAAGTTCCCCCTTTATCATCACTTTGAGCTACAAATATTTCTGATGCCATACCATATATAATAGGATTACGTGCCATTGCGAATTCTACCGACCATGGTGCTTTGGGAGCAAAAGTACTCATAACCAACACATTTCCTTGAATGATATATTTTAGATATTGTTTAAAGCCAGAGCCAAAAGTCATTATGCCCTGTGGAAGCACAATAATACTTTTCCCATTTGCATTAACTGCTGAGTCTAAAGCTTGGCGATCCACTCCTTTTGCAAAACCACTGACAACGACCTTGTTATCTGTCACAGCTTTCCTTGCTATATTTTCTGTAAAAGCTAAAGACTTCTCATCGGCACTTCGTGACCCTACAATAGCAATAGACTCTTCTTTCAACAGCGATTTGTTTCCTTTTATATATATGACAACAGGAGCATTAAACTTTAAATTTTTTTTCAGAAGCTTAGGGTACTCTTCATGAGTTACAGGTAATATGTCATACCCTTGAGACATTAAGTCTTCCACGAGAAATGAGTTATTTGCCAATTGAAGTCTCGCTTCCTCAAACTGAATTTTCTCAGTTTCATTCAGCCCAACGATATCCCAATTTGAAGAATCTTCAAACAAATCTATTATAGATATTTGTGGAACGTGTTGAAAACAGTTTACATATATCTCATTTTTACGCTTTGTCCACATCTTTGGAATCAATGCAAGTGTTATCCAATATGTTAATTCTTGTTTGTTCATAATGTACCTCCTACAGTTTTTGCTATAACAATAGGAACAATATATTTTGCTCCTTTTTGTGTTAATATATTTCCTACTTCTTTTAATGTAGCACCACTATCATATATATCATCTATCAAGAGTATTGTTTTACCTTTGATTATGCCATCCTCTATATCAAATGCACCCAATACATTTTCACGTTTGCTGTATGAATTCTGAAACATCTTCTGTTCTTGTGTTACACGCACCTTTTTCAAAGCATGACTTATAGGAACTCTTATTACACTTGCAAACTTCATGGCAAAGTTCTTTACAAGATCTCCAGATTTTGTTGGAGGCAAGTATAGAACTAAATCAAATTTAACATCTCTGAATTTCTTTCCAAACATAGACAAGGTCTTTTTTAACAGGAAATCTGGGAAATCCCCTCCATTCTCATATTTACTTCGATGTATAGCTGCTCCTACATTGGAAGTTCCATAATAAGAGGCTGCATAGCCATTCACCAAATGTGATGCTTTTCTTAGATGCTCTTTTATTATTTCTACTTCTTCATAGGTATAATCAGATGTTCTAAAATCATTTTTATATTCATTCACATATCGTTCTATGGAATCACTATTTTTTTGTATTGTTTTCTCTATCAAAATCTTGTAGGGAGAAGGTAAACAAACTCTAAATCCACCCTTTCTAGTTGTCCATGAAGAAAGCTCCAAAATTGGAAAATACGTATCCCTAAAGTCCTCAAGCTTCTTCGTTAGCTCTGGTGGCTTAACTACGTGAATTTTCTCTAAATTTGTATTGTCGCAATTTCTATAATCCATTTGCTCGTCACTATCCAAAAACTTGCATAGGTATTTCATTCTTGGCATATCAGTATATATGTATTGTTCCATAGAACGAAGTTCCTTCAACTTTGCTTCTCTCTGTTCCTCAAAGTATTTAGTATTTAGGACCGGGGCATTATATTGGTATTCATATTTCTTTGTTTTACCATAGATAACCTCCTTGATGATTCCTTGATCTATCAAATCTGCTTTAATCACCCTTGCTTGAGTTTGCTTAAGATTAGCCTTTTTTAGGATTTCTCTCTCAGACAGAGGTTCTTCTTTTAATAATTCTATGACCTTTTGATATTTTTTTATTGACGGACGAGCACCATCTATGAATGAAAGAGGAAGTACTGAGTCTGTAGGCACTTCTCTTCCATTGTCTTTACTTTCATTGTAAAACAATATTATACGTGTAGGTTTTCCGTCACGTCCCGCACGTCCAATCTCCTGATAGTAGTGAATAGGTGATGCTGGAATTTGAGTATGTATGATAAAACGAATGTCAGGCTTATCTATTCCCATACCTAAGGCATTGGTTGACACTACACACTTCCATTTGTTTTGCATTAGACCACTCTCAATAGACTTTCTTGTCTCAGCATCAAGACCTGCATTATAATCTATAGCTTTGACTCCGATGAACTGGAGCCATTTCGCATAAGTTTCAGTATCTACACGTGTACCTGTATATATTAAACCTGTGCCATCTAATTTTCTAATGTTTTGAGCCAGCCATATCATTTTTTCATCTTCAGACACAACCCTTATTACTTGCAGAGCAAAGTTCGGTCGCACAAGGCTCCCTCTGATTGTAGTCAACTGCCCTCCTATCTGCTGTTCAATATCATGTTGAACCCTTTCTGTTGCGGTAGCAGTAGTAGCAAGGACTGGCAAATTTTTCGGAAGAACCTGCACCAAATTAATAATCCTACGGAATGATGGTCTAAAGTCATGTCCCCAAACAGAAATAGTGTGTGCTTCATCAATTACAATCATTGAAAGCTTTATGTGGCGAGTTGCTTCTATCCATTCGTCATTCTCTTGCCTTTCAGGTGCTATATATAATATCTTTATTTCATTGTTTTTCGCACGTCGAATAGTTTCTTGATTTTCTTCATGCGACTGCTCTGAATTAATAAAAGCTGCAGGAATGCCTTTTCTCACCAACCCTTTGACTTGGTCACGCATTAGAGCTATCAGAGGAGAAAAAATAACCGTAACCCCATCAAATATTGTGGCAGGGAATTGGTAACACAAGGATTTTCCGAATCCAGTACGTTCTATCATAAGAATTCGTTCCCCTCTAAGTATTCTTTCTACGGCCTTCCATTGTTCATCATAGAAATGCTCTATGTTAAATATTTTCTTCAGTTTTGCTTCTGCATCTTTTCTTGTAATAATCATCTGCATAGCTATTTATTTTAGATATATTTTACATCACAAAATCATCTTACATCTGACATCATCTGAGATGGAGGGCGTACATGAGGTAAGTCCTGCACTTGGACACGATAAACCAGTGTCTGCAGGTTGCCCATTATACAATGAAGCATCGGTCATTATTGGTTGTGTGGTGTTATCTTCCAATGTTATTGTTCAGAGGTTAGATGAATACCGATAGACTTTCTTTTGCAAGAATTGTCATATTTTTATTACAAAGATAAAGAAATAAATCAAGACAAAAAAAGAATACCCTGTAAACCTATGATATGCGACCTCTTTTTAACATTTATTTAAGTCGATATTCGGGAAATAGCAAGTAATATCTACAAGGTATCAAGTGCGTGAAAAAATCTGCCATATCTTCCAGGATTGCCGTACGGCGCTCATTATCAGCATTATAAAGACTGGAAGATATGGCTGAGAATGGATTATCTGCCAGCCTATCTTCCAGTCTGAACGAGCTATCTGCCAGCCTGAACGAGCTATCTGCCAGCCTGAACGGGCTATCTGCCAGCCTACTGCCCTACCCTCTTCACAAGATAGCGCGTGCAGGTTTCGCACTTGCGGCGGTGCATGCCTGGCATGTTGGCGAGCTTGCGACCGAAGGCGATGAGGGTGTTGGCTTTTAGGGAGGAACCGACCTTCTGCTTAATGACGTCGAAGATTTCGGCGGTGGAGAGCCACTCGGCGTCGGGGTCGAATGGGTCAGCAGCGACGGAGATACAGAGGCTGAAGTATTGGTCGGCGGGTTCCTGTATCTCGTAGCGTCGGTTCCAGAGCATTATCTGCTCGGTCTCTGCCTTGTCGAACCAGCTGCGACGACCGTTGCGCAGGAGCTGCAGTGCCTGGGCGAAGAGCTGACGGTGGTCGGGCACGCGACTGGTGTCGATGGGCGCGGTTAGCTCGATGCCGATGAAACGGCGATTGCCAGAGGGGTCGGCGAGGATGTCGGTCATGTTGCTGGTGGCGATGAACGATGCTTTGCGAGGTAGTTCCTCGATGTGGGTGCCGAACGGGCGTTTCACTTTTACCGACGGCAGCTGAATGATGTTCTTCAGAAAGCCTTGCTGCACACGTGGCGAGATCTGGTTGAACTCGTCGAGGTTGATGAGCAGTTGCTGCGACATGGCGAGCATCACCTGGCGACGATCGGAAAGGGCAAGGCTGTCGGTGTAGCCCCACTTCAGAGCATCGGGCAGCAGGCGACGGCAGAACGTGCTTTTGTTGTAGCCTTGTGGCGAGATGAGCAGTGGTGCAACGCTGTTGCCATAGAGTCGGGAGGATTGGTTTTGCCACTGGCTCACCATGGCGAGCAGCCACGTGGTGAACCACTCGCGCCATAGCGGTGTGTCGGTTGGCACGGTGCGGGCGAGGTCGCCGATGTGGTCGTGTCCGTCCCATGCGCCTTCGCACTCGGCGAGGTAGTCGCCGACGGGGTCGTACTGGCGAACGTAGTCGGAGTCGATATAGTTGCGTATGTCGTTCTGACTCACCTCGATACCTTCGCGCTGCACCTCAAGAATGATGCGTCGGCGCGTGCGCAAATCGAGTGGTTCGAAGCTGCTGACTGGACTGTCTACGGGGCGATACTCGGTGCAGTTCATAACGGTGTTGTAGCGAAAGGCGTAGTGCGTGATAAGGTAGTCGATCATGCGGTCGATTGGGCTTGGTGCGGTTGTTTCGTTTTTCATGGTTATTGGTGTTTTGTGTTGTTGTTATAATTCTCACGCTGCGATAACTTCATTGCCACGCTGCGACAACTTTATTGCCACGCTACGGCAACATGGTTGTTGTGCTACGGCAACATGATTATCGCAGAGCGAGAATAATGGGAATAGGGTAAAAAAAACTACAGAAAGTCGACCTCTTCTGTCGAGTTATCAAAGACTACGTTCGTGTAATCGTACTGTGCGAAGAGCTGCTTTATCCACTCTTGCTGCTCGGGCACGAGTTTAGACTTTCCATAATGATAGCGATAGTACATACTTGTTCCGCCGAAGTATTTCCTCATCAGTAGGCGCAAGTTTGAGGCATCGCGTAGTTTCACGTCTTCAAACAGCTGCTTAAATCCTGATGCCAAGCGCACCATGCGCACTGGTTTGAAGTGATCGCACGAACCGTCTGCCCGCAGGGCTGTGGGGAAAATCGCATTACCCTGCGTGCGTGAGGAGTCGAGTGCGACGGACGAGCGAAAATGTATGCACTCGTTGCAGCGTTTGCAGTTGGAATTGAAGCAATAGGACCAGTTGTTTGGGATGTTGCTGCGCTTGATAGCAGCGTCGTTGATGTTTGTGTTTTCCATTGTACTTTGTTTTTTAGTTTATAGTGTTTCTAAAATTGCTTGCAAAGGTATAATATTGCGCAAGCGTTGTCAAGTTTTTTCAGAAAAAAGTTTTTTCGAGGCTGGAAGATAGGAGGTCTCGGATGGAAGAAAGGCTGGAAGACAACTCGTTTTTAAAGTTATCTTCCAGCCTTTAATGTACTGAGAACAAATGACTTACAACTTAACTGGTAGATATGGAGGATTTTTTCGCGTATTGAGGTATAATGTAGGAGGCTACGGCATTCTTGCCGTAGTCAAAACCTATCTTCTGGCTGCGTGGGTATGGCAGGATGCCATACCCTCCTACATAAGTTTCAAAACTCACAACTCAACACCTCACCACCTCAACACCTCAACACCTCAACATCACTTAATCTTGTCGAAGCCCTCGCCGAAGACACCCTGGCAGAATGTCTGCGAAACGACGGCGTCGGGGTCGATTGCCTTGATTACGGCGAACACTTCCTGCGACTCGTACTTACGCGTGAGGACGATGAGTAGGTCGACATCTTTCTTGCTGTACCAGCCCTTACCCTCGATGAGCGTCACACCGCGACGCACGTCGGTGTTGATAGCGTCGGCAATCTCCTGATACTTCTTCGAGATGATGAGGAACTGCACCGTCTGGCGTGAGCCATTGATGACATAGTCGCAGACGATGGTGGCTACGAGCGTGAAAGCTACACCGTAGACGATGGTCTCGGTGCTGCGGAAGAGCAGGTAGGATGAGCAGATGATGGTGCAGTCGACAAACTGCATGGCGCGTCCGAAGCTCATGTTGAAGTACTTGTTGAGCAGCACGGTGATGATGTCGGTGCCACCGGTAGAACCATTATGCGAGAAGACCAGACCCAAGCCTGCACCGCCCATCGCACCGCCAATGAGCACGTGCATGAACTTGTCCTCGCCTGCTGTTATGATTGGGTGAGCCTCGAAGAACGGCTGAAGCACACCGACGAAGAATAGCAGGATGCCCACGCCGGTTAAGGTGCGTATGATGAACTGTAGGTTCAGTGCCTTGAGGGCAATGAGCAGCAACGTACAGTTGATTACGGCAAGCGAAATCCATGTAGGTATCTCGGTTGCATAGAAAACAAGTGCTGCAATACCAGACGCACCACCCATAACGACTTTCTCGGGCAAGATGAACGCTGTGTAACCAACAGAATACGAAAGGATGCCGAGCATGATAAAAACAAGGTCCTTCATGTTACTCTTGGTGCGCGACTTCATCACCGTTGTTTTAGCTTCTCCCATAATTAGCAATTTTAAAAGAACAAAGCCATAGCCCCCAAGGGCGTATTGCCTACTTTTGGGCTATGGCTTTGAGCATTAGAGTATTTGATTTTAAAGTTTTATTTACACCTTATTACTTAGCGTAAGCTACCGAACGTGTCTCGCGGATGACTGTGATCTTCACCTGTCCCGGGTAAGTCATCTCGGTCTGGATCTTGTTGGCAATCTCGCCTGAGAGTTTCTCTGTCTCCTTGTCGTCCATCTTGTCGGCACCCACGATTACGCGGAGCTCACGACCAGCCTGGATGGCGTATGTCTTTGTTACGCCTGGGTAAGACATAGCGATTGCCTCAAGGTCGTTGAGGCGCTTGATGTAAGCCTCTACAATCTCGCGACGTGCACCTGGGCGTGCGCCAGAGATAGCGTCGCAGACCTGTACGATCGGAGCGAGCAGTGTGTTCATCTCCATCTCGTCGTGGTGAGCACCGATAGCGTTGCAGATATCGGGCTTCTCCTTAAACTTCTCTGCTATCTTAGCACCATAGAGTGCGTGCGGCAGTTCGCTCTCCTCGTCTGGCACCTTACCGATATCGTGGAGCAAGCCAGCGCGCTTTGCCTTCTTCGGGTTCAAGCCGAGCTCGGCAGCCATAACAGCACAGAGGTTGGCTGTCTCGCGAGCGTGCTGCAAGAGGTTCTGACCGTAAGACGAACGGTACTTCATCTTACCTACGATGCGGATAAGCTCCGGATGCAAGCCGTGGATGCCGAGGTCGATGGCTGTGCGCTTACCAGTCTCGATTATCTCGTTGTCGAGCTGCTTCTTCACCTTTGCCACTACCTCCTCGATGCGTGCCGGGTGGATACGTCCGTCGGCTACGAGCTGATGGAGGGCAAGGCGACAAACCTCGCGACGAACGGGGTCGAACGCTGAGATGACGATTGCCTCCGGCGTGTCGTCTACCACGATTTCCACGCCTGTAGCAGCCTCAAGAGCGCGGATGTTGCGACCCTCGCGACCGATGATGCGACCCTTCACCTCGTCGTTGTCGATGTGGAACACCGACACGGAGTTCTCGATAGCGGTCTCGGTTGCTACACGCTGTATGGTCTGGATTACGATCTTCTTTGCCTGTGTGTTGGCGTTGAGCTTAGCCTCGTCCATAATCTCGTTGATGTACGATGCGGCATCGGTGCGAGCCTCGTCCTTAAGGCTCTCTACGAGGCGGTTCTTAGCCTCCTCTGCGCTAAGACCAGAGAGTTCTTCGAGCTTCTCGCGCTCCTTGGTCTGCATTTTGTCGAGTTCGTCCTGCTTGATGGCGAGGAGTTTTTTCTCGTTGTCGATGCGCTGCTGAGACTGCTCTACCTCCTGCTTGCGACGTCCGAGTTCTTCCTGTCGCTGGTTGAGCGATATCTCGCGCTGCTTCAAGCGGTTCTCGCTCTGCTGTATCTTCTGGTTGCGCTGCTGCACTTCCTTCTCCAGCTCCGACTTCTTGTTGAGGAACTTCTCCTTCACCTCGAGGAGTTTCTTCTCCTTCACTACTTCTGCCTCCTTATTGGCGGCTTCTACCATTTCATTATATTTTCCTTTTATCACGTAACGGAAAATAGAATAGCCTACAACGCCACCTGCTATAAGTGCCACTAAGGCTGTAATGAATATCTCCATTTTTTAAGTTATTATTTGTTAGTTATTATTTGTTAATGTTTATTTGCAGTTTGCGATGGTAAAGATACAATCTCAAGACGCGACGCTACACACCTTATTATATATGGTGGGCACCTCAACATCTCAACGCCTCAACATCTCAACATCCCAGCACCTCTTCTATCTCCGAGGTGAGTTTTTTGATGATGTCGTCATACGGCTCGGTGTTGTTACGCGACTTCTCCATCTCGTAACGCAACGCTATCTCGATGAGTGCCATATAAAGGATTTCCTTGTCGTTCTTAGGACCTTTATATCGCTCGGCATAGGTGTTCATAGTCTTCGTTATCAGACTGGCGGCATCGCGGTAGAGCGGTTCGTCTTGCGGACGGATATTCACCGGCATGTCTGTGTCGTAGACGTGGAGCCTTATGCGTAGTTTCTCTGTTGATTGTTCAGCCATCGTGAAGTTGTTTTTAAGGCGCAAGAATGGTTATTCTTGTTTCTCGTTGACGAGCGTTATGCACTTGTCAACATCGCGTATGAGTTTTGCAAGACGCTTCTGCGCCGACTGCATGTCACCATCGGTGATCTCAACCATTCGTGCCAATTTTAGACTTTCGTAGTCGTTGCGCTGTTGCTGCAGCTGAGCCTCGAGCTTCGCAATACGTTCTTGCTGCTCTGCCACCTGACGACACAAGTCTTCGTTCTGCTTCGTTACACTCTGGTACTGCAGAATCATTTGCCTGACACGCGTCGCAAACTGGTTGATAGTTTTCGATTCAGCTTCCATATACAGCGTTTTGACTATTGGCGTATATTTACTACGCCACAAAATTATATTATTTTTACGAATATGGCAAAACTATTACGAGTTTTTTAATCTGACGAAACGTGTTTTACGCCAGAACATGCCACATTACTTCTTCTGCCCGTCGTCTGCGCCAGCCTTCGGCTCCTTCTTGGCAAGCATCACCACCTGGAACACAAAGTCGGTAATCCACTTCTGCGAGAAGCCCAAACGCTGATCGTACTGACGTATAGCCACAACTGCCTTCATCACGGCAGCATCGCTATAGTCGTTCTTTGTAAAGATGTCAGCCACGGTTTTCTCGGTCATTTTGTAGATGGCGTTCTTAAAGAACGATGGCAAGCGGAGCTTGAACTTCATAAGGTTGCCCATGAGCATCATAATGTCCTGCGTGAAGTTCTGGAACTGGATGAGATACACCTGCACATCCTGCAGCTTGCGGCAGTTCTTGCGGATACTTGCATCCACTTCCTTAAAGAAGTTGTCGTCAACGCCGTATATGTCGCGCAGCATCTTGCGACATGCACTCTTCTCACCAACACCGAGTTTGTTATTCACTGTCGGAACGTGGAGCGTCGACTTGAACACACGCAGGTCGGGGAGCATTGCAAGGTTGGCAATACCTACGTTTGCAGCTATTGAGGCCTGGAAGTAAACACGCACAAGCTGCATGTAGTTTTCCATACCATTCGCTTTATCGTTATCAGCTTTCTTTCCGAATAGTTTTGAAAAAAATCCCATAAATATTTAATTTGTTTATTACATCAAATCAGCACACGCGTTAGTTTCACATCCACGATGCCAACTTAAACTATATTATGCAAAATTACAAATAAATTACATAACCGCCAAGTAATGCCGACTTTTTTCTTATTTTACGAATTAAGGTTTCAAAAATCAGCAGATAAAAGCATATTTTCTGACTTATTATTATTAACTTTGTGCACTTTATATTTATATCAATAGAATATTGTTGAACAATTAAAGCATTTAACAAATATGAAAGGTATCGTTTTAGCCGGCGGTTCGGGCACACGCCTCTACCCCATCACCAAAGGTATTAGTAAGCAGCTCATACCTATCTTCGACAAACCGATGATATACTATCCTATCTCAGTGCTCATGCTCGCTGATATAAAGGAGATCCTGATCATATCCACCCCCACCGACCTGCCAGCCTTCAAGCGTTTGCTTGGCGACGGTAGCGACTTCGGTGTACACTTCGAATATGCAGAGCAGCCCTACCCTGGCGGTTTGGCGCAGGCGTTCATCATCGGCGAGGAGTTTATCGGCGACGACAGCGCGTGTCTCGTGTTAGGCGACAACATATTCTACGGTGCTGGCTTCACCAAACTGCTGCGCGAAAGCGTGCAGAACGTCGAACGCGACGGCAAGTCGACAGTATTCGGCTACTACGTGAACGACCCGGAGCGCTACGGTGTGGCTGAGTTTGACGCAGAGGGCAACTGCCTCAGCATCGAGGAGAAGCCAGAACATCCGAAGAGCAACTACGCCGTGGTGGGACTCTACTTCTACCCGAACAGCGTGGTAGAGATAGCCAAGAACATCAAGCCAAGCGCACGTGGCGAACTTGAGATAACTACCGTCAACCAGGAATACCTGAAACGTGGCGAGCTGAAAGTGCAGACACTGCAGCGCGGATTTGCATGGCTCGACACCGGTACACACGACTCGCTGTCGGAAGCAAGCACCTTCATCGAGGTGATTGAGAAACGCCAGGGACAGAAGGTGGCTTGTCTCGAAGAGATAGCATTCAAGAAGGGATGGATAACCAAGGAAAAGCTCGTAGAGGTGGCACAACCGATGGTGAAAAACGAATACGGCAAATACCTGCTGCGACTCGCTGAAGGCAAGTAACACCTAACACTAAGCGAAACTCAAACAAATAAGCAAACGTAACAAACACGCTTTAGATACACAACGCAAAGAAAAGAAAATGGAAGAGAACATCAACCAAGGAACAAACAACGTACAACAAGAACTCGAGGAGAGCTCTTCATTCAACTTTAGAACCATCTTCACAGCACTGGTTCTGAATTGGCAATGGTTCGTACTCTCGATTGTCATCTGTCTGAGCGCAGCTGCCATAAAGTTGCGCTACGCCACACCAATATACCAATCGTACGCAAAACTGCTCATCAAAGAAGATGAAGACAACGGACGACGTGGTAACAGAAGCTATATCGCCAATTCGTCAACACTCGGCATAATGAGCAACTCTACTGGCATCGATAACGAGATGGAGATACTGAAATCGTCGACACTCGCTTGCGAAGCCGTAACCGAGTTGAAACTCTACACCGTGTACACACTGGAAGGACGCATCAAAGACCACCTTCTGTACAAGAACCAGCCCATCAACGTAGACCTTGACACTACCCACATCGCAACATTGCAGATGCCTATCCAACTCACCATTGGCAAGGAGGGCGACAAGCTGCGTGTTGTAGGTTCGTACACCTATGTACCAGAAAACCCGGACAAACCATCGAAGTGGTACTCCATCGACCGCATATTCGAGAGTCTGCCGGCAACTATCAACACAAGTGTTGGCGCAATAACACTCTCCAGCAACTCCGGTATCCAGCTGCCTGCCAACCGTAAGGAGTTCGTGACCATCTATCCGCCGAAGATGGTTGCAGGCAAGTATAGCGGTTCGCTCGATGTCAGCCAGTTGTCGAAGAACACATCTATCGCAGGTCTCACCCTTACCGACGAGATACCACAACGTGCCAACGACTACCTCAGACAGCTCGTCTTCAGCTACAACAAACAGGCTAATGAGGACAAGAACGAGATAGCCATGCGTACAGAGCTGTTTATCAACTCGCGTCTGGAGAAGATAAACACTGAGCTGGGCGCAACAGAGGGCAATCTGGAGGCAACAAAGCGCCAGTATAAGATTGTAAGCCCGGAGGCGACTGGAGCCTTAGGCTACACGAACACCGACTCGTACACACAGAAGCTTGCCGATATGGACATGCAGATAGAGCTGCTCCGCAGCCTGCAGGAGTACATCAACGACCCAAGCAACAAGTATCAGACACTGCCGTCGAACGTGGGTCTGAGCGACGCAGCCGCCTCTACGCTCATCAACGACTACAACAAGATTGTGATGGAGCGCAACCGCTTGCTGCGCAGTGCCAACGAGAACAGCCCTACAATCACTCCGCTCACCGCACAGCTCGACGACCTCTCAGCAAGTATTCGCCGCGCAATGGCTCAGGTGCAGCGCAACGCAAAGATACAGCGCAACTCCATACTGCAAGAGTACAACCGCTATTCGAGCATGATCTACTCGACGCCCGAGCAGGAGCGCGTACTCACACAGATTGGACGCCAGCAGGAAGTGAAGTCGGGTCTGTACCTCATGCTTCTGCAGAAGCGCGAGGAGAACTCTATCTCGCTCGCTGCAACAGCCGATAAGGGCAAGCTCATCGACAACCCGGTATCTTTAGGAAAGATTAGTCCGAAGACATACATGGTTCTGCTCATTGCCTTAGTATTAGGCATTGCTATACCTGGCTGTATCCTGTTCCTCATCAACTTCTTCCGCTACAAGATAGAAGGACACGACGACGTGGCACGTCTCACCGAGCTGCCTATCATCGGCGACGTAGCCGTTGCCAGCGAGTCGGTAAAGACAAAGGCTGACATCGTGGTGCATGAGAACAAGAACAACGTCATGGAAGAGGTGTTCCGTTCGATACGCTCGAACATTCAGTTTATGCTGAAGGAGGAGGAGAAGGTAATCATGTTCACCTCTACCACCTCGGGCGAAGGAAAGACGTTCACGACAGCGAACCTCGCAGTAAGCTTCGCGCTGCTGGGCAAGAAGGTGCTGGTCATGGGTCTTGACATCCGCAAGCCACGACTCACCACTCTCTTCGAACTGAACAAGGAGAAGATAGGCATAACAAACCTGCTCGTGCACGAAAATCCGACACGCGAGGAGATACTGGAGAACATCACCAATTCGGGAGTCAACCAGTACCTGGACATCATGCCTGCAGGTCCTATCCCACCAAACCCTGCAGAACTTGTGTCGCGCGAATCGCTCGACAAGGTGTTCGCAATACTGCGTAAGGAGTACGACTACATTATCGTCGATACGGCACCTGTGGGTCTCGTCACCGACACGGTGGTGATTGCACGTATAGCCGACCTTACTGTATATATGTGTCGTGCCGACTACACTCCGAAGTCGAGCTTCGAGCTGATCAACTCGCTGAGCAGTCAGAAGAAGTTGCCACAGATTTGCATCGTCATCAACGGCATCGATATGTCGAAGAAGAAGTACGGCTACTACTATGGCTACGGCAAGTATGGCAAGTACGGACGCTACGGCAGATACAGCGGTTACGGAAGCAAGTATGGTGGCTATGGCAGCAAGTATGGAGGCTATGGAAGTTACGGAAGCTATGGCAGCACATATACCTCTTATGGTGCTTACGGCAACTACAGCGACAGCAACTACGGCAACAAGAACGATGACTCTATAAAGCGTAAGAAGTAAAATGGTTATAGCAGTTGACTTCGACGGCACTATCGTGGAGCACAAATACCCTGCCATAGGCAGGGAGCTGCCTTTCGCCACGGAGACGTTGCGTATGCTGATACGCGACCGCCACAAACTGATATTGTGGAGCGTGAGGGAGGGTGCATTGCTCGACGAGGCTGTGGAATGGTGCAGGGAGCGGGGCGTGGAGTTCTATGCCGTGAACCGCGACTACCCGGAGGAGCGGAGGGAGCACGAGACGTTCTCGCGCAAGCTGAAGGCTGACCTCTTCATCGACGACCGCAACATAGGGGGTCTGCCCGACTGGGGCACTATCTACCAGATGGTGAGAGAGCGGAGCACGTGGGAGGAGGTGTTGGCGCAGCGCAACAGCAGCTTTGAACAGACGGAGGCTCCGAAGCGCAAGAAGAAGTGGGGCATCTTTTAAGCATACGGACTTATAAAAACGAAAAAAGGACCATGCCGGAATACCGACATGGTCTTTTTCGTTAAAAACCTCTATTAGATTATATTATTACTACTACATTATCTTTCTACTCCAGCACCAATACATGGCTTGTGCCATCCTGCGCTGTGAAGACGTTCAGACCAATCTTCATCAGATAGTCGCCGCTATACTGCTTGCCGTTGCAGTCCAAGTCTGACTGTTTGCCAGGCATGAGGTTTGTCTCCTTCACGGTGTACATCTTTGTGGCATCAAGACCCTGCAACTTCACGTTCTGCTGCGGTTCCTTGTAGCGCGGATGCAGGTCGTAAGCGAAGAGCACTGCACGCTGCTTGTCCTTGCTTACGTAGTTGATGGCGCAGTGGCTGCCTTCGTACGGCGAAACAAGACGATACTGATCGCCTTCGAGAATCATCGGCTTCATGCTGTTATAGTTCTTGACAGCCTGCTGCACAAACTTGTAGTCGTCGGCAGAAAGCGACTTGAGGTCGATGTCGAAGCCCAACTTGCATGAGCTGCATACGTCGGTGCGGAACTTTACGGATGTGTTCTTGTTCCAGTTGGTGACGTGCGAGCCCATTGTCTTTGCAGGGAAGAACTTCGAGAGACTCCACTGGATGTAGATGCGCTCGTACGGGTCGGTGTCGTCAGAACACCAGAACTCGGTGAAGTATTTGAGCATCTCGTAATCCATACGTCCGCCACCGCCAGAGCAGAGCATCATCGGCAGATTAGGATATTTGTTATGAATGCGTGTGAGCACATTATAGATGCCACGCACGTGGTCGATGTAGAAGTTGCCCTGGTTCTGCTTGTGGTATGGCGAGTAGATATTGGTTATCACGCTGTTGCAGTCCCACTTGAAGTAAGCCACTTCCGGGTTCTCGGTCATGATGCGGTCGACGATGCCGAACACATAATCCTGCACCTTAGGATTAGAGATGTCGAGCACGAGCTGGTTGCGATAGTAATATGTGTCGCGCTGCGGCTGTAAGATGACCCAATCAGGATGCTTCTCAAACAGTTCGCTCTTCGGGTTCACCATCTCCGGTTCAATCCATATACCAAACTTCACACCTGCTTTCTTTGCATCTCTGACGAGACCCGGTATGCCCTCCGGCAACTTGCTCTTTGTAGCCTCCCAGTCGCCCAGTCCGGCGTGATCATCCTTGCGCGGATACTTATTGGCGAACCATCCGTCGTCGAGCAGGAACATATCCACACCAAGGTCCTTGGCATCCTTCATCAGTTCGGCAAGACTCTGCTGGTTGAAGTCGAAGCCTGTATTCTCCCAGTTGTTCAGGAGAGTGAGACGGTCGCCCGTGCCCATGTTCATCTGATACTGACGAGCCCAGTCGTGCAAGTTGCGCGAAGCCTCGCCCATACCGTTGTCGCTCATCGCGAAGATGAACTCAGGAGTGGTGAACACCTCGCCTGCCTTCAGTTTATAGTCGGAAGCATAAGGATTGATGGCAGGAATGACACGCAGCGCGCCGACGTTGTCCACCTCAAAGGTGAAACGGAAGTTACCTGGCCAGCCTATCGTTCCGAGCATCACCTTGCCCTCGTTCTCCTTAGCAGGCTCGTCGAAGCCCAACTCGAAGAAAGGCTCAGCATGCATAGCGGCGCGTGTGCCGAGCTTTGTGTCGATAATCTTTTTGCCCGTGCTCAACTGGGTTGTCTCGGGCTGACCTTCCTTAGCCCAGTCGCTGTGATAGTTAGTGAGATAATACTTTGAAGATTTGAAGTAGAGCATCGTAGAACTGTAGCGCCAGAGTGTGATGGCAGACTTCTCCTTGTGAGAGATCTCGCTCCATGCCTTTATCACATTCTCCTTCGGATAAGCCACATAGTGGAGTTTGACAGTGAGCGGATACACTTTATCCTGAAGCGTGATGACGGTCTCAGCGCCGCCCTTCACAGCCTTCTGCTCCGACGACTTATAATAGAGATATGTAGTCATGTTGCCGTCGGCATGTGTAACGGCTACAGCCGGTTCGAAGAAGTCTTCAGCGCCGGAAGTGGCGTACACCTCATGACCGCGCTGGCACACAGCGCCGTCAGAAGCTGCATAAACATCCCACTTAAGGTTCTCGTAGTCGGCAGGATTCTGCAACTTGTCGCCGAGATAGACCTGATAGAGTCGGCCTTTTGGCGACACTTTCATCACGAGGTCGGTCTTTTCGGTAGACACACGGATGATTTCTTGAGCGAATGTGATGGCAGAAGTCATGCACATTGCTGCGATTAGCATAATAGTTTTCTTCATTTTCGTATGGTTTTTTTATTAGAATTTAATGCTTGCGTTGAACTCTACGGTGAACGGGCGGAGATAGTTGCCGCTCATGTACTTGCCGGCATACTTGCCTGCCTCATCCTTTGTGATAAGTTCCGAACCGCTGATTGTGCCCTTGGCACCCTTCTCGTTGAAGATGTTAATGACGCTGACACCGAGACTCAGATTCTTGTTCACATTCCAGTTGACACCACCGAATGTCTCCCAGTGGCCGTTGAAGTAGAGTGCCTCCTGAAGGTTAGCGTATGTCTTGCCGAAGTAGCGGAAGCTGAGCCAAGCACTGAGGTTCTTCGTGATGTCGTATCTCGGGTCAAGCTCAATGAGCACCTGCGGAATCTCCTTCACAATCTTGTTGTTGGCATTCACGCTCATAGTCTGACCGTCGCTGAACGTAACACTTGCGTTGTAGTTCTTGTACACCGGCTTCTGATAGGTGAAGAGAGCGTGCATGTGGAAGTTCTTGAACGGGTTGATTTCGGCAGACGTTGTCCAGCCCAATGTCTGGATGTTGTAGATGAGCAACACGGTCTTACCCTCAGATGTGCCAGGCTTGGTGAGGTTCTGCTGGTCGATATTGTTCGACTTTGAGATGTATGTCACCATCGACGAGAGGTCGAGCCATGAGTTCTTGTAGAAGATACCACCGCGAACCAACGGAATGGTCACGCGCTTGTACTGCTCCTCTGTAGGACCGGTGCCGGCATACTCGCTGATGCGCGGGAAGCGTGTGGCGATGGTGGCGTCGGCAGTAAGACCGAACTGGTTTGTTACGTTGTATGTCATCTGCAAGGTGGCTGCATAGTTGAGCTTGTTCTTCGTAACATTGGCTGGCGCGATGCTATGCTCTGTGGCAACGATAGATCCGTCTGCGGCTGTAGAATACGTATTGAAGTTGCCGAGGTGGAAGCCACGGAAGCGTGACGCAGAAATCTGATCTGCCGACATACGATAGTATTCGAGACGTCCGCCGTAGAACAACTTAAACTTAGGAGTGACGCGCCATTCGTCGGTGAAATAGAGAGCGAGTTTGTTCTCCGAACCCTTTGTATATTCAGGACTCAACTCGTTGTAGCCGAAGGTTTCAGAGCGGTGTGCAGTCTGTGTCGGGTCGAGCGGATTGACGTACATCTGGCTCAGCGTACGAGGATAAGCCTCAACGGTGCCCGCCCACTGGAACGAAGATGAATAGTAGTTGAGGTGGTAGTACCACTCGTTCAAACCAATCATCAGTTTGTGGTTGTTCAGTTGCTTGCTCATCTCTGTTGTAAGGAGGGCGTTGCTCACCTTGCCGAAGTGCAGCCAAGTACGGCGACCTTCGATGAGTCCGCTGTATGCTGAACCGTCAGAAAGCTGGTAGCCGTCAGACTCGGTAACCTCAGAAATCGTGCTGCCGCCGTAGTCTACGCAGTTGGCGCGCGGAGCGTTCATATACTTTGCGTTCAACTTCCACAACCAGCCGTTGTCAAACTGGTACTTGCTCACCAAAGCCACCTCATTGGCACGGTTGTCATTGTCGTCTGTCATGTTCCAGGTCTCCATCTTGCCGGTCTTGGTGTTCAGATAGCTGAACGAACCGTTGCGCTGCACGTACGAATCCATACCCGGGTCGAAACCTGCAAGCTGCTTTATGCTGCCGTCGCCGGCGTAGATGAACGGGGCGGCATTGGCGAAGTTGCCGGGGTTCTTGCTATTCGAATACTTATATAATAAAGAAATGTGACCTTTGCCGCCGTTCAGTATGCGCGTAAGACCCAAATGGTATATCTGTGTGCGGTCAGCGTAGTCGGTGAAGCGCAGCTTGAAGCTGCCTGGGTCGAAGTTCTGATACATTCCTGCGGTGTAGAGCCAGTTGTTTCCGATTCCGCCAGAGAGGTTAAGGTCGAAGTTCTGCATACCGAAGTGGTTAGCCTTATAATTGAGCTTGCCGCTGAACTTCTTCTCGCCCAACTCGCTGAACGCCGACACAGCATAAGCGATGTTGCCGGTCTTGATGGCACTCTCCGACGGAGTCATAAGGTCGGTGCCTTTCAGCGAAGCGTCGCTGCGCCAGTGGGCAGAGAGCTTGTGCACGGACGACGAGTAAACGGCAGGCAGTCCGTTCTCGTATACTGTTACGTCTTCGCTCGGCAAGCCAATCTGAATCTCGCGCGGTTTGTTAGCGTCAGAAGCGTTGAGCATCACGTTGCGCTCTTCCTTCTTCTGCGGTTCCGAATCGTTTGTTGAATTGTTGTCTGTATGCGTCTGTGCATACATGCCCGTAGAGGCAGAAGCCAAGAGGGCGAATGAGAATGTTTTAAGTTTTAGGTTCATATCCGTTGTGTGTATGTTTACGATTGCAAAGTTACAAGATATATCGGCTGATTGTATGTGTGCGTAAAATGAAAGTAGACATAAATTAAGGCATAGAAACTTATAACTTATTATATATCAGAACGTTTAAAGATTTAGACTTTTTTATCAAAGTAAATGGTTTTATCTTAATAATATTAGCTAAATTTGCAGCATTAAAACTAAAAGCCCACTATTATGCGCATCTTTTTATACCTATTATTCATTTTTTTGCCGCTGCAGACTACAGCCCAAACCAAGTTGGCTACAGCCGGTATCTCTGGCGAGCAAGACCTACTGGGCCTTCTTGACAGCTATGTCGACAAGCGCGAAATGTACTCGGAGCAGAAGGAAAAGAAGATTGACCAACTGAAACTAAAGTTGCGAACGGTGGAAGACATCCCGCAGCGACTCGCACTCCTGAACAATATCTATCGAGAATACTATACATACCATTACGATTCGGCAATGGTATATGTGAACCGCGGTCTCGCCCTATCAGAGAGCGAGAACAACGCCTACTACACAACGCTTAACAAAATAAACCGTGCGGCGGTGTTGTCTACGGGTGGTTTCTACAGTCAGTCGGAGGAACTGCTTGATGATATAAAGAAGAGAGGTGTACCTAAGCAGCTAAAACAATACTATTATTATACGCGCACGTGGCTGTACAACTATTGGGAAGCGTTCAGCAAGAAGTCGGAGTTCATGGACTATTACCATAAGAAGAAGTTCGAGAATCTGAAGCTCACGGTGGAAGCCACAAGCAGCAAGGATGTGGCTCTGTATGCCTATCTTAGCGGCGAAATTGCTTTCCTCACCAACCCCATGAGCAAGGCTGTGCTGCAATTCTACACAAAGGCTCTGCAGAACAGCCGGGTAGACAGTCGTGTGCATGCCTCGGCAGCATACTGCATAGCACGCTATTATCGCGAGTTGGGCGACACGCAACGATATGAAAAGTACATTATTGAAGCGGCTATCTCGGACATAACATGCCCTTTGAAGGAGAATCTTGCGCTGCAGGAGTTCTCTACATATCTGTATGAGAAGGACCAGAAGTATGCCGACCGTGCGGCACGCTACATCTATTGCTCTATGGAGGATGCCCGATTCTACAACAACCGACTGCGTATGCTCGAGATTTCGAGCATACTGCCTATCATTGCCACAGCCAATCAGGAGGCGTTGGCGCATAAGGAGCGCATCGTGAGAGGTGTGCTTGCGATGGTTAGTTTTCTGTCGCTGATGTTACTGGCAATGGCTATTTTCGGCTACAAGCAGAATAAATGGCTGGCGAGTAGCCGCAGAGAGGTGAAGATGCAGAACCAGCAGTTGAAGGAACTGAACGAACGCCTCATAGCGACGAACCATCGTCGCGAGACCTACATGCGTCTGTTCATGGACATCAGTGCGGTGTACATACGCAAACTGATGGAGTACCGTAAACTGGTGAGCAGAAAAATAAAGGCCAACCAAACGGCTGACCTTCTTAAAACTATCAACAGTTATAAACTCGCGGAGGAAGAGGCGACAGCGTTCTACACACGTTTCGACCGCGCCTTCACGGAGCTGTACCCGGGCTTCGTTGACGAGCTGAACGGTCTGCTGCTTCCGGAAGGAAGGATTGCGCAGCCGTCTCCTAACGCCCTGACGACGGAGGCGCGCATCTATGCGCTGATGCGCTTGGGCGTGACGGAGAGTCAGGAGATAGCCACGCTGCTGTTCTACTCGACGCAGACGATATACAACTACAAGTCGGCGATGCGCACTCGGGCAGTGAACCGCGAGACGTTCGACGAGGATATCAACAGGCTGTGTGGTGTGGGGTGAAAAAAGCTTTTCACGAAACGGGAGGGGATTACTTCAGCAGGAAGTCCTCGGGATGCTGGAACCCGTTGAGGTAGTCGCGGGCTGCCATGCGCTTTTTGCCGGCGGGCTGCAGCTCTACAATTTCGAGCCACTCGTCGACGGTGGCAACGAGGAGGCGACGGTTTTCGGCTTTGAGTGTTCCGACTTCTACACTGGTTGGTTGGTCGTGGGTATTTGCTGCGTTATGGTCTGGTGCACTTGAGACAAGTGCACCCCCTGCTACAGACTCGTGGGTCTTTGCAGTCTTATAGATCTTAAGCACTTGGGCGGGAGCGTTAGCATCGCGCGGGGTGAGCAGGCACCATGCGCCGGGCGCGGGCGAGAGTCCGCGCACGAAGTCGTAGATGCGCTTGGCTGTGAGCGAGAAGTCGATGGCGCAGGTTTCCTTGAATATCTTCGGGGCGGCGTGGTGGGCGTCGCTGTCCTGCTGCGGTTGCGAAGGGGCGTTGCCGTCGGTGGAGAGGACGAGGTCGACGGTGTCGGTGCAGAGCTGGGCGCCGAGCTGCATGAGTCCGTCGTAGACATACTCTACGTCGGCATCGTCGGGGATGGGGAACTGGCGCTGGGCGATGATGCGACCGGTGTCGATGTCGTGGTCGAGGAAGAAGGTGGTGACGCCGGTGCGTGTCTCGCCGTTGATGACTGCCCAGTTGATTGGGGCTGCACCACGATAGTCGGGGAGCAGGGCTGCATGGACGTTGAATGTGCCGAAGCGTGGCATTGCCCACACCACTTCGGGGAGCATGCGGAACGCGACAACGACCTGGAGGTCGGCATTGTAGCTGCGCAGCTGCTCTAGGAACTGCTCGTCCTTCATCTTCAGGGGCTGCAACACGGGCAGACCGTGGGCAAGGGCGTACTCCTTGACGGGCGAAGGACGCAGCACGGAAGCGTGGCGACCGACGGGTTTGTCGGGCTGCGTGACGACAGCCACTACGTTATAACCGTTCTCAACAAGTCGCTGGAGCGAGCCAACGGCAAACTCGGGTGTTCCCATGAACACTATGCGGAGGTTTTTCTTTTCCATTGTTTTTGGTTTTTATTTTAAGTCGAACTAAGCCGGTATAGGGCGGCGTTTAAGCCGAACTAAGCCTGTCTAAGGCGGCGGTTAGGCCGAACTAAGCCTTCTTGGGCCTTCCTAAGCCCTCCACGACGGGGAGGGTTGGGAGGGGCTTTTTACTCTTTTACTTTTTTACTCTTTTATGGGTGCGTGGTATGGGCAAGATGCCCATACCTCCTACTTTTTACTCTTTTACTCTTTTACTTTTTTACTCTTAAAATACAAAGTTACGGTTTTTTCGGCAAATATCGGCTATGCTTATAATAAAGAGCAAGAAAAATTGTCTTTAAACTTACGGCATAACAGGAAAAAGCATTAACTTTGTACATCCGCAACGTTCGGCGCAGACATCTGCAACGTTCGACGCAGACATCCGCAACGTTCGGCGCAGACATCCGCAACGTTCGGCGCAGACACACGCAACGTTCGGCGCAGACACACGCAACGTTCGGCGCAGACACGCGTACCGAACGGCGCGCACAATGGAAAGAATTATAACGATATATAAAAGGAAAACGACAATGACACAGAAAGAAGACATTCAGAATGCCGTGGACGTGATGCGTAAGGGCGGCGTGATACTCTACCCTACGGACACGGTATGGGGCATCGGTTGCGACGCGACGAACGCGGAGGCAGTGGCTAAGGTGTACAGGATAAAGCAGCGCGACGATTCGAAGGCTCTTATCTGCCTCGCCGACTCGGTAGACCGCGTGCAGCGCTATGTGCGCGACGTGCCGCCAGTGGCGTGGGACTTGATGGAGCTCGCGGAGAAGCCGACAACGGTGGTGCTCGACGGCGCTGTGAACCTCGCCCCGAACCTCATCGCGGAGGATGGCAGCATAGCTCTGCGCGTGACGAACGAGCCGTTCTCGAAGGAGCTTTGCTATCGCTTCCAGAAGGCTATCGTGAGCACGAGTGCCAACATAAGTGGCGAGCCGACGGCACAGAACTACCGCGACATCGCACCGGAGATACTGGAGGCGGTGGACTATGTGTGCTGGACACGCCGCCAGGAGCACAAGCCGCACACGCCGAGCAGCATCATCAAACTGACTAAGGACGGACGGGTAACCATCATACGCAAGTAAATGGAAGAGACTGCGATTGACAAGAAAGGCGCAACATTAGAAGAAAGGCTGTATGCTTGGCGCACGAAGCATCTTTCCGACCGTCAGGCGACTATCATCCTCGCCCTCTGCATCGGATTCTTTGCGTCGGTGGCTGCCTACGTGCTCCACTCGATAATTCACATCATACAGCATCTGCTGACATCGAGGTTTCATGCTGACACGTTCAACTGGCTCTACCTGATGTTCCCGGTTGTGGGCATCTTCCTAACGTCGCTCTTCGTACGCTATGTGGTGAAGGACAACATATCGCATGGTATCACGCGAATACTCTACGCCATATCCTCGAAACAGTCGCGACTGAAGGCGCACAACTGCTGGACGTCGGTGGTGGCATCGGCTATCACTATCGGCTTCGGCGGATCGGTGGGTGCCGAGGCTCCTATCGTGCTGACTGGTTCTGCCATAGGCTCGAACCTCGGCAGACTGTTCGGCATGGACAAGAAGAAGCTAATTCTGTTAGTGGGCTGCGGTGCTGCCGCTGCCATCGCCGGCATCTTCAAGGCTCCGATAGCCGGACTGGTGTTCACGCTCGAGGTGCTGATGGTAGACCTGAGCATGGCATCGCTGCTGCCTATACTCACGGCTGCGGTCACGGCAACGTGCTTCACATATATATTCATGGGAAGCGCGTCGCTGTTCAGTTTTCATCTGGACAGCATGTGGAGCGTGGAGCGTGTGCCGGCGTGCATCATACTCGGTATCGCCTGCGGACTGGTGAGCATCTACTTCATACGCTCGATGTCGGTGTGCGAGGGCATGTTCGGCAAGTTGAAGCAACATCGCTGGGCTAAGTTGGCGTTGGGCGGTGTACTGCTCAGCTCGCTCATCTTCATCTTCCCCGTGCTCTACGGCGAGGGATACTCGGCTATCAACGTACTGCTGAACGGCACGAGCGAAGCTGACTGGAACGAACTGCTGCACAACTCTATGTTCTCGGGCAACGGCAAGTGGCTCATACTGTTCATTGCGCTGGTCATACTGACAAAGACATTCGCCACGGCAGCCACAAACGGCGGTGGCGGCTGCGGTGGTACGTTCGCACCGTCGCTCTTCGTGGGAGCTTTCACGGGGTTCCTCTTCTCACGTCTGTGGAACATGTATCAGGTGGGCATATATATACCTGAGAAGAACTACACGCTGCTCGGCATGGCTGGCGTGATGGCTGGCGTGATGCACGCCCCGCTGACGGGCATCTTCCTCATCGCCGAGATTACGAGCGGCTACGACATGTTCATGCCACTGATGATTGTGAGCATCGTGTCGGTGATGACTATCAGCATCTTCGAGCCTCACAGCATCTACGCCATGCGTCTGGCACGCGAGGGTAAGTTGGTCACTCACCACACCGACCGCTCTGTGCTGACGCTGATGACGATGGACAGCGTGATAGAACGCGACTTCACAGCCGTAACACCCGATATGCCATTAGGCAAACTGGTGAACGCTATATCGAAGAGCCACACGTCGTTCATACCGGTGCTCGACAACGCCGGTTCGGTGCTTGGCGAGATTGACATCACGAAGATACGACACATCATGTTCCGCGCAGAACTCTACAACAAGCTCACCGTACAACAGTTGATGCTCCCCATCGCTGCGCAGGTTGGCGAGAGCGACTCAATGGAGGAGGTGATGCGCAAGTTCGACCTCAAAGGCACGCGCTACATGCCCGTGGTGAACGTATCAGGACATCTAACGGGATATATCTCGCGCTCAAGAGCGTATAGCATGTACCGAAAAATGGTAGCCGACTTCTCGGCGGAATAAGAACTCTCAATTAATAATTAATACGCAATAAAGGGCAGACTCTTTGTGGAGTCTGCCCTTTATTGCGTTTAGAACGGATAGCCGATTGCGAAATGAAGGCTCTGGCTGTCCTTAAAACGATCGAAATTGTAGAAGCCGTTCTTATATGGCAGGTGTAGACCTATGCCCCAATCGAGACGCAGCACGAAGAAGTCGAGGTCGTAGCGGATGCCGACGCCCGTGCCGAGTGCCATCTCCTTAAGTATATTCTTCGGTTTGAACACAGCACCCGGGCGGTCGCTGTCGCTGCGTAGTGTCCACACGTTGCCTGCATCGAGGAATAGTGCGCCATAGAGATTGCCGAAGAGACGCGGACGATACTCGAGGTTGGCTTGCAGCTTCATATCGCCTGTCTGGTCGAGATACGAGAGGTAGGAGGTCTTAGCATGGTAGCGACCCGGACCAATGCTGCGCACGTTGAACGCACGGATGCTATTGGCACCACCTACGTAGAACTGCTCGCTGTAGGGCGCACTGATAGCGTTGCCGTATGCCCATACCACGCCCATATTGACGTGTCCGACGAGCTTGCTATGTTCGGTCAGCTGCCACGTCTTGCTATAGTCGGTCTCCACCTTCAGGAACTGCGCATACGGGTTCTTGAACATTGTTTTCTCCTTATCAGTCCACTTCTCGCCGAACGCCATATAACCAAGCGAAAGAAGGTTGGCAGCCTCGCTCAGCGTCACCTGCCAGAAGATTGGGTTATGAAGTCGGGCTGGCGACTGGTACGAGAACGAGTAGCGCATCTTAGGCACAAACTGGTCGCTCATCGCCACAAGCAGATACGGACTCTTGTTCACCAGTTCGGTGAAAGCCGGTGTCATGTGCTTCATGTATTCGTACTGAATGATGAGTGGCGAGAACTGATGATGCACAAGCACTCGTGAGTGGGTCTTGTACGTCAGTTCGCCCGAGACGATGTGGCGCTGGAAGAAACCCGAACGGTTAAGCACATCGAACGAACCCTTTATAAGCGTTGTCGGTGGGGCATAACGTATGTAGACGTGCTTTCCCTTTGCACGGCGCATACGGCGCAAACGACGTGTGAGACTATTCAAAAACATCAGTCGAGGCATCTCCACCGACACGTCTGCACCATATTCGTATGAGTTGAACTTCGAACTTGATCCGTCGGCTTGGTGTCCTGTCTGCCACTCGTAGGAGCCTTTGAGGTTGACGGTAAGCTTCTCGCCACCACGGAAAGCGTTGCGCTTAACGAAACCAAGGTTCAGCCCGGGGCCCACACGTCCGGTTGTCTTACCTACGAGATTGCCTTCGAGATAGACATCGTAGGGCTTGTCAAACACGCAGTTGAGCGTGATATCAAGCGTGTCACACGTCTTGGAGGTGTCGCGCGGAGCGAACGAGAGGTCTACACGCGAGAAGAGGCCCTTCGCGGTGAGCGTATTGATGGTTTGCTGATAAGCATCGTAGCTGTACATTCTGCCAGGGCGTATTCGCATATCGCGCGTAATCACACTACGACGCATCGGTTCGCGCTTGCCATTATAGACGATGGTGTAGTTGCGCCGGTGGATGGTGTCGCGCAGCTGCTCCAACGCCGACTGCTTGCGCATCTCGAGATTGACGTGACCGATGTACCACTTGCGTCCCACTTCGTCAGGAAGGCTGTCGGCATAATGCAGACGCACGCTCACCTCGCCAGGTTCGGCAATGGTGTCGGCGAGGTATGTAGCATAGCTCGGCTGATAATAGAAGAAACCCTTGTTGCGCAAGAGCGTAGAGATACGAGTGCGCTCGGCTTCGAGCACCGTCACATCGAACGGTGCGTCTTTCTTTACGAGCGATTTTGAAGCATTCTCCTCAATTATCTTTTGCGCTTCTTCGGGGAAGTTGGTGTATGTGAGCGTGTCGATAGTGTAGAGGTCGCCGAAGTTGACGTTGTACTTCACCTTTGCCGTTCGCGAGCTGTCGGATGTCAGAACGTCGTAGTTGACGTATCCACTGAAATAGCCACGCGCTCGCAGCAGCTCCTTCACCACTTGTGAGTGCAGCGCAGGATTGACAGCACTAAGCAGCACTGGTGGCTTACCGAACGTTGTACGTATCCACTTGCCCAAACCGCCGCGCGAATGCTGAAACGCATTGTATATCCACAAACGGTAAGGAGGCATACGGTGGTACGGACTATCGAAGAGTGCACCGTTAGGAGTAGTGGCGAGTGCCGCCTCCACTTCCTCCTGTGTAGAGTAGAAGTGGTCGCAAGCTACATAGTTCTCGTATTCGGTCTTGCGTAAGCCCGTGAACAGCTTGTCATCCTCGGGTACAGAACTTGTCGACGAGCAACCGACAAGCACCATGACACATATTATTATATATAACGTATTCTTCATATATCTTTACTTTTTAACACTGGTAGTGTCAGTATTCTGCACAGCCGTTGTATCCTTCTTCTGCTGCAACGAGGTTTTATTGCCGTTTTGCAGCATCATATAGTCGTTGTTGTCAATGCGCTTGAGGCGGAATATATCCTTCAGGCTCTGCAACTTGCGACGCCAGATGAAACCGCCACCGAACTGACCGACGTAACCCTCAAGCCAGTCGTACGTAGCACGGTCATAGAAAAGTTTCAGATACTTATTCGACTTTGGCGAGAGACGATACTCCAACGCTACATTGTCGAAGAACGTGTCGTTCTGATTCTCTATCTCAGCACCACTCGACACCTTTCCACCAATCACGATGCGCAGACGGTTGTTGAGGAAGCGCTTCGAGAACTTGAACGAGTAGTCGGTGTGCACCGCACCAGAGCCAAGCTGCGTGTTGTCCATGCCGAACGAAAGGTCGAGCGTACGCAGTGCGCTGCCAGAGATGGCACTGATTTGCGAACTGAGGAACGAGCTGAGCGCGCTGTTCATATTGAACGAGCCCATACTGTTGTCGGAGAGATACATACCAGTGGTGAGCATCGTCACGGCGAGCTTGCCACGGTTCTCTACCGACTGCGTCATCAGCTCGTTGTGTATCTCTTGGTCGTCGGGGGCATCGATGGTGAACTGTAAGCCCATATCGTTGAGTGTCTTCGTTATCTCTACACCACACTCGAACGTCACGCTACGACCTACGCCAGCCTCATTGGTGACGGTAGTCTTGTTCTCCTCCGTCGCCGTGATGTTCAGACGCGGGTTCATAGCATCGCCCATAAACTCAACGTAGCTACCATCCTTTATCGTGAAAGTCTTCAGTGGGATAACGGGCAACGAATACTTCATCTCACCCTGTCCTATCGTGTAGCGACCATAGAGTCCGAGTCCGTCCACTTCGGTGTATTTCATGCGCAGCTCGCCTCCACCTACAATGTCCACATAGTTCGACTTTGTAGCGTTCAAGGCGCAGAGCACGTGTGCACCCTCGTCGATGCTAACCGTGAGGTCCATCGTCAAGCCGCTCAGCGGTGGACGCTCCACCTTCACGTCATCAGGATTTTTGAAGTTGACAAACTTCACAAGTCCGTCGAGTTGGTTGTCGGTGGTGAGCGGAGAGTCGCGCAGTATGTATGTGATGTCCGACGAACCGAGCACGTCAAGACGACCACGGAAGCGCAGGGCGTCAAGCGGACCATCGGCAAGACCGAGGAAGTTGACATACGCCTTGCCGAAGGCTTCTGAGCGTGCCTTCTCCTTCGAGTCGATGAGTAGGTAGTTGTTTGCACGCATACGCATATACATCGTCATGTTCGACATATTACTGAAGTCGACATTGCCGTAGAGCGTCAGTGGATTACCATTGCGTGCGAAAAGTTGGAAGTTCTCAAACTTCATCTTGCTGTCGGTTATCGTCACTGGGTCTTCGCACAAGCGCATCTTCACGCCGTAAGGCTCGCTCGCTATATACGCCGACTCGAACATCAGCTCGCCATCTACGTCGAGGCGGTCGAGTTGTCCGTCCACTTTTACACGTCCGACGGCATATCCACCAAAATTGAGTAGGCGGTCGGGGATGAAGCCGTTGAGCATCAACAATGGTGTGCGTTGCAACTCAATGTCGGCATTAAGATGTCCGAAACCACTTGTGATGTACGTACCGCTTAGCGTGCACACCTCCTGGTCGTCTATCGATAGCGTGCCGTCAACACAATGCTCATTACCTTCGTCGCGTGGCATATAGATAAACTCGCTCGCCACATTACCAATCTTACAACCATCGTAAGACAAATTGTCAACACGCACAGATGATGACACTGACATATCGCTTTCGCTATTGATGTAGTGGAAGTCGCCATTCATCACACCCGACACGTTCGGTGCATACGGTATAACGGATAGTACTTTAGCGAGGTCGAAGCGAGTGAGTCCGATAGTGAGGTCTTGCAAGGCTTCGGTGCTATCGTTGCTAAACACCTTCACACCCATACCGTCATCAGCCAGCAACCTCATATCAGCCGAAATGCGGTCGTCGTCGGCAAAGAACAGGTAGTTGCCCTTGTTCACCTTAAACTTCTTGTAGCCAAACACGGGGTCGATACCGCCGAGCGACACTCGTATACCGTTCTGCTCCATGTCTGCTTTCACACCAAGAGCCACACCAAGACGGTTGCGATCGTCGTAGATGCGTGTGCCGAAGAAGAGCGACTGTTGATAGAATGCGCCACGGAAAAGGGCGTTGAACACGTATTGCTTGTTATAGCGGTTGTTGCGTATCTGTCCATCGAAGAGCGTCTTCGTCGAGTCAGAACTGATGTTGACGCGTATTGTATCGAGTTGTATGCCTGCAGTCACGAGCGAGTCGATGCGCACATTACCATTGATGCCATGCACGGGCGACGTGTTCATATTAATATAAGCATCGCGGAACTCGTAGCCGAAACGTCGAGCAGTGCGCGAGAGGATGTTCTCCTTGCCGGCATTGAAGTAGACAGAAAGGTCGGGCAGGCGTTCGCGCAGACGCAACTGGTCGATGTAGCGTTCCTTGCGCTGCTTCTCAGCCTCTATGTTCACCTCATTGAAGTTGTCGAGTATGTGCTCCACTGAACCAGCACCATCAACACGCAACACGAAGTCGCCACACGCCACATTGGCATGTGTTGAGTCGCTACGTGTGAATATGTCTATCAGAATGTTTTCAGGTCGATATGTAGCAGCCGAGTCGCGCAGCACGATATTGCCGACAACGCCCTGCATACTGTGCGTCGCCTTCAAATCCGACTTCACGTCCAAATGTGCTGTCATCGACGTTTTGAGTGGTCGCTCGGTGAGGCCGAGTTTGTAGAAGTCGGCGTAGAGCAGATTGCAAATTACGTTGGCATCTATGCGACGATTGTCGAGGAGCGTACGTAGGTCGATAATGCCATTGAGCAGCGGTGTGCGACTATCGAGCAGTGCCCTTCCCACACCGTTGTGCACCTCTGCCTTTAGGTTTATGTTCGAGAGGTCATAATCGGTGTATTTGAAATTGTTCACCTTCACACGTGCATCGAGATGTGTCTTTGACGAAAGAAAATCGAAGCCTGCACCATCAGCCACGAGCTCACCGCTGAACGGATGCAACCCCATACCCGGCAAGAAGTTCTGAAGTGGCAATGCGTGTGCTTCCATATTGGCACGATAAGCCAACGAACGCATATTGAACGCGCCCCTACCGCGTAGCGAACCACCGCCTTGAGTAGCAACGAAATCCGTAGCATACTGCGGTCCATTCGCTCGGCAATTGCCTTTGAACGTTATGCCATTGGGTATGCACACTGACGATTTAGCATTCAAGCCCATCATCGGCAACAGGAAGCTGATGTTGTCGGCACGCGCGTCGAGGTTTATGTTGGCTGTAAGATGGTCTACGTCGGTTAGATTGCCAGCCTTGCCTTCGGCTTTTATGTTGAACGCCGTTGGCAGTTTGGCAGACACCTCACGAATGTTGAGGTTCTGCATATTGCCGTTGATGTCGGCATGAAGGGAGAGCGGTTGCTCTGGCAGACGCAGGATAAACTGCAGAGGCATCATACCGAGCACTTGCAGTATGTCCGACTTACCTACGGAAGCATCAAGATACAGACGCATCACACCGGGGTTGGTGTCGGCAAAGGTAGAGAAGTCCATATCGGCACTCGCTTTAAGCCACGACACGGGCGTGGTAAGGCGGAAGTCGGGCAGCGAGATGTGTGCCGTGTCAAGGCTCACATGTCCCTTAGCACTGGTCACATTTATGCCGCTCTGCTCACGAAAGGCGCAACGGTTGAGTGCAAGCTGAAGCTGAGTACCTTCTTGTGCAAAACGCAGCGAGTCGATGCGCAACGACACACCTTTAAGCCCGATGTGGTTGACATCAAGCCCTTTCTGTCGCTGGGCAAAGTTGTTGTCGTATGTCACAAAGCCGTCACGCCAGTCGAACGTGCCGACCTTGTAAACGCCCGTACCAAGATTGATGTTGCCATTTGCAGCACTGACATCAGCGAGTCCGACACCGATAGCAAGGGTGTCGCCGGGCATGTGTATCTTGACGGCTGAACGCTTCACCGACAAGTGGGTGAAGGCTATCTGCCAGTTGTTTTCGGTTTTGGTTGTGTCTTCTGGCACAGTGTCGCTGAGCGCAATATCAAGATTTGCATCGGTGAGAAGCACGGGTCCAAGGTCTACGGTCTCCTTAGTAAGTGCCACCTTACTCGGTTCTACCTTTAAACGCCCTACTCCACCTTTCACTCGTGCAGCAGGCACGAGTTGCGCTGTATTGATATTCACGCGGCGGAAATCCAAGTCGGTAACTTCCACATTGCCTGCAAATAGCGGCATGAGTTTCACACCTACAATCAGTTCGTCGGCAGCAGCGATTGTGTCAATACTGTTATGCAGCGAGTCGTTAGGCTGAGTAGCAAGAAGTCCTTGTATGCTCAAATCGAGTGGGAAGCTAAGGCGCACACGCTCCACCGACACACTCATGCCGGTAGACTCCGAAGCATAAGCAGCAGCCTTCTTTACCACCCAGTTTTGCACGGGCGGTATGTAGAGCAGCACAGCCAACAGCACGAGGAGCACTATCGGCGTGGCAAGAATGGTTGCCGCAACCTTTAAACTTCGTTTATATATAGGCTTCATCTTCGTTCTATTTTATATTGCAGTTCGTAATGTTCGGGGTATTTAGGAGGGTATGGCATCTTGCCATACCTACGCAGCCTTCTGATTAAGCAGACTTTTAGGAAGGGAAAAAGGGTAAGCCTCCTTTAGGCGTTTAAGCCGAACCAAGCCTCTTGGAGGGTGGCGTTTAAGCCGAACTAAGCCTCTTTATGCCTTCTAAGCCCTCCACGACGGGGAGGGTTGGGAGGGGCTTTTTACTCTTTTACTTTTT
>ENA-ORMJ01000271-ORMJ01000271.1-human-gut-metagenome-genome-assembly--contig:-NODE-271-length-40934-cov-21.188948_pt1 | contig 40934 bp, 38 predicted proteins | sample MGYA00242100_ERZ508989 | MGnify/ENA primary metagenome ERZ508989 (study PRJEB26280, sample SAMEA2531403) | human gut metagenome | biome: human gut; feature: human-associated habitat; material: faeces...
TTGAAGTATTGAATTTTCAAGGTGCTAGCCCATTTTTCCTATGGGAAGTTTGAGTAATTATTAATATCACTGCCATTATCTAAAATGAAATAATGTCTTACCGTCATCTCAGACTTACATATCAGGGAGCTTCCGTAATATGACAGTCCATTATTCTGACCATTTGCACTATCCGCTTTAATAACAGCCTTATATGCATCAAAATCAGCCGCATCTACAGCCTTATCGGCATTGCTTAAAATACCATTTGCCGGATTGTCAGTGTTATATTTAAAGAAGGTCTGCGCTGCGGTTCCATAGTTTAAGAGCGCCTTCACCAGTTTAACTGTTTCTGCCGGATACTCGTTTGATTTTGACAGGAGCTCGCTTGCATATTCCTTTACACTGTAGGAATACTCTTCCTTGGTATTGTTATCAATCACTATTCTTGTCTCGATGGTATCAGACATCTGTGCCACATTCACCGGACATGAGAACTTGTATAAGGTTTTACCGTTCTCATTTACCTCTGCGGCATCACTCGCATTAATCTTATATGTCTGACCAGCGATTTTGAATTCCAGATAAGCATCATGCTCAAACACCGAATCAGACATTTCCATGTAATAGTTTACATCAATGTTGTCTTTAAGGGTTATGCTTCTGCCATACAAGCTGACTGCAGGACTCACCGAAGCGTATTCAGCTGTAAATGTAAAGCTCTTTGCATTTCCTGTAGCATTTAATGTTACCGCTGCCTTGTCTGTAGTCCACGTCATTTGATTTATCGCATACGCTGTAATACCATTTTGAATACCGGAAATACTTGGCGGATAGGAAGAATTGTCCGCTGTTATTTCAAACTCTGTCTTCCCTGCATCCAGATTTTTTTGAATCCTGTCTGCATAAGCCTTTGCCCACTTTTCGGCATCTCCTGCCCTGACAAAATAATTGTCGGCAAGGCTTGTCGAACGTGTTGCATACTTGTCTGTGGTATAAATTTTGCTATGTCCCGGATGTGCTATGGCCATCAGCTCATCGGTCAGACCAAAATACAAATGTCTCTGATCAAAGCTATACCAGTTATCGCTGCTATCATCCCAGGTGCAGTCTGTCTGATACCACTGTCCGTCCAGCTTCATGGCATTCCAGGTGTGTCCATCATAGGTATCCCTTGTCTCACTGTTTTCTATTCCTGCTGCAGTAAGGAGCTTTGCATATGCACTCTCATACGACTGACATGTGCCAAGTTTTCTGGTCAGCGCACTCTCAGCTGAAGACCATTTCAGGGTGTTATCATACTCAAGCTGGTCAAGCAGCCAGTCATGCAGCCAAAGGGCTTTTGCATACTCTGAGCCATCAGTTTTGCTGTTACACTCAGCTACTGCAGATTGGACAATTGAGTCAACACTCGGATAACTACTATCAGATACGCCTATATTGAAGTTCAAACGCAGATAATATACACCTGCTGGTTTATCCATCACATAAAACCTAAAGTTATAGGTACCGGTAGCAGTCATGGTAAATGTATAATCGTTTGAAGCACACTCTGATGTATAATTCATCCACTCACCGCGGCTTGGATCCGCTACTGGTTCGAATGCCCATTGATTTGGGCTCGAATAGCTCGGTGCATCCATTCTGAATTTATAGTTTCCTGAGCCGCCTGTTGCAGACACATGGAATGTGGTCGGCTGTCCAAGTACAGGATCATTCCATTCTGCTTTTAGTGTCACAGCACCTGACGTAGCTTCCTCGCTATGTGCATATGTAGTTTCTACAGAATCGCTGCTGTCATCCGACTCATCCCATGATTTTTCAGTCATAGGATACTGCGCGTTAAACTCAGCTGATGTATAGTATAGATAATGACTGCCTGCCACTTTCCATGATTCGCGGGTATGATTACTAAAGTCAGCTTCTGATTTCAACAGGAAATCATTATAGGTGGCCGCATTCTGTCCATCCCAGGTACAGTCCACGTTATAGTATTTGCTGCCGATTCGCACTATATTCCACGCATGCGCTCCTCCATTGCCGGTACCGCTGATAATCCTAACCGACAGTCCTGCTTCCTTGCACAGTCTGTAGAAAAGCACAGCATATCCCTGACAGACAGCTTTTCCGGTGCAAAGAGCGCCATAAGCTGTATATATCTGCTCCTCGGTTGAATTGTATGCATAATTGACATGATTGCAGATATAATCATGAATCTTTGTAATCTTTTTGGCTTCGCTGAGACCATTAAGCTGCAGTTTTGCCATTGCCGCAGCCACAGCCTCTGTCAGCTTTGCTTCCTGTTCCGCATTAGAATGATATGCCATGGTATATTTTATATATCCTGCAGTACTGTATGAAACATTACAGCCTGCATATCCATACAAAAGTGCATCCCCCTCCTGTCCGGTAGAGCTATCGTCGCACTTCATTGCATCATATAATAAATCCCAATATAGCTCATCTTTGTGAGAATCAAACCAGGATGCAGGGAAATTCAAGTTTATTTCCGTTTCTCTGCTAACCATCTGCTTTCTGAGATATAAAACGGCACTGTCATAATCCGAAAAATACTGTCCTGTGGATGACCCAAAGAGTTACTCATCATTTGATGAGTCAAGTTTTTTCTTTAAATCATCAATGCTGATAACATCCTCATACAGTGGATTTACCGCATAGATAGTATTTTCCTCCGGTTTCGTGACCTCTGATTGATTGCTTGAAGCTTTGACGCTTTCCATTGTCGTTACTTCACTTGCCTCTACAATAGTTGATGGAACCATTGTAATCAACATAATGAATGTTAAAACAAGGCTAATTAGTCTTTTGTTCATACGTTGTTCCTCCCGACTTCTGCCATTATATAACAGCATTGCATTGTTTCAGTTTATTGATAACTTATAGTTCCATATTACTATTTTATTATGCGTGTTGCAATAATTTAATTATCAATTATTGGGTTTCCTAAATTTTTTATTTAAATTTCACCGCAGGAATTTAGCTTAATTAAAGCGTTAAATTCTGCGGTGGTTTTAATTATGCAGTCTTTTTAATTTCTATATCCATAATACCAATACCAATATAGCGCGTTCACCAGATTTTTTAATTCAGTAGATGAATTTCCGCTATTAATAACCTTCTGTGAATAGCTGAACGGACCATAGTCCAGCTCGAAAATACAGGCCTTATTCTTTCCGGTGACTTTGCATGCATAATTACTATTCAGGTTGCGTGCCATTATTCCGTTTATATCTACATAATACACCCCATCTGAAGCCTTTTTAGGTGTCAGACTGACTTCATTGCCATATGCATTAACATAGCTGAACTTGTAATTGTTTATATCACAGCCTTCGTTCACCATAAAATAATGTCTTACTGTCATCTCAGACTTACATATCAGAGAGCTTCCGTAATATGTCAGTCCATTACTCTGACTATTGGCACTATCTGTTTTAATAACAGCCTTATATGCAGCAAAATCAGCTACTGCGACAATTTTATCGGTATCGCTTAAAATAGCATTTGCCGGCTTATCAGCGTTATATTTAAAGAAGTTCTGCGCTGCGGTTCCATAGTTTAAGAGTGCCTTCACCAGCTTAATTGTTTCTTCCGGATACTCGTTTGATTTTGACAGGAGCTCAGTGGCATATTCTTTTACACTGTAAGTGTACTCATTTCCACTATTACCATCCACCACCATTTTGGCTTTAACCGTATCTGACATCTGTGCAGCATTTAGCGGACATGCAAACTTATATATAACCTTTCCGTTTTTCTCAACAGGGATTGCATCGTTTACGCTGACCTTATATGGCTGGCTATTATTCACCGTAAACTCCATATATGCGTTGCTGTTTGATTTGATACTTTCAGGAAGCTCCATATAGTAGTTCATATCAATATTATCTTTTAAAGTAAGGCTTCTGCCAACAAGCTTCTCAGAATCTTTTTCTACATTATTGGCGGTAAATGCTTTAATACAGAAATTACCATACACATTCTTATAATTCCAACTGTGGGAATATGCCAATCCTGTACCATAGAAATAATAGCTTGCCGTATTATCACTTGACGCATGATTCTCCCACACCATTTCATTATTATAATTTACATCACCGACCATCGCTGCCTCAAGGTCAATGGCAGGTATATCAGTAGTCACTACAACCGAATAGCTTGTCCCGGGCTTCAGATTAACCGCTGCTTTAAGTGGAATTGTATATACTCCGGCATAGATTGTCTGCCCTGTAGTAGTAGCAGTCTCCTGCTTTGTTCCGCTGGTTGGCTTTGTCTTATCCTTTAAATCTGTATAAATCTCTATTGTATAATTAACATTTGTTTTAGATGTAATAGACAGGGAAACTGCTTTTAAGTCCTCAGAAGATACTCCCTGTTTTGTCTGAGTAGTAAAAACATTGGCCAATTTCCTGTAGCTGCTTTGATGGGCTACATTTAATCCTCCATCAACCTGATAGTTATTATCATATCCATCATTAGCAGAAAAATCAAACACCCAAGCCGTATCGGATAAAGAAAACGTTTCATATGACATCCAGAAATAACTCTGATTATAATATGAACCGGTTCCGTCTCCCCAACTATTACGAATAAGCCATGCACCATCTTTTTCAGGTTTAACACCATCTCTGAAATTATCTTTAGAATAGTTATCATCCCATCCAACAGCCATTACCGCATGACCTGCTCTGTTATCTGTTTTATCATTATAACTGTTATTTATGTAATGATATCCGGTATCATTATGACTATACATAATTCCCACTGCACCATATTTTTTTATGGCTTTTTTCACATCTGATGCATTTTCCTTGATATTAATCATGTATGTATTTTCCAGATGTGCCTTATCCTTTGAATATGCATATTCATCTGATAAACCTGTATTAAGAAAAGTATCAATAGTGCTTGCTGTATATCCGTTGCTTGCCACCTTACTATATGGTACATCACTCTCACTTACCGGACCACACCACTGTCCCATTCTGCGTGCCGCCATCAAATAGTTGCCACCACGATTGAGATAACCATACTGAACACTTGTATTATTCATATAGTACTTTGCATAGTCCCCCACTGTTCCACCAAGCGGATCTAACAGCGAATTATATGCATAATACGCCAGATGCAGTTCACTAAAATCTATATTTTTATCAAACGCACCATCATTAATCAGATCAAACTCTGCAAGACCTATTGACGAAAATGTCCAGCATGTGCCAAGAGGATTTTGATTACGAACAGACGGATATTTCGCCTTGATATCGCTGACTCCATTTGCCGGATACCTGCTCTCTATAGTTTCATCTGCAGAATATCCCCAATCATCAGAATACGGCACCGCCTCATCCGGTTCATACACCGGTGTATTATAATCCAAATCACTCAGAATATATCCACTTGTAATGCTATTTTCTACAATTGGCTGTTGTTCTGCTTCAACGCCTTGTCCTGCTGACACCGGTTCTGCTGCGACCGGAACAGCCGCACCTAATATCATAGCCGCACTTAACACAAATGGTAAAAACTTTTTTGTCTTCATTCGACTTTCTCCATTAAAATAATCCGCTACACCTATATCTAATATAGCGGATTACCATGTAAAATACAATTACAATGTATCGTTCTCCATTGTATTAACTCCTCTTACGTTTCTTCTTCAAATGTAGGTAAAACCACAACTGACGTCACATTAGTCAATCGGTATAATTGGAAGCTCTATCACTCCGTTATCAGATTTATTATTCATTCCTGAATTGTCATTATCTGAATCATCTGTGCCTGAACCACTATCTCCTGAATTGTTTATTTCAGATTTTTTATCAATCTTATCACCTGTTTTATTTACATCGTCTGAAGTGTTTTCTGATTCATCATTTTTCATTATATCAGTCTCATATGAATCCCTGGAATCATTATTATCGGTGTTTTCTGATGAGCTCTTTGTATCTTTCAAGCTTTTGCCCGTTTCTTTTGTAGTTGTTGAACTTTCGTCAGAATTCTTTGTATCACCAGATTTGTCCTTATCATCGACTACTGTTGCTTTGTCTTTTGAGGAATCTGATGAATTCTTATCCACATTACTAGTCTCTGTATTTTCTGTATCCAATATCATCTCTGTAGCTGATACTGCCTCTGTGGCTATTTCTGAGCTTGTTTTATTTTCAAGCGCTATATTCTTTGCAGACAGTGCTGCAACTGTAATTGCTACGCCAAAAATCAATATCACTATTGTGCTAACCATTTTTTTGTTAAAATTAAATTTCATTTTCTATATCCTAGTATAATTATGGTGTAGTCAATCAAGACTACTTGGTTAATAAGTTTCTGTAAATCAGATAACAAAAGAAGGGCCTCTTCCTTCATCAGATACTCTTTGCTTGTCCAACTATATGACAAAAATACTTGTGGTATTCTATCTAACATTTATTTGTTCCCCCTATTATCTAGTTTAATTTATTATTAATTTTATCACTTTTCGAATATGCATAAAATAATTATTCTTCATTCGTTTGAGAATTTTTATAAAACATCCTTAATCTGCTCTATTAAGCTAGATTCATCTATATCCTCCGGCAGAAAATCAACATACTGTACTTCTTTAGTAACAAGATACCAATACCATACAAGCAGAATTTATAACTTTCCTCTAAAGCATATAGCTTAGAATATTTCCCAACATAATTGTTCCCAGCACCCCATGTTTCAATATGTACCGGATACAAAGAAGTGCTCTCTTCATCCGAAATAATCCTCGTAAACAAATGCTTTGGCATTCGGAGTGATGGAATTTACTCTCGCGCAATAGATATTTACTCTTTCGTACAATCATGTTATGGTTATGACTCCTTCTGACAGCAGTAGAAGAAGAATCATTATGATTACCTACTTACGATGTATATGTGGTTCAACATGTATAACAGCTTTCGCTTGTCATCCATGGAAAACTTAAATCTGAGAGAACGTTTATATGCTATATATTCTTCTGCTTCAGTTTTAAATTTTCTTTGGTTTCTTCACACTTTTTTCAGATATTTCAAAATAATATTATAATCATCCCACAACCGCGACTGCTTTCGAATATCAAAATTATCGTGTGTAATAATTCTACTTAATTTTTTATAATTTCCAACTTCCTGTCCAACATAGACCGATTTCCATGCTCCATAGAACTGATCTCCCGTAATATCAATAATAATTTGATCATCTGTAATAAGCCATGCATGATTGGTCATTTCAGTTTCATAGTATCCATTCCTTTGTCTTGTGTGAATCCTGTATTTTTTCCACAAATAAAAGCCAAGCAAATCACATGTGTCATCGCAACATCCATTTGGAAATCTATGCATCCGATCTCGAAAATCAAATTCTCCGTTTGTTTTTACTGCTACAATTGCTTCTCGAAAATGAGATGCAATCTTGTAAAGTTCATTTTCTCCCACAGTACTCCTCCCATAAATGTCTTTTACGGTTGTGTAGAAGTTCTTGGCTCAAGTCTAAAAGCATGATCCATAAAATCTAATATTGCTTCATAAAATTTCACCACATCAGCATATTCAATGTATAACTGAGAGTCTTCTTCTCTATATCCAATATTAAATTTATCGCATTTCGGCTTGAGATCATCCTTAATTCGTCCCCCATTATGCACAACCATATTTCGACAATCACGAATCGTAGTAATATACTCCCAACTCTGATCAGCTTTGAATCCGCTTATACCGACCACATCTTTTAGATATTTCGCTGCACGTTCCAATCCTGCACCTTTTATATCCTTAAGTTCTGTAGTAAACTGTCCTAAGTCTTTATGTATTCGACACAGCGTATTAACTGCCTCTTCAAGTAAAGAAACCATTGTTAATAATAACGAATACTGTGTCAAAATATCCACCCTGCAGGCTTGAAGAGTCCCGCTTGTCATTGCCCAGCTTTCTGTTCTAAAATCGTCCTTTTCTCTTGCTTCTTGTGCCATATCCCTATACGCTTTTGTAACAAGATCAATCGCCATTTTATTATTATAAATTACACTTTTGAAAGGATAAAAATCACAGTGTGCAAGATATAAAGCCATATCCCCAGCCTTATGCATATCGTAGCCATCTATTGTCGGAAACAAAACATTACCTTCGATGCTATTGTAATTTGGCATACTTTTTATTCCTTTCCTTTATCTTTGTATCATTATCACATCTCAGCCGACCATAAAATCGTTGCCGCTACTCACCACGAAGATATGTGTGATTATTAGAGCAGCGTAGGGAGTATTTGCTTTCAGTATATCACAATTCTGCAAATAAATCAGCCTTGTATACGCCTTTTTACAAATAAAAATTTTAATATAGTTTCTGAAAAATTTCCATGTTAAATATCAAATTATGAGTACCATGATTATTCCTTATTTTGCTTAAGTTAACGCTATTTTGACCTCATTGGTGCCTCCCACATGTGCAAGCGGTTAGGTTTAAAAATTTCTGAAAGCTCACATTTAAACAAATACAGAATTTCTATATTCTTTCACATTCTTCCTTTATTTTATTTGCTTTCTCCCATAGTTTATTATAATTCATCTCATCATTTATTATCTCATTCAAACTCATATTCACTAATTTACCATTAGACCGATAACTAATCATGCTAAACATATCATCGAACAATAATGAATTAATATCATCTATCAAGTCTGAGGAAAGTACTGATACATACATATCAAAACAAACTCTTATTTCTGATTGAATTTTTTCACATTCATAACTAATAGCAGGATTAATCTCTTTTTCATCTTTATTATTATTACGAACCATCTCAGTTTGACAATGAAGGATATCTAATTGTGACAATAGTTTCTCTTTAATAAACTTCTTAGTATACTTCTTTAATATATACTCTCTTTTTTTATTCGGAAAATACACCTGTATAAAATAAAAAATAATCGCAGCTATTACAGATACTGATATACTATTAAAGAATTCCTCAATATAGTGTTTCACATCAATTTTTGTTATATCTCCAACTATATTTTGCCAAATATAAAATATGCAATATAACACCGCTATCAACATAACTATCAAAATCCGATAGTTGTCCTTAAAAAAAATCTTTAACATTTTTTTTAATTAATAATTTCCTACTTTTGAATTTGCTCATTACTTCTTTTCTTTTTTCCTCTTTCTTTTCCCTAATACTTTCATCAATCGATTTAAATGTTTTAAAATATAAATCTGTAATATAAAAGTTAAAATTATCTAAATTGTACAGGCTAGTAATTAAATAAGTTGCAGCATAGGAAATAATATAATTAGCTATTATCAAACAACAAAATACAAAAAAACCATTTTCTTCTTGATATCCTGGTAAAACCGAATAGCGATTCCAGTTGCTGATACATTAATAACGACGGATAAAACCTTCATAAATCCGGATATCTTATGCTTATACATGAGATATATAACCAATTCCTCTTTACTAACACTATATTTATCCGCTTGGTCCTTAATTAAATCAGCACATAACGTCTTTCTTTCACGATTCTTTGACGCATATAGATCATTATATTTTTTCACTTGCAAAGATTGTAGCCATGCTCCTAATATAAAAACAGCTAAAAATATTAAAAATAAAATATTTAACGCCCTACATCCATAGCCAAATTTCAACACTAGAATTTCAAATGCAATGTCAACCAATGCAATACCTAATAAACTCCATGACAATATTCTTATACATTTTGGCTCATGAATTAAGTTCTTTTTTTTCTTTTTATAATTTTGTTTAATTTCTTTTAAAATAAATTTATAATATGTTTTCAATTATAATTTCCCTCTGAACTACCTATGGCAATATTGCCACTTCATCTAAATCTATCCACGTGAGAATAGCACTTGCTGCATCATGATATGAATAAGAGTAACACACGCTCCTATCATAAATACATTTTGAAATTACTTCCTTCAATTTATCAACTGTTTTAACTCCGAAAACCGGCATAATACTCTCACAGAACTGTCTTGATTTCAGTCTTTTCCATATTGAATCACATTCATCTGCATATACATAAAGGGCCGGAAACCATCCCAACCACTGAGTTAAGGTATCTAATTTCAAACCATTATAAACTTGATATAAAAATAAATCGGCATTGGCCATAGCTCGCCCGGAATAAATCGGCAAAAACTCTCTTTCCGTGCAGACAAAATGTCCCATAAGTGTATACTTTCTAGATAAATCACCACCCAAAGTTGGTTTGATATTTTCTTCAAGCATTTTTGAATGAAAACAAAATCCCTCATAACTTGCAGGTACTTTTTCACTCCCCAGTCCAGATTCCCGGATAAAATATGTATGTACTAACAAATCATGAATGTCCTGATATAGTTCAAAATGTAACATATAGGTAACTGTACATAAAAACAACTCCCATATATGAAGTCTGAACAAGTCAAAGTCTTTTTCTCTACATGACATTGTTTTTGGATCAAATGTATAAGCATTAAAAAGAATGTTATACATACGTTCAAATTCATCTGCCATAATTTTTCCAAAACCATCTAATTTGGAAAAGACATTTAAATGGTCAAGAAAAACATCTCTATATTCCTTCATCTTTTTAAAATTCTCAAGATACGTTTTATTATCAATATTGCTCACATAAAACTGTTTAATACCTTCAATATATGTATCTACAAAATCACGAACCTCTACCTTCTTCATTCCACTTAAATCTGTCAAACTTATCTTCTTTGTTTTCTCTTTGATTTGATACAAATCATCCGGGCTTTCTTCTGTTAACCAACTAGGTGGAGTTCCAATTTCCGGTTTACGCTGAGAAGGTGCATCATAAATTATACGAATCAATTTCTCATATTCTTCCTCATAATTATCGCTCGAAAAATCTAAATATAGTCGAGATTTCAAAAAAGACGGAAGATATTCCTTACCAAGCTCATCTCTTTCCATAACTATAGGAATAAATTTTTGTTGATTTGCATGTCCATAGACTTCATCAGATATAATAGTTGTCTCGTCTCCTACCCCACCACTACGTTTATTAGCTTTTTCTGCATACTGTCTATCTGAAAAAATCAACACTTTATCGATTTCAGGATTTGTAACGCATTGTTCCATATAGGCATACTTATCCTGACCTTCCTTCAAATCCCAAACATCAAGTTTTACATCAACTCCATCATGTCTCATACGAGTTGCCAGCTCAATAATATTCTGTTGATACTCTTTGCTTGTCCAACTATATGACAAAAATACTTGTGGTATTCTATCTAACATTTATTTGTTCCCCCTATTATCTAGTTTAATTTATTATTAATTTTATCACTTTTCGAATATGCATAAAATAATTATTCTTCATTCGTTTGAGAATTTTTATAAAACATCCTTAATCTGCTCTATTAAGCTAGATTCATCTATATCCTCCGGCAGAAAATCAACATACTGTACTTCTTTAGTAACAAGATACCAATACCATACAAGCAGAATTTATAACTTTCCTCTAAAGCATATAGCTTAGAATATTTCCCAACATAATTGTTCCCAGCACCCCATGTTTCAATATGTACCGGATACAAAGAAGTATTGGTATTTTAATATATTTAACAAATGTACTATCAATCTTATCTATTTTCAACAATTCTTCTTTTACAGGATGAACTCCTTCTGAAAAATACAAAACATTTTCTTCGTCAAATATCTGAGATATCCTTTTGAATTGCTCTATATAATATTCAACTTCTCCAGTAGGAATTATTGGTTTCAATTTGCCATCGTTATCTCGTACATTATTCTGCAATTCATACGCTGCGGAATCAATAATATTCCCTAAAATTCCATCAAGACATACATTTTCAAAACATCTTGTTTTTTTCTGTTCTATTAAGGTTGTTTAACACCTCTCTACCTGCTGTCATCATCTTACAAGAATTAGTCGATACCATTACAAGATTTTTTGAATACAAATCAGCTAACGTTACATCTAACAACTTTCGTTTCAATCCTAATATCTGAGCTATCTCATCAATTTGATAGACACCTACATCAATAAGCTGAAGTACTTTTTCTTCAACAAGACTAATTGGCATAATGGTTCTCTTGGTTACAAGCAATGACGTCTCATATATTGGTACATATACTAAATCAGAAAAAAGATAATCATATCCTTCATTTACTGGTATAATGTGTTGGAACAAATCTTCCATTATTTTTTTCAAAATAGATTTTCCCCCTTACATGAAATAATCTTGCAATGGGCACTGCTTTGTAAGCCTGATGCTCAGCATTCCGGTCTGGAACCATGATAAAAGGCTTTATTTCGTTTTCATCACGTAAACCATGACTCAAACCAAAATTAAAATGACAGGTAACATTAATATCATCAAATTAATTTTCCTTCGACAAACTATTTCATGGAATGCCTGGGATAGAGGCACCAACCTCGTCATGTCAAACTGAGAATCAAGACTCCATGGGATTTATGCGTATTTTTGTTATTGAGCAGCTATTACATAATTCAGCTCCATGCACAATATATTTCATTCCTCTTTTTAAATGCCTCCGTTCCACCTTCCATAATATTAACTATGTCACTGTGTGTCTCCTCTGAATCAATTGTTCCGCACTTTAGCTTAATAGACTCATCATCATTATGTTGTACTGTTATTACTCTTTCAGCATCTCCTAAAACAGGAATATTTGCATTGTGTGTTGCAAATATAAATTGCATATCTTCTTTTTCCTTTTTTATAGTTTGAATAAGTTCTTCATAAATTACTTGATTATCTAAATCGTCTTCAGGTTGATCAACTATTATTACATCACTGTCATGTTGAGTTAAAATAAACAATATCAACGCTGATGCTCTTTGCCCAAGAGAATGCTTGCTTAATAGTTTTCCATGATAAGTTATATTAATCTTATCGGGTGTATCTTCAATAACCATCTCTTTATAGTTATCCGCAATTTTTGTAGCGACTTTCGCATATAACATCCGTACAATATTTTTTTATCTGCTCACCATCATGTAAATAATATTCTTCAACAATTGCAGCTAAATCAGAAAAAGTATTACTCATCTCCGTATACTTTACTTCAGACAATCCCGTTCCTTTAAAAAACGCAATTAATTTATCTTTAAAAACATCTTTATCACCTTTAAATTCAATATTTACTGCCAATTGATCTTGCTGCTGATTAATTTCATTAGTTGCATCTTGATAAGCAATAAATGTTTTTCTTAAATTCTCGTTACGAACATCAAATCCCTTTTGAATAGATGTACATATACTCTCTTTTGTCTTTAAACATTCTTTTAATTTTTCAATTTCTTCATTATTTGCTGCCAACTTCTTTTTATTTGCAACATAACTATCTGCATCTAATTGTTCATCATTTATCTCTCGCTTAATCTCAGCAAATTCATCTTTTAAGGAATCCATCTTTTGCATTAATTCAGCTTTAACAGAATAAATTCCCTCCAGTGATTTTTTTAAGAGTTCTATATTTTGTTTTACTGAATCGATTCCAGCATTTGCCTGCATAATAAATGGAGCTAATTTCCCAAAAATTTCACTATTATATTGTGAAACATAACTTTGAAACAAAATAAGTTCCCTTCCATCTTTTGAACAGGCTTCCTCCAACGACTGAATCATTTCTTTAACCCATTCAGAAATTGTATCTATCTTTATCAAATCAGAATTACATGAAGTCTGCTTTTTTAATTTTTCATCCAATCCCTTTTCTTGATATATTTTCAACTTATGTTCTATTGCTGCATTCTCCGTACTTAAATCTGCAATTTTATCTGGTATATCGCTCAATGTCCTCAGCTTATCAATATCATCAATTAATTGCTTTTGTATAGCATCATTTTCTTTTTTCATATCAGGTACTTTATCACCTATTATTTTATTAAGAAGATCATATTCATAACCTTTACGAGTTAGTGCTAAATCCTTTTGTCCAAAATATAACGAATTTTTAAGAACAGATTCTATTGGAATATTTAATGTATTACCCTCAGCATCATACAATGAGCTTCTTTCTCCATATATTCTTTTCAATAAATATTTTTTATTAAACTTATCAACTATCTCTAATTCAATTTGTCCACCTGAACCAAGAACTGCTTTTACCAATTCATTTTTATATTTTTCATCTTGTGCAGGTTCTTTATTCAAAGCATAACGAAGGACCTCCAACACTGAGGATTTTCCACTTCCTCTAATTCCAATCAATGTATTAAGCTCATGTGAAGGTGAAAAAATTTGATTATCCAGCTTTCCACCAACACATTTCATTTTATTAATATATCCGTGGCTTATAACAGGTTTTTCATCAAAAACTCGATTCTTATAATCCATAAGAGCATATTTTACAGCTCCATAGGATGCTTCACCAATCTTAATATATTTCTTTTTCTCCCCTTTTCCTATCTCATCTATCGTTTTAGGATCTGAGCCTTCAAGGAATGCAATATCATATCCCATCCAATCATGCACTTTTTTAATCTTATCTCTAGTACGCACCTTTTGAAATCCCAATACTCTTCTTTTGAAAGCTACATCAGAAGATAGCTTTTCAATTAGTGAACCTCCACATTCCTCCCAGAATCCCTTTTTCTGTTCAACATGTGCACACACAATAAAATAGTCCTTGTTCTGCTTGTCCAATTCATGAATGACAGTTAACATATCATTTTCTGTACAAGTATTTTCATTTCCCGGATCATCAATTCCCAAGAACATTGAACCTACCATTCTTGAAATATGGTCTACTCCATTAGATATCCACTCAGTTGGATTAAATACTACTAACATATGTACTGAACTTGCGCCTTCTTTTACGGATAGCTCTACTCCTGGCAAAATGAATATACCGCTTTTATTTGCAGCTTTTTTTAATGCTTTATATTGTTCATAATCAAATTTATTATGGTTAGTTATAACTCCAACCCCAATACCTTCAGACTTTAATTTATCAACATAGTTTGAAATAAATTTATCGTCCTCACCATCATATTTAAATTCCTTATCACTCACTGTATGCAAGTGACAATCAAACCTTAAAATCTCCGATCCATTATCAAACATTTTTCTGCCCTTCCTTACCTTAATAATATTTTTAGCCTTGACATACCTGACTGTTTTATATCTTGTATAGCTCATGTATTTCTAAGTATTTTATGTTCATATACTATTTAAGAGTCTACATATAATCTTTTATATCAGAAATTATTATTAGTCTTCTGTTTCATTTCCGATATCTTCATCATCAATCAACACCATATATTCATCATATGTGATTTCTCTTAAAATTCGAAGATTATAATCCTCAATTATGCCTTCTCCCAAAAATTTAAATGCAAATTGTGCCATTAAAAATATTACAAATACTGCTAAAAATGCTTTCCACGGAAATGTGTTGATACTAACCTCGTCATTTGCCCACAGCGTCGTAAAAACACCTAAAACAAATGTGCATAACATTGTAACAGCGTACTCTATTTCAACTAAAATTTCTCTTGAAAGAGTCTTAGCTACATATTTTGCTGACATCAACTCATTATTAATCAACCACGTTTTTGCCAATTCAAATTCACCTTTATTTATTTTATTCCCAGGATCTTGAAACCCCGCTTTTTTGATTACTTTATTAATTTTGCATGCAATTTCTTTATATTGTTTTTTCTTCTTTTCTATACTCTGCTTTTTTATTTTTCTTAGTTTTTTCATAAAAACCATCCATACTCCTATTGTGGGTATAATTTATATTAATTATTTTCTTCTATACTTACAGGCCCAATAAGCATATTAACATTTCAATTTATTATATAACCAATTTCATGCTTGTCCATCCGAAATACCATATGCCTCCTTAACCAGCTCTTCTATGACTTCATATTTTTTATTCATAATCTTTGTAATTGTTATTAATGCCATAATTAAAATTGCAATAATCAATATAGCAAATCCTATTAATATTATCCAAATACATATCTTAATATGTATAAGTTTAATAATGATTAAACTCAGAATTACCACCACTCCAACTATAATTCCCATGCTTAAGGTTATAAATTTTATAGATTTTAAGATATTTTCTTTTAATTTGTATGATTTTTTTAAACATTGTTTATATATCTCTAAAATATCCTCTTTTTCTTTTTGACTAATATTATTCTTTCGTTCATCTGACATTGTTTGTTCACCTTCTTTAATATTTCAATTTTTATCGCGCGAATCATTTGGTACTATTATACCACGCGTATCCATCTATAAAACTTATATATCATTTGTACTTTTTATTATATTTTGTTGGTTTATGTTGTATTTTGTCATATCCTAATGTACAATAAAAACATATGGAGGATTGAATATATATGGAAAACCAACGTGAATTAACAGTTTTACTTATTGAAGATGATCAATTTGCCTGTGAAGAAATTAGAAATTATATAGATCAGCTTGATGATATGCATCTTTTAGGAATAACTGATGACTCTAATAAAGCCCTTGATATGGTTCAATATTGTATTCCGGATGCGATTATTTTAGATTTAGAATTACATGAAGGTGGAGGAAATGGTCTATTTTTCTTATCAAAGTTACATGATTTGGGATTAGAAAAGCTGCCTTACATTCTTATCACCACACAAAATACAAGTAATGTTACTCTCGAAGCAGCACGACAGCTTGGAGCCGATTTTATAATAACGAAATATGAAAGAGATTATTCAGCTCAAAAACCTGTAGAATTACTGCGTATGATGCGGAATGCCATCCAAAGACATTCCACACCAGACACAACCGTTCCCACACTCTCCCCTGCCGAGCAGAATCGCAAGCTTACCATCCGTATTCATCGTGAACTGGATGCTATTGGTATAAGCCCCAAGGCAATCGGTTATGAATATTTAACCGAAGCAATTATTATTGCGACTAATGAACCGGTACCCAATCTTTCACGAGCAATAGCCAGTAAACATGCCGGCAAAACGCCTGCAAGTGTTGAAAGAGCAATGCAAAATGCTATAAACAGAGCCTGGTCAAATGGTAATCCTGAGGATCTAGCCCGCAATTACACGGCAGTAATCAATTATGAGCGTGGTGTTCCTACATTAACTGAATTTATTTACCATTATGCAAATAGATTCCGAAATGAGCTTTAAGATTAGAGTCTTGCAATAATTGACCATAACTCTAATATTCTGTCTATTGTTTTAAGCATAATCAGTACGCCTCCCTTCTATATAAGGAGGTTACTAAACTTAATCATTTTTTATTATTTTATTAGTACAGTTGTTTTTTATTGGAAAGAGTAGTATATATGCAATTAGCAATTTTTAAAAACATGATCATATTTTTCACAAGCTTCTATTTTATGGATAAATTAAATAAATTGTCCAGCTATTTTATATTTAATTGCATAAAGTATATATTCGTTTCGCTTATTCTCTCTTTAACTATGTACTTTTTCAAAGCTCGCTTTCCGTACATATCATACTTTGTGCCGGTTGCTTGCTTTACAGCTTTTACATGCTTTAACAAAAAGAAATGGTCATTATCAACGATTTGTATATCACTATCCTCATACGTTATTAATCTGCTGTTTTTCAATGTAGTATCCCTAGTTTTATGCTCGTTATTTGTCGTTTTTTTGAATATGTCATTTACACATGTACCCGGAATTACTATTACAATTTGTGCATTATACCCATTAATACTCATGTGCATATTAAAGATAAAACCAGTGTATCAAAGTATATCTGCATTAATATTCAACGGAATGGTAAACTGCAACACTGTCATTTGCTTAATATCATTAGGAACAATGACTTTCGAGCAGGTGTCTCCATATCACCAATACACAACACGAAGGTTCAGAGCTGCCATTATTCCAATTTGTCTAATCATTATCCTATACTGGTGGAGAGCACAAATTTCTAAAAACTATAGGGAAAAGCTGCGCCTTCTAGAAATACAGGCTTTACGCACTTCCAAGTCAGAAGATAAAGCCTATATAGCTAAGCTTGAGGAAGAAAATAAGAGACTAGGTGCTATCGTTCATAAAGATAATAGAATCGTAAATGCTATGTCCGACTCGGTATGCACTTATCTTATGGCAACTGAAAAATCGGATATTAATACCCTGCGTTTAAAGGGCTTATCTTTGTCTGATGAAATAAACTCAATCAAGACATATAGGCAGGAGCTTTTAAATCAATGTGTACCAAATATAACCTCTATTCCGCAAACAGGATATTCCGGTATTGATGCAATTATTTCTTTTATGACAAAAGAAGCTGCCGCTGATAACATTAATTTGAAATTCAATTTTGATGGTACATTTTTTAATTCAATATATTCCACCGCAAATGAATTGGATCTTGTTCACCTTTTTTCAGATCTATTGGAAAATGCAATAATAGCAACTAAATATGCCCATGGCAGCTCTATTGAATTATCTCTTCAAATGCTAAAAGAAACTCCAACCATCTCTGTTTCAGATAGTGGAATTCCTTTCGAAATTGATACATATATGAAGTTTGGTATTTCCGAAGCTTCTACTCATACAAATGAAGGTGGTACCGGTATCGGTTTACTGGATACCTGGACATTCAAAAAGAAATATCATGTCTCACTGATCATAGAAGAATTAGATAATAACATTTATAGCAAAAGACTTTCGTTTTTATTTGATGGTAAAAATCGATACCTAATTATATCAAGCAGATATCAACAAATACGTTCCTATCAAACTAGGTCTGATTTGCTTGTTATAAGCAGTTCCGAAAATAATGCTACTTATCTCGCACTTTCTCGATAAGCACAGTATAATGGTCTATAGCTGGACAATCAAGATGTCAAGTAATGGACAAAATAAGGAATCATAAACATAAACATCCTGTTAAATTATGGGTATTCGTTATACATTATTTCAATTTCGTTGCAGGGATGTTACAACATATATCATATCTTGGTGCTAGAATATAACCATAGACACGAAATGTTGAACAAGCTATACTTATAGAAAAAGGAGTTCAACATAATGGCTAAAAATCAAAAATCATACACCCCTGAGTTTAAACAGCAGATTGTTGATCTGCATTGTAAAGCTGGCAAAGGTGTAACTGAACTAAGTAACGAATATAGCATTCCAAAAGGCACAGTCTCTACATGGATTAAAAATCTTGCTCCAGTAATTACTACAGAGGAAGAGACTATTTCTTTAAAGGAATACAAGGCTCTTCAGAAAAAAATGAAAGACCTTGAAATTGAGAATGGACAAGATAAGGAATCATAAACACTAAAAATGAAATGGACAATATTGTTTTTTATTACAATAATTTACATTTGCCATTCAATAAAATCATGTTATAATATTTGTAGTCAACTTGTGACGGATTAAAGCTGGGTTCCCGAATGGGAGTAGGCATCTAAGAGCTTAGAATTCCTTTGCTCCTGGGGTTGACTATTTTGAGAGGAAATACAATTATTAATGAAATATCTTTCAACTCAAAGCAATAATAGTAATTCGTCTTGGTGATATTATTTGCCCGACACCATTCATCTACAGACATGCCATTTGGACGATTCCGGCATTCCTGACCCATTGTAGCCTATTCACGAATGCGACAGCTGCGTGCTACTTGTGATGTTTGAGATTTCATAAATTTAACCCTCCTGACTGTCTAAAAAGTTTAGGCTAAACTTTTTGGACTGGTATAAAATGTTAAGTCTATTTTCTCAAAAATCATAAAGCATTCTATATACTGACTATGAAGCGTTTACTTTTGACAAACTATTTTTTATCTGAAAGTGATATTAAAAAAATGCTAAGTCATCGGTTTTAAACCGGTGGCTTAGCACCATTTTTGCATTTTAACTCTCAAAGTCAGGTACTCGATTGTTATTTTCACTCATAATTAGCGTTTGTCAATATTTCTGTGTCATATTTCACAAATTTCGACATTTTTTATAAACATACTGTTAAATTATGGAGATTCATTATACATTATTTCAGTTTTGTTGCAGGGATGTTACAACAATATATATCAGGTATCATCCTTACATCTTGTTTTAAAGCTTTGCTGATTTCCATTTTCTCTTATCCTATCGAGCCATTCATACACATACTGTTTATTATAATTTTTTTTCTCCAGTGAGCGACCTATTAACGCATATTCATTTTCCAGTGATGTGTCAAATAACCCCTTATCATCTGTATTTATAGATGCATGTATTTGTGGACACTTATCCAGCAATTCTTCATTCCAGGTTAATCCCATATTATAAAATTTAGTAATAGGATGTTCTTCATATGTATCAAGTGTACTTATTTTAAAATTAGAACTTGGATTTGTTTCAATACATATTCCATATTTTGCAACTTTGCGCTGCATAGCTTGCTGAATTTTTTTCATACATGTTATATACATCGCATTCACTTTTTTATGTAATGTTTTTTCTCCATTTATCCTCACCTGTGTTGAATAATGGTATAAGTACACCAATTTGGATATCGTCATGTTATCTCTTATGATATTTCCTTCCTGTATCTCCATATTCACATAATACCATTTAAATATTACCGGCGATACATATTTTCCCGTAATATATACGCTTGGATCATCACCTCGAAGTTTCCAGCTTTCATAATATAAATTAATTGAACGTTCAATCCCCCTTGTATACGGCACATTCTCGAACATATTGGCGTACATTTTATCAAATTCCGATTCCAGATAGCCTTTAACAGCCTCACAGTCTGCAATTTCAAATTCAACAAGTTTATTGTATATCCAGGCTATATTATCCAAATATTCCTGATACGACAGCCACACTTCATTATTTTTTTTCTGATACCAATCCTCTATATCAATCCCCAGCACTGTAGCATGTCCCAATCTATCACCATTTCCCATATTCAGAAATAATATAGCCTCATCAATCGCCCTAAGTCCATCTGCTACATCTTTCCACTCTTCTCCCACATGATACGTCATCCTAAGCTGCTGCATACTGCTAATATGCTGGCGAAGCTTCCGATATACTGTTCCAAACACTTCCGGCCTACATATTAATTCATTTGAGCATGCATCAATTCCAAGTACTCTACCAGCTTGTTCCGGATACAATTCTCTAAATAAAATTATTTCTTCTGATACTTCTTCTAATATTTCTCTATACTGGGAATGACGACACTCTATAAATGGAAGTCTATACTTTATATCAGTCTTTTTATATCCTTTCTTCGGAAAATGAAACACATAATATGTATCAGCACATATACTATCGCCTAGATATTCCTTTATGCATTCATCACACGTCTCTATATATTCCATATTCTGCCCTGCAGTTTTCTTAGGCGTTATTCTAATCTCTAATGAACGTAAATTTCTTGTATAAAAACTTTCACCCACAGCATGTTTTATCATATTCAAAACATCAGCTTGTTTATTAAAAAATTCATTTTTTCTTTTACTGTAATATGAGAAATTGTCAAATCCCACCTTTTGATTTACCTGAATCAATTCAAATCTAAATTGCGCTTTTATTACCAGATATGTATAAAACCAATTCATCAGCCTATCCGGTATCTTTACACCATTAATGTAACCTCTAAGCATCCTGTACATCAAATAACGTTCACCTGCAAATGACGAATTTATATCATTATTTATCAGTCCTATGCAGGCGTAATCATCAATAAATGTCCCATTTGGCAAAATAGCATTCAGCTTTTTTCCATCAATTCTCATCTCCAGTTCTTTATAATAAAAGAATCCATCCTTCTCATTATCTAACACTTTTTGAATTTCCTGACAATGGTCTAATAAACATTCTATGTTTGTTCCCTGCTCTAATTTTCGTATATATAAATTAAGGTAATATCTTATTATTGCTGCTTGAAACCTCATTCTAATAAAAGATTTTTTCTCTTCCACACCCGAATATCTTTTTTCAGCTGACATATAATGTTTATCCATTTTCATCAATGCATTTACATATTCCTCATCCTCAAAATCATTCATCAGTTTAATCCATATAAGCTTAAATGTAGGTGATGAGCCAAACAAATGGTAATGATTATCCGAAAGTCCTCTTTCCATTACCTTATTTAATTGCATATTATCATGTCCTATAACCGGATTCCAAGCAAAATTATTCCATTCTCTTCCATCAAGCTTCGACTTTTGTGCCAAAAATGCACATACCATCAAATCTTCCCCTACGTTTTCCACCAATTTATGCCATTCAAGTATACTATCATATCTACACACCGGTAAATTATCTCTAATTATTAGATATTTTGATGCTACACTTAATAACGCATTGAATACATTCAATCCATTTTCGGCAGAATATTCATCATATAAATTATCCAGATAATTGTATGCATATTTTGCTTCTGATTCTGTCATCTCCACAATGTCATGCCTAACAATTTCTTCAAACAACGTGGAATCATACCTTTTATAAAATTCATCATTCTTTAAAATAATATTTGGAAGAGTTCTTCTAAAAAATAATATTACTCTGTAATCTGAGAATTCCATTTATTCCTCCGTACTTTGTATTGGTGCAACTCCAGCATCTCCACCCGGAGTCAGTGTCATGTTATTAATCAAGATTTCTTCAAAGTTATTTATTGCTTTGACCATATCAAGATTTTTTACATCCAACACTGCCTTTACAAACGGACATGCCAGGTACTTATCCCTAAATTTTGGATTTTCTATCCCTAAATCCAAATATTTCTTATCTTCATTCCCAAGAAGCTCTGCTATTTTTCCATAAAACCTTCTCATAGCAGTACTCAAATCCGGTGCAGGGCTCGATGTATTTTTAAATTCATTTCTAACACGCTTAAGCACATTATATGATAAATCCAGATCATAAAATGGGAAATATAACTCTCTATTTTTTTTATTCACATATCTAAAAGGTAATTTTTCCTTTATAAATCCTTCTATATCTAAGGTTTTAATGTCTATGCTATTAAAATTCACATGTTTCAATATTTCAATCAATACTTCCTTGATATTATTTATCAATGCTTCCTGGCATTCTTTATACTCAATTGCTTTTACTGCAAAAGACATCATATCTAAATTCACACTATAATCACTACTTGCGCCAATATACAAACCGTCTGTGTCATCTTTTACTGAAAATTTTATCCTCTTAATCTCACCATTAACGATCTTCGAAAAGCACATATCAATCAATGCCATAGTCTGAATAATGTGTGATTCATATATATGTTTTTTTAATTCTATGCTGCTATAATGCTTCTCTTTTAACAATAAATCCGGTATGACTATTTTCAAGTCACGCAAAGATACACTATTATCAAAACCATAGTTTGTCATCTTTATATTATTCACTGTATCTTTTGTAGTAGTCTTTGATAGATTCACAGTCAAAGGTATAAATGGAGTTTTTGGAAAAGCATCCTTGAGCCATGCACTTCCAAATCCATCCCCAATAAAGCTTAACAGCTGCTTTTTGTAATCCACCTTTTCTTTTGTAAATGTTTTTTTGCTATTATTGGCGTCATATTTAAAATGTATGTATGCGTTGGTCATATCAGTTGTAAACATTGCCAAAACACACCATATATAAGGTTTATCATCAAAACAATCTCTGTCAGGTATTCTACCCCAGGCGTAAATCTGTTCCAAAAGCTCCCCATAACTATACTCCGGTCCCTTTAACGCATTAATCCTCTTATTAATTAGATGAGTTTTCTTACTATTTGAAGGCTCATCTATATTTCCAAAAATTATATTTCCACTCTCATCAATATATGAATTCACGAAATATTTAGCTCTTCTTTCCACATCACGTGATTGCAATTTTCTAAACGCAACCATTTGCTCTGCTGAAAGAAGATTCTGAGCCATCCGCTCAACTATATCTTTAGAAAAAAGTTTGTAGTTTGCATCATATATTTTTAGTGCATCTTCCGGATCAATATCCAGTCGTTTTATCTCAATATCATCCAATGAATCCAAAAATTCTGTATAAACAACAAATTCTCTTATTGTCTCCGGTTCGACAAAATGTTTCTTCATACCATCAAGATCATAGTATATATTTAGTTTTTTTACTATTTTTTCAACAATGTACCCCTTTATTAATTTTCCAGGGTCACCTTCATTTTCTTTTACGTGCGTCTCTTTCAAAATTGCGCCCAGATCCGGAAGATAAATCCTCTGCGATATATGAAAAATCTTCGTCATAACATCTTTAGTCAAATTTTTAATATACTGTTGATTATACTTTTCACTAGTAATTCTGTCCTTTCCCCCAAGGCAATTCCAAAAATGTTTTTCACATACCATTCTCATCTGATCATAATCCATTGATACAAGAATTATAATTCTGCTATATGCAAAATACTTCTGTATTTGTTCCAACATTTTATATCCGAGTCCAATATTCAAATCAATATCATCAATCGTTATTACTATATACTCGTAATCCCACTTTCGATTGTTCAGATACACGTCTATCAATTCTATTATTTTTTCCTGTATTTCATTATTGTCAGACGCAAAGCTCATCATATTTGCAACAGAAAAATATGTACCCCTATTGGCTTTATCACCAATGTTGCTATAATACCGTTTCATAATATCTGTGTACATTCCAGCACAGGAATTATTCTCTGAACATAAATCTATATATCCTTCCTTTGTTTGCTTATCAAAATATCTGTATAAATTTGCAATTATTTGTTCAAATAAATCGCCACTTTCGTCAAAAAGTGATGCATCTATAGGCTGTAAAATATGAAATTTAAACGATCTATTCTTTAGCTGATCATATATCTCTCTATTTTCAGTCTGTTTAATCCACCATCTGCTTTCTTCTTTTGCATCCAACGAATCCAAAATTCTGCAAAATTCGTCCATTGCTGTCGTTTTACCGGAACCACGTTTTCCAATAAATGATAAAATATTGTTTTGTTCATCTCTTATGATTCTTTTAGGCTTCTTTCTGTTTTGTTCGATGTCTTCTCCATATGCCTTTGTAAATATATTTTTAAGCCCCAATTTATATCCATCTAAATATAATGGATGCCATATCTCATGTTCACCCTTTTTCCAATCTTTTTGCTCATCTTGTACAATTAACAGTTCTCTTTTGTTATTCATTTTTACTACCTTCCCTTCTTAAAAAGAAATGCGTAAAATATCATTAAATATCTTACGCACCCTATCATTCTGCAGTATTTAAAATTTTTGTGGCAATATCATCTAATCCCATATTATGATATGCGGTTCCTAGATATTGATCAATATTATCTTCAGCCATTCTATTCAGCTCAATATTTATAATCTCTTCTACATTCCATTCAGTATTTCCATATACTTCATAGTAAAATCTATTAAAGCCATCCTTATCATCAATGTCATCTTTTATACGTTGTTTAAGTTTCTTTGCATTTCCAGCATATTCTACTGCACTAAAATAATCATTGTTACGAATACTCAGATACGACAAATGAGCATTGACTTTGAATAAATATTCCTGTTCTAATGGATCCATATAGTCGGTTCTATTGCCAAGCTTACACAAACATTCTTCAAAATATTCTATTGCCTCATTATAAACTTCCATCTTCATATATTGTTGTGCTACTTTATATATATTACGGTATTTCGGCATTATGTTATATGCATTTTCATACGCATCATTCATCAACCAACGCAGATTCTCCTCTCCCTCACAAGCCTTACCTATCTTATAAAGTACACTTGACACGTACGGTTCCTCGCCTATCCTGTCTTTTGCCTCAATAAAAGCATTTACTGCATTCATCTTATTACGACTAGAATTCTCAAATATCAATCCGAGCAACATATAAATATTGTTCTCACCAGGAAACTCGTCAGCAAATTGCGAACACATACTGCCAAGTTCATTCTCAGTATAATATAATGGCTTTTTACACAAAAAGCACGCTAAATTCGCCTTTTGTCTGCAATATAGTCGTGCATAGTTAAATTCATATAGGATATTAGTGTCTGAATATTTTTTATATAATGCATCTAGCTCATTGGCAGCCTCTTTAAAATGTTTACCTGCCATATATGTGACCGTCGAATTAATGCTAAAATATTGAAGTGTAACAGCCGCCTGAAATAAATTATAATTTTCAAATACATTTTTCAAATAATTACATTCATATTCATTTCCTTTAAATTCACCTAATATACCATCATAAATTTCTGTTTTTTCATCATTATCCAAATCAAATTCTATGTCATAAATGTATTCATCTAATTCGTCTGAATCATTGTCTTCTTTTAAATATTCACAAACAAAATAACCAATAAATCGTAAAAATTCCGCATACCATTGAAATTTGTATCGGTTTGCGTTCGAATATCTTATTAAAACGGATGTATTATTTCCCATTCGACCCAATCCTCATAATTTTTTATAGAATTCTAACATATTTTGTATTATATCATTTGATTTTTCATTTTACAACATATATTATGTCGTTTTTTCCATAAAATGCTTAAAATCATATGTTTTTTTACGCGAATTTACTAATACCTTTAAAATAATCCATTAAAATCCTCTCATTGTTTTTCATATTATCTGAAAATATTAATTGATTATTATCCCATATTCTTATTATGTTTCTAATAAATATCTGGTTTTTATCACTATTTTTTCTATATTGCTTAATACCATACTGATATTTAACGATTTCTGACTCCATTTCATGAACCAACAATGAATGTCTAGCCCATGTCTCTTGATACTTCATTATATCCATCCATTTTGATACAAGTCCAGCTATAACAACTATAATAAATAAAACAACCGACTCTGCCCATATACAATCCGACTTTTTCCATTTATTTTTTATTCCTATATACAACAATACCACCAAAGCTAATATGCCTATAAAAATTACTCCAATAAATATGAATTTCCCTATAAAATTCAATTTACGATTTTTTTCCTTCTTACCTTTTGTTTTATAGTATATAGCTAAAAACAATTCTTTGAACAATACTTCTTGATCACTTTTCCATTCAAGTGCCCAATCTTGTATTAATTCTTCTAGTATTTGCTTCTCATCCATAGTATATCCTTAATTTTTAAATTTTATTCTACAATTTTCTTTAGTTCCCGCCCCTGTTTTATACTCCCTTCATTTCACACCATCATGAATTTTATTTTTATTATACACACCCTCAATATTATTAAATTACAACCCCAAGTTCACCCAAGACCTTGTAAAAGTCATCAAAATTAGTTCCTTTTTTCCCAAGGTTACTCATATTTATTGTAGACTTAACAAATATCTCATATTTACTTTTGTTAATAGAAAAATCATTATTCACTATTGCCGTAGCATGATTAACGGATTTAATTAATTGCTCTATAGATCCTTTTCCCGATTCAACCAACACCTTAAAAACCTTATCATCTGCCTTGAAGGCATCTACGTCCCTATATCCCAATTCTCTTTTTATATACTGTTCAACTTTTTGTCCTTTGTATGCGTATGTATGTAAACAAGCAACATATTCAAAATCCGGATAATCAATAATTAGAATATGTGGAGTTCTTTTACTGCTATTCTGTTTCTTACAATAATCTATTATCCCTTTTAATGCATCCAGTTCTCCCGGAAAACTAAGCGCTCTATCCCCATCAATCACAATAAATTTAGCAAGGCAATTTGAATTAGCATCTCCCTTTATTTGATCAAGAAAATTTGCATATCCACCACCTTTCATATTGATAGGACGTATTGCCAAAGACACCTTTTTATTTTTTCTTATGTATTCAAAATAATTGTGTTCTGTGTCTCCTTCACAAAAAACCTTAAAAACTTTCTCTACTAATCGTTTTTTTCTACTCACTTGCAGTACCTCCCAATATACCCTTCATATAAAACTCATATATCTTTGTAGTTTCATATCTAACTTCCGGAAAATCTGCTAATGAATATAGTTCTGACTCTAACGTTTCTACATCTTTTGAAACGAAATATATTTGTTCTTTCATGTAGTTTTTCAAATCTAAATGTAAAATATTGTGTGAAGTAAAAATAAATTGTCCAAAGTGTTTTTTGCTGTTAACAAATGTTATTACTCTATCCGACAAAATTGGATTTAACACCCTATCCATTTCATCGGCAATTACAATCTTATTTTCATAAATTACTTTATAAATCTGAATAGCCCATGCAAAGAATTCTCTTACGCCGCTTGAATCAGCTCCAATCGTTCGCGAGAATGTATCTCCATTTTTCTTTTTTCTATATATAAGTGTCTCTATAAACGGCTTTTCATCATCAATTTTTATGTCACTAATACTGTAATCAACCATTTTAAATATTTCAAAAAACTCGTTCTTATAAAGTATCTCCTTATAATCAGAATTATCCTTTTGAACAGAGAGCACAAAATCATAATTAAGTGGAACCGACTCTGGACAAATATCGTTTTTAACAATACCAATAAATTCAATTGCAAGTTTATTTCCCAATAGAGCCATTTTAGTTGTAAACAATCCTATTGGATTTATATCCTCAATTGTTTCTTCCAACATCTTCTTTATTTCATCACTAATTCCTGGAATTGTGAGTTGGTAAGACATAACTCCGCTTAATTTGCATTCATCTAGTTTACAGTTATCCCTATCCGACTCACATTCATAATTGTTCTCTGATCTTTTTACATGAAGCACCGGCTTATATGAAACTGTTTTCTTTTCTTTAGCTTCAAGTTTTTCCTCTACAATCCCCATATAATCCACATGCAACAAATACCTAAAAATTCGCCCCCCTTTATTAGTCAATTCCATTTCAAATATCTGATCAAAATCTGACTTCAAAGGACATTTCCCATTAATATTATTATTATTTATTGTATTTTTTGATACATTTGCACTATCGCTATCAACAAAAAAGTTCTTGAAATAATTTAAGCTTCTAACAAAATTACTTTTTCCACCTGCATTTTCACCAACAATAACTGCATCTTTTAATACTTGATATCCATTTTCAAGCTCTACATAGTTATTGGGAAATCTGCTTTTTACTTTAGAACTTGGAGCCAACATAGTAAATTCCGCCTCTTGTCTAAATGACAGAAAATTATTATATTTATAGCTAATCAGCATGTTATCGCCTCCTATTAAATCAACATTTTGTTTTGTCATACATAATACATAGTATATCACATCCAATTTCTGTGGTCAAAACATTTTTTTGTTTTATATCAAATTATATATCTTAGAAGTTTTAAATATATTATATGCCATATAATCTCCAATATTCACAATACTATTCAACAAAACCCCATCAGACAGTTTTCTCTATCCAATGGGGTCTTTATTATCATATAGTTTTTAGTACAGCTTTGCACCTGCTGGGATTCTGTCATTTACCATCAGAAGGTTCAGTCCTTCGTGACCGTCTTCCTCATGTACTGCTGAAATTAGCATACCCTCGGAATCAATGCCCATCATCTTTCTTGGTGGCAGGTTCACGATAGCGATTGCAAGATAGGACTTTCCTGCATCAGATTCACCAAGAATGCAGAGATTGTAGCCTCTTTCAATGAAATCCAAGTTGTTAAATAACATTAAAAACATCTTATTTATTTGAAAATCTTATCAAACATTGAAAATGGACACTCAAAAATGAGCATTGATTCACTCATAGCGATATCCAATGCCCTATCTGTCTCAACTGATGCAATTTTATTTGGAGAAATAACCTATGACAAAGAATCATATTATAAAGAATTTACAGACATAATGCCGGACTGCTCAGACAAAGAGAAAAAACATATCATGCAGGCTGCCCGCTATGCAAAGCAGCTCATACATGATATCAAATCTTAATCCGGCTGTAAAGTGTTTACCGATTAAAATAATCTATTATTTTTAATAAGCGCCATTTTTATAATACTTTTCTTTATAATTTTGATATTTGATAGAAGATAATATTTTATGCTTTTTGGTTTCTAACGACCATGATTTTGTTGATTCAATATAATCTTTGAGTTCTGCTATTATTTGATAATAGTCTCGAAATATACAGAAATACCTTTCGATTTTAACAAAATCTAGGTTGCCTATTTGAGTAATTGTGTTTTGATTTATTTTTGTACAATCACTATTTAAGCAATAAATCCATTGTCCATGTGCAACTTTATTTCTTATTAGGCTAGGTTTAATAATATATTCTTGCATAAGTCTATTTAATGTTTGCTTTTTATTGGCAACTTCTCCCAAATTTGTGATGTTGAGCCTGTTAAATGCAAGATTAACACATTTAACCCATTTTTCCTCTAAATTATGTTCAGCCATTATCTGCATAATTTCGGATTCTGTAAATGCTTTAGGAGTATGAATGAGTTTTAAAAAGGAGGTTTCTACATAAGCAGAATAAAGAAGTGCATATACTTTCGTCAGCGAGGTTAAATCAGCATCTTTTTTCTCTCGAATAGCTCTATTAACTAAAGCGCAAATTCTTTTTCTTTGTTTTTTTTAATCTTTTAAATTTTCAGTACTTGCTATAAATATTTCTTCTGCCATAGTTGTGTATCAGGAATTTCAGGATGCTAAAAATCACTAAAGATTTAATGAGCTTTAGCATCCCGGAATTGAACCGGTTCCTCCCTTCTAAAAGGCGTTCTACCATAATAAACTAACGCTCCGCATATATAGTACTATAAAGAAAATATTTATTCAAATTATTATTTTAAACCGGTGACGCTTCTAAAATGAATTTCTAAATTCCGCACGCCCATGGGAGTGATGGAATTTATTCTCGCACAGTAGATATTTACTCTTTCACACAATCATGTTATGGTTATGACTCCCATTAAAGACATTACAGCATTTCTATGTAAAGATCCAACAACTATATCTAAAAAAGTCCGTGCTCATCGGATTTCAGATTGGTATCACAAAGGTACTTTTTATAACGCAAAGAACTTTTGTATACGATATAATTTTATCAATTTAATTAAAAAACAAACAAAGGAGAACATCATGGAAAACTTACAAACACTTACTGAAAACTATTTGGAATACTGCAGGACACAAAAATGTCTGGATGAAAAGACTTTAAAAGCATATCGGATTGACTTGCGACAATTCTCTGAGGAACCATCTCTTGAAAAAATAACTGAAATCACAACAAACGATCTAGAGGATTATATTGCCAGGCTCCACCAACAATATAAACCCAAAACTGTAAAAAGAAAAATAGCCTCAATAAAAGCATTCTTCCATTATCTGGAATACAAAGAACTACTCGCAATAAATCCCTTCACCAAAATACAGGTGCACTTTCGTGAGCCTACCATATTACCAAAAATTATCCCACTACATACAGTAGAAAAATTTCTTACTATGATTTATACACAGCGAGACAACGCTAAAACTAATTATCAGAGAAGGAATGCATTGCGCGATGCAGCCGTATCCGAACTTTTATTTGCTACCGGCATAAGAATTTCTGAGCTTTGTTCATTAAAAAACGAAGATATAAATTTACACGATGGGAGCATCCTCATATATGGCAAAGGCGATAAAGAGCGGCGTATTCATATTGGCAATGATTCTGTTTCTCAAATACTGGAAGAATATAAGGCTGCATTTCAAGCTGAAATTAAAAGCTGCAATCATTTTTTTGCTAACCAAAATGGTAAACCTCTATCTGACCAAGCTGTTCGCAGGATGATAAATAAGTATTGCTCTCTCGCCGATATAGATTTACATATTACCCCTCACATGTTCAGGCATACATTCGCTACCAGCTTATTAGAGGCCGATGTCGATATCCGGTATATTCAGGAAATGCTAGGACATAGTTCCATCAATGTCACTGAGATATACACACATGTAACCACTGCTAAACAGAGGGATATTCTAATATCAAAACATCCTAGGAAGGATTTTCATATATAGACTTCTTTTGCAATCCATCTTCTTGATGGATTGTTTTATTTTTAAGGGATAATTTTTAGTTATCCGTTAGATGTAAATTGATAATTCCTAATTAATAAAAGAATCATAATTATGAATGGAGAAATTAATGAATATTTTTATATCATTTTCGGGTACAGCACGAGAGGAATTTGCAATTAAGTTTTTAAACTTTTATAAGCAATATGGGTTAAACTGTTGGTATGATCAACATGAACTTTTTTTGGGTGATGAATTAAAAGAAACTATTACTCAAAAAGGGATTGAAACTGCTAATTACAGCATCCTTATAATAAACAAGACTTATTTGAGCCGAAATTGGCCTTGCCAAGAAGCAATAAAATTGTATGAGCAATTAGAAATAAAAAGGGATAGTGTCATTTTCCCTATACTACTCGATATAACAAAAGAAGATGTTAAAAATTCTCAATTAAATTTTTTACTAAACATCAAATATCAGTTCTTACATACTGGAGAGAGTATTACTCATATAGGTTTACAAATTTTAAATAGAATTTTTCATGATATTACTATGCAATCTAAACTTAAAAATATGGATGATGCACTTCGCTATTTTAAAAGGCTGACACTATCCAGCAACATTGATATATATAATGCTTTAAGTATTGTAAATAATTTTGATGAAACTAATTATAAAGACAAAGCAATTCTTTTAACTTGTTTAACAAAATTATTTGATAATATTCAATACCAAAAGGCATTAAATAAAATATCTTATGCCATATATGACAATCAACCAATTGATTTTGATATGTATAAAATAGTAGAATCAATTTTTTTAATTAATGCCTCAATATTTGCTGTTTAGTTTATCTGCTATTTCTTCAATTATTTTATCCAATTTTTCTCTTGTTGATAAGATAACTTTTTCAACAAGTTCCTCGAAAAAATGTATGTCTGATACTGTGTAATCAAAATTATCTAATAACTTAGAATATCTAGCGGAGAAGGAATCTATTTCCGCTAATTCTGTATAGTATATTTTACTTGAAATAGAATCTGCTCCACATGGCAAAGGAATTATGATATTATCTTTATTGTTTTTTGCTAATATATACTCTTTCCACATCCCGCTTTCTTCTACATTTGGGAGGTTTTCATCAATATCTCCAAATATAAATATGAATATTCCGGCTTTTTTAATCATGCATTCTCTATGTCTAGCATTATCTGTTGAATTTGTGAATGGAAAGGGTTCCATCTGTAAGTAACGATTAAGATTCTTTTCATTGCATTTTTGCTTTATCGTTCCACATATAAAATGTCCAATACTCATTCCCATACCAGAAATAAATTTATACGGAGAATCTTCTATGGTCATAAAAGCATTTACTAAATTTTGGCATAAAATTTTCCCTATATCTTCTTCCTCAGAATGACGTATATATTTTTTTGCCCCTGAAATAAATATTGAATTATACTTAACTTTACAAGATATTCCATATGCAATTTTATAAGCATGTTCTATATTTGACACGTTTAAGCATTTTATATTGTAATGACAAGACAAATCTTTGGATATGAATTCCAATTTCTTCGGATCTTTTTCTACAATAACGGCAAAATGATTTGTAGCATAATTTTCCTCACTATTATCAACACAGTTTAATATATCCTTAATGCACATCCGTAGTATATCATCTTCAAAAGAACAGCCTAAAAATAAGAAACTATGACAAAGTAATTCTCTTTTTAGTAAAATCAAATATGCTTCATGTGATTTTCGATAATTGATAAAATCCTCTTTTGTCACGACAATTGTTTTAGGTTCATTACACGAACCATTAATTTTAAATAAGAAACAGCCTCCCGGATAAGATAATTCTTGAAAATGACTATATTTATAAATTGGCTTAATCTTTTTTGATTTTTGAACTAATACTTTTTCAATAATTTCATCGTAATTCGTCGTCCAAATACTTTTAAAATTGAAATCTAAAAGATAATTAAGATAGGTATTCGTTTTCCTTACATTATCAAATTTAATAATTGAAAATTGCTTAGAAATTTCAGTTTTTACATCAATTCCTGTCAATTCTGCATATTGAGCCTTATCTGCATTAGAACCAATTTTATATTTGGGGCAAGCTAAATCTATTAATGCATTCCAACTTGGTGCAGAATATTGCATAGAAGAACCTGCCCCTAAAAATAGACTTGTATTTTCTTGTAAAATTTCTTCTGCAACAAGATTTATAAATCGCTCAAGTTCTTCTTTTTTATTAGAAAAATATATTTCAGCCATGTTTTTTCTCCATACAAATAATTGATTTTATGTAATAACATATAATTTGAATATAATTAGGAATTATCAATTTACATCTAACGGATAACTAAAAATTATCCATCATTTTTCTAATACTACCACTATTTAACAGCATCTTCAACTATATATTTATATTTTGATTTTAATTTTCGATTATGCCTAAAATGAATTTCTAAATTCCACAGTCCAATAGGGCATGCGGACATTTTTTTAGACCGCTATGCCTATACTCCTTCTATAATCTAGAGGACTAAGTCCTCCGAGTGTTGATTTAATTCTATCTTTGCAATACCAACCCATATAGCGATTTATCTCCTGGATAAATTCTTCAATGCTATATTCATCCCAGTCATGTCCATAGAACATTTCTGTTTTGAGGTGACCAAAGAAACCTTCATATGCAGAGTTATCAGGAGAACAACCTTTCTTGGACATGGATCGTGTAAGGTTTGCTTCTTCCATTATCTGTATCCATTCTGGCCAACGATAATGGCATCCCCTGTCAGAATGTACGATAGGTTTTTCGTTTGGTTTAAGTGTAGCAATAGCATTCCTTAACATAGTGTTGGCATGTTCTGCGTTCGGAGAAGTGCCTATAGTCCAACTCACCAGCATACCATCAAGGCAGTCAATTATCGGTGAAAGATATACTTTTCCTGCTTTGATAGAAAACTCTGTGATATCAGTAAGCCATTTCTGATTCGGTTTTGTAGCATGGAAATCTCTAGCTATAACATTCTCCACTGCGGGTGTTATTTCACCTTTATAGGAGTTATATTTCTGTCTGCGTTTTCGTCTGATAATTAGTTTTTCCTGCTTCATAATACGACGAACCACTTTTTCAGAAACTTTTATGCCTTCACGATGAAGTAGCGTATGAATTCTTCGATACCCAAATACATCACGATTTTCATGGAACAGTTGTATGATTCTTTTGCGAAGATTGGTGTATTTATCCTCTGCATAAATGGTTTTTTCTTGATAATAATAGCTACTTTTTGCAAGGTTTAGTTTTTTAAGAAGATCCGGCAGTGAATACTTATTTTTCAGGGCATCGATTATCACTGCCTTCTCCCGATTTGAGAGAGCTGTCTGATCGATGCCGGGGTCTTTTTTTAATACATTGATTGTTTCTTTAAGAATATCTATTTCCATCTGCATATCAAGCATCTGAGCTTTAAGCTCATTGATATCTTCCGCAGATGTGATATCGTTTGGATTTACATTAATGTTGTCAGTAGTTCTTTTCATGGGTTGAAAACATCCCTTCTCTCGATACTCCCTAATCCATTTATATATCAAGGAAGGAGTGTATCCGATTTCTTCTGCCACTAATTTTACAGGCTCGCCCTTAATAAGGCAACGTTTAATTACGTCATGTTTCAATTCAGTTGGAGCTTGTCTCCAATGCTTTTGATTTGGAACATCGTAATATTCAGGATACTTTTTACGCCAATGATAAAGCATTGGTGCAGATGGATACCCTAAGGTTTGGACAACTTTGTCTGGGGATCCTGTCGCTTTTAGTAATACAAGTGCTGTCGATATTTGTTCTTGTGTGTACCTCATAACATGTCAGGCATTACACAGTCCAACTTTTCGTCCGCATACCCATAGGGTGATGGAATTTCCTCTCGCACAGTAGATATTTACTCTTTCATACAATCATGTTATGGTTATGACTCCTTCTGACAGCAGTAGAAGGAGAGGCATTATGAGTAAATATATACCAGGAAACCAGAAACATCTTACTTTAAATGATCGGATCTATATTGAAAATGAACTGGCAAAAGGAACTCCCTTTAAAAACATTGCAGCATTTCTATGTAAAGATCCAACAACTATATCTAAAGGAATCCGCACTCATCGGCTTTCAGATTGGTATCACAAAGGTACTTTTTATAACGCAAAGAACTTTTGTATTCATCGTTATCATTGTCAAAAGGCCAATGCCTGTGGAAAAATCCTTCTCTGTGGCATTAAATGCGCCTCATGTCCTACCTATAATCAGACCTGCAAGAACTTTGAAAAAGAACGATGTAAACGATTGTACAAAGCGCCATATATTTGCAATGGCTGCACGAAAAAGATAAATCACTGCACGATTGCACATAGATACTATTACAACGTCTGTGTGCAAATTCCACTTCATCGGATCACCGATTCCGCTAGCAACGGATCAGTGTTTCCGGTCGTAACTGAACACTTTTCCGCTTCGTCGGATCACGTATTCTTATAAAGTGTTATAGTTTTTTCGTAGTCATTATTTTTAGATTACGAAAGGAGGCATTTTTATGCAGGACTACAATACTATTATTGAGTAAATCCTCAATAATCAGTACCTGTTCATCTTACCACATTTCTGAGATAATCGCTCTAACAATATTTCCAACTCGACTTCGTGCAATTCGCTCGATTCGTGTTACTTTATCCAGGAGGATCATCTCATGAATGCAAGACAAAAACTTCATCAGATCCATCTTCAGGAATGGGCCATCAGATTTGCAGATCAGAAAGCCAGCGGGCTTACTGTCCGACAATGGTGTGAACAGAATCATCTTTCATTCCACACCTATAACTACTGGAAGCATCTTCTCAAAGAAGAAGTTGTCGACCAGGTCCTGCCAGATATTGTTCCACTCTCACTTCCTGTTTGCTCATACTCCGGCTCTTCGTTAGAAACAACAGCACCTGCATTTCCTTCCATTCGTGCGAATCGCCCAAATAACTCTAATGTAAAAATGTTGATAAATGGTGTTTCTATCGAAATAGATACAGCGGTTTCCGAAGAGTTCCTCGGTAAACTTATCAAGGCGGTGTGCCATGCTTAAAGATGCTAATCATAGTTACTTTGCCGGTGTCTACATCGTCTGCGGTTACACAGACTTGCGCTTCGGGATTGATTCGCTGGCTGCCATCATCGAACGCAGATTTCATATGAATCTGTTTGTGCCTAATACCCTGTTTCTTTTCTGTGGCAGGTCTTCCACCAAGATCAAGGGATTACTCTGGGAAGGTAATGGTTTTCTACTCCTTTACAAGCGCGTGGAATCTGGTCATTTCACATGGCCACGTTCCTCCAACGATCTCAGTTCTTTATCCGCAGAGCAGTTCCACTGGCTGATGCAGGGATTTGCCATTGAACCTGTCATCCATGATATAACACCTGACACTTCTACCTGATTCTGATATTTTTGTGCAAAACAGAGAACTTTATTTCCCGTTCTCAGCCATGTTTTTCATGTGCTGTGCACAGCTTCCAGACACTTTTTAATGAGCACTAAAAGGCATCCAAAGCGCTGTACAGCACTTTTTCTTTTCTATTTCATTCCATTTTCAATCTTCTCTTATCTTTCTTTTTCAGCCATAGTCATTTTTACCTTTCCTCCATTTTCATAAACTGTCCTTTTCCTTCCTGTTCTGGTATAATGGTCTTATCAATGCAGGAGGTACTAGTCATGATCCAGTTATCAGATGAACAGTTAAATAATCTCGGTAAAGAAGCACTCATCGTTATCGCATCTTCTTTACAGGATCAGCTCCTCGCACTGCAGTCCCAGCTCGACCATGCCAACGCACAGCTTTCCGATAATAACCGCCAGATTGAGTTGCTTACTGAACAGATCCGCATTATGAACCAACGATTTTTCGGTCGTAAATCTGAAGCTTCTGTCTCTGAAGTCGATGGTCAGATTTCCCTGTTTGATTCCTTCAATGAAGTGAAATATCTGAACCAGAATTCTTCAAAAGAACCTGAAATCACGGAAGTCATCATTCCTTCTTATCATCGCAAAAAATCTGTCGGCAAACGCGATGCCGATCTGTCAGGACTTCCGGCACGCATCATCGAACATACACTTTCCGCCGAGGAACTGGCCACCAGTTTTCCTGACGGTTACAAGGAACTTCCGGAAGAAGTTTATAAACGCCTTCACATCATTCCGGAAACATTTATCGTGGATGAACATCATGTCCATGTCTATGCCTCCAAAAGTAATGACGGGACTATCCTGAAAGCGCCAAGACCAAAGGATCTTTTCCGCAACAGTATTGCTACCCCGGCACTGGTCGCTTCCATCATCAATGGTAAATATACAAATGCATTACCACTGGAACGACAGGCAAAAACTTTTAAGACGAATGGTATCCAGCTTTCCACAAACACTATGGCAAACTGGGTGATCAAAAGTACCGATGTATATCTGTCCCTAATCTATGACCATCTCCATGAATTGATCTATGACAGCAAAGTCATATATGCAGATGAGTCATCGGTAAAAGTCATGCGTATTGATCATACGAAGATCAAAAATGGCAAGAAGACTTATATGTGGGTCTACCGGAACCGGCCTCTTCGTGGAACTCATCCCATCGTCCTTTTCGACTGGCAGCCTTCCCGCCATTCAGACCATCCACGGGAATTCCTTAAGACTTTCTCTGGAACCGTGGTCACTGATGGATACCAGGTCTACCATAAACTCGCCAAAGAGCGCTGGGATCTTAAAGTCGCAGGCTGCTGGGTCCATGCCAGAAGACCTTTTGCGGAATTCATAAAATCTGTCGGTCAGGACGCCTCCAAATGGTCGATTGCTCAGGAAGCATACAGTTTGATCACGGAGATCATGCACATCGCCAATACCTTTGATGATTTCTCTGCTACAGAACGTAAAAAACAGCGTCATCTTGTTCTTTCTGAAAAAGTGGATGCTTATTTCGCATGGGCAAAACAGAAGTACTCACAGGTAACTCACAACAGCACAATCGGAAAAGCTCTCGCTTACAGCATAAATCAGGAAGATTATCTTCGTGTATTTTTATCTGACGGCAATGTCCCGATGGATAACAATTATGCCGAACAGACAATCCGGCCTTTTACCATTGGTCGTAAGAACTTCATAATGATCGAGTCCTCCAACGGTGCAAAAGCGAGTGCGATCCTGTACAGCCTGGTTGAAACAGCAAAAGCAAATATGATAAATACTTTTGAATATTTTAATCTGCTGCTTACGAAGATTCCTCAACACATGGATGACAAAGATTTCAAATTTATTGATGATCTTCTTCCATGGTCACCCCGAGTCCAGAAGGAATGTCCTAGCCGATACAAAAAGTCTTGATTTTTCAATGTGCACATCTATTTCTATAAAGTCTGCTCAATCTCCGCTAAAATGCAGGGATTTTTGCTTTCCAGTACTCATGTTTGAGGATTTACGGAGATAATCTGAGGCATTCAATTTTCATAATGTACTGGCTAAAACTCCGCACCTTGGTACAATCATGAAGAATCACATTTTGAGCAACTGTAGTTTATGCACAGTTGCTCTTTTTTGATTGCTCAATCTGTGATACTTCACTTAAGAATTGTATCATGCTTATGTGTATTTGGAATTTCTCATTTTGGCTTGTACTATTAATATTCTAGCATCATCACAAACATTTTTAAGAACAATAACAATTTTTATGTTTTTTAAAGTAGTTAGTCCGTATCTGATTATAGCACTTATTTAAAGCATCCTTTCTATTATTTGAATGCTCGTCTAATTTTTGAATCATTTCATTATACCCCTGTCGACTTAAATCATAAGTAAATACATAAGGCATCGAAAACCATTCCTCTAACTGTTTTCTACCCTTTTTACTAATTTCATTTTTTTTATCAATTTCTATATTTTGTTCTAAAATTTTTAATTTTATTTTTTGCCCTTCCTTTTCAATGTTTAAATATAAATTTGAATAGAAAATATTCATTTTTTCGCCTTCTTTTAACGTAATTATTTTTTTATATATTCTAGTCTTATAGCTCTCACTAGATCTATTTCTTATCTTATTAATTATTAACCCCATTATTATTACATTTATAGCAAAAGAAAAAGCTATTATATATATACATTTAGGTAACTGTTTTATATTTAATTTCCAAAAATACGATATAACTATAACGATTATTAATGTTATTGGTCCAACAAATAGTGAAATAGCATATTCTATTATATCTTTGGGTAATATATTTTTATCTTTATTAATTTTTTCAGTTTCATTTTTTCGAGGTTCACTTAATCCCTCAAAACTAATCCATGTTCCAATTAAAACCGTAATCCACATTATTCCTTGTGAAAAAAACGGATTATCCATTCTTTTTAAATTTATACTGTATGACTCTATAAAACAAATAAATGCTGAAAAGCTACAAATAATCGAATAATTAATTCTACTCACAATTGTTGAATACGAATCAAATCGATCCAAGTCATTTGACTGTATAAATAATCTATTTGATAAGCCAGTAACAATTGTTATTATTAAGACCCCGCCGCCTTGTTTAATGAAAATAATAAAACTAGCCTCTATCATATTATGAATTTCCATAGGCTGCGATAATACAATATCAAACTGTATATAATATAAAATACACATTATTGAAAAGAAAAATGTACAAAAATTTGTTATTACCAATGCATAACGATTTACAGAATATGAAATTCGTATAGGCTGTTTCCATATCAAATAAACCACCACAATTGCAATCACAATTCCTATTATTATACTTAATACTATTTCCATAATAAATTCTTGTATGATAATTAGGAAGTTAATTATCACACGTTTCCTTTCTTTTAATATCGTGGTTCAATACAATTCAGATACTATGG